>Ga0075017_100000016_pt1 | contig 55488 bp, 51 predicted proteins | sample AleBraG_ABR_2012_FD_71475 | JGI IMG/M metagenome (GOLD analysis project Ga0075017, IMG submission 71475) | Freshwater sediment microbial communities in response to fracking from Pennsylvania, USA - Alex Branch Run_MetaG_ABR_2012 | ecosystem: Environmental > Aquatic > Freshwater > Creek >... | reverse complement strand
GCATGCGAACCAGCTGCGCATAACTGGCCTGGCCGCGCAGCATCCAGTACATCCGTACCGCCAACTTTCTGGCGATCGCAACCTTGGCCACGCCACTGCCCCGGCGCAGCTTCAGTCGCTACATCAGCGAGATTAGCGACACAAAAGGGACAATTAGCAGACCAGCACCTTATCCCTGCAGATCAAGCCCAGGCAGTGGCTTCACTGTTCGACTCGATCAGCTCCAGCCTTGTGACATTGAGAACGCAAGTGGTGCAAGCATCAAACGGACAGCGTGTAGTCACAAGCGACGGCAGTGTATTCGACAAGAATGCGGTGGACAAGATGGACCGCTTCTTGCAATCTGCTGGCCTACCCGCACGACTGTCTCAGGTGTCTGCCCATAGTTTTGGCGGGTCTAGCGGCGATTCAGCACAAGTTTCCAATGATTCATTCTTCACGGATGTCAACATGGCCGCAATTGGAAACGGCTGCCGAGCAGCGAATAAGATCTCAGATTTTTGGTCACATCTGGGATCTCGCCACCGACGGCGTATGTCTGGCTTCTCTAATTCCGTTTGCTGCTCCCGTGCTCGGTCCTGTCTGTGGAGTGATGAAAGCGTGTGATACGGCTTTTGTGGTTACCGACATAGCAGGCATCGTTTGCGATGCCACACCGGTAACCCTGTCTGCGGTTGCGGCCTCACCGGCGTCAATCTCCGAACCCGTCAACGGGCCTTCCGTCACCGAGACTCCACACGGAACATTCAGCTCAAGCTCTAAGTTCACGGCTCGGTCCACGCTCACCATTTCGGAACTGGTGCTCGATCATCTCGGCCTTCCGGACGACATAGCCAAAGCCGCTATTGGAAATAAAGTAATTGGCGCGGCGGTAAGCAGTGTTGTCCAAATAGTTGGGGATAACGTCTTTTCAAGCTTGATAGACCTGAGTTCACCGTCTGACTTTGTATTCAGCAAGGACGTGGCACTAACGACAGCAACAACCTCGCTGGAGAGTGATCCCAACTCGATAGTGCAAGTAAACGGGTTGACCGTAACGCCGACGGCTGCCTTTGGCACAACAAGTCTCTTCTTTAATACGTCATCGTTTCGAATGTTCGATTCTGACGGAAACGTAACAGACAATCCGGTGGATGTTCCCAACAACTCGCTTCCCGTTGTGATCACGCCGATTGTCGCGGTAAAGGTGTTCCCTCCACCGCTCAGGTTCCCGCCAATGGGCTGCAGCAGTTCACAGCAACCGTCACGGGAGAATCGAACACGGCCGTTACGTGGAGTGTGAACGGAACTGTTGGAGGCACATCCGTCGCGGGCACCGTCACCGCAAGTGGGCTATATACGGCCCCCGCTGTTCCCACCCCGTCCGCCGTCACCCTTACCGCTACCAGCCAAGCCGACCCCACCTCCAGCGGCTCCGCTAAGGTAACAATTGGGCCTTATAACCTCAGCAACCAGTACTCCTTTACTGGCCTCGATGACGGTGCAGCTCCGACGACCGCTCTGGTCCAGGGCAGTAACGGACACTTCTATGGCACGGCAGCTCTCGGCGGCACGAATGGTAACGGAACGGTCTTCAGGTTGGATTCATCCGGGAGCATCGCGACCTTGCACGCGTTTTCCAGCAGCGATGGCTCGTTCCCGTATACTTCGTTCTTTGAAGGCAGCAATGGCTTCTTCTACGGTATAACCCAATGGGGCGGTGCAAACAACCAGGGGACAATCTTCAAGATCGGCTCGTCCGGAAATCTTACAACGGTCTACTCGTTCACGGGCGGTAGCGACGGCGGGCAGCCTACTGGCCTGATCGAGGCTGAAGACGGTTATTTGTACGGAACCACGTGGGCGGGTGGGATTTCTAATAGGGGAACGGTGTTCCGCCTGGACTTGTCCGGCAATCTCCAAACCCTGTATTCCTTCTCCGGAGGGGCGGACGGGGCTGGTCCGGACGCTCCCTTAGTTCAAGCCACAGGTGGGTATTTTTATGGAACAACCGAGAACGGGGGGGATCTCTTGTGTCAAATATGGCCAGGAGCCGGCTGCGGGACGATCTTCAGAATTGACTCGACCGGCACGCTCGTAACATTGCATTCGTTCTCTGGCGGATCAGATGGAGCCAATCCGGCTCTGGGTGCGCTGATTCAAGCCGGTGATGGATCCTTCTACGGAACGACCTGGTTTGGTGGAAATCCCAGTTGTGTGGTGTCCACCAACGGCTACACGGGCTGTGGCACGATTTTCAAGATGGATTCCGCAGGTCAGGTCACGACGCTGCATCAGTTCTCGGGCGGTGTCGAAGGAGGTGTACCGGTTGCAGCTCTGCTCCAGGGCAGCGATGGGGATTTCTACGGAGTCACCACAGCTGGGGGGGACAGCTCCTGTAGGGTCGTGTCGTCTAGCACGAACTACTCCGCTTACATAGGCTGCGGTACGGTCTTCAAGATGGATACGGCAGGAAATGTCAATGCTCTGTACTCATTCAGTGGCAGCCCGACCGATGCCTCAAATCCATTTGCGGCCCTAATTTCGGGTACAGATGGTTACTTCTATGGAACAACGCGTTGGGGTGGAACAAACACCTCATGTAGTTATACGAACAACGGAGGCTGCGGGACCATCTTTCGCCTGTGGGGTCCTGGCGGTCCTTTGCGGCCAGCGCCGAGCTCGCGCAAAAGTAAGAAGCCTGTGCAGGCGCCAGTTTTGTCCCCCACAAACGTCAATCCAAGGCTTGCTCCGGCAGACAACTCAACAGGACCTAGCAAGAACCGATTGAACCCTGCCGGAAGGGATTGAGAATTCGCCAAGTTTCACCTGTAGACAACCCGCGACTGACCGTGAGCCGCATCCAGAATAGCCCAAGGGTACCATCACCCTCCTGCCTGGAGTCTGAATCAGGGGGCTTGCTGGCCGTGGGAGAGATCGTCGATGTTAGCGATCACCGGCGGGACGGGGCATAGTGACGGGCAAGTTGGCACGCGTAAGTGCGGCCGAAACGACCGCGCAGAGGTTTCTCAATTTGCGTGTCGTTGAAGGCCGCATAGGAGAAGCGAACCGAAAGTTGACACTCTGCGGGCGCAGCATCCCTACTTGTCCCGGCGATTGGCCTTTGCTCATTCATCCAACCTAAAGTTGTTGGTTTCGGTATAGATCATACGGCAGAAAGAGAAGGTTCAGTCCCAATGCCAACGCCACAACAATTACGAGGTCTACCGTGGTGATCGGAAGCAAGAAGTAGCTGACATATAACAACAGGGCTGATGCAAGGAAGAAGACCGTTCCAACAACGATCGCAGCCGCTCCAGTAGACTCATGCCCTCCCCATCTTCCTATCGCTATCCTGCGAAATATGAAACCATCTTTCACGCTCACGAATAAAAGGTATGAGGCGCTAAATGGGAGAAAGAAATTGAAACGAACCACTAAAACGGCCACAAAGGACAGTGCGGTAATGCCCTTAACAAGCGTACCTTTCTGCAGCGTCGGATTATCCAGAAAAGCCATTGGTGCCGGGTTACTGTCTTACAGTTATATATAACAGAGCGCCAAATAACTTTAAAGGAATCTCCCTCCCTTGTCAAATGTGTGGCCAAGCATGCGAAGCGACGGGGCCCCTGCGTGGCAAATCCGATCCGTCCACACGAGCATCAGCTCGCGGGGCTTCTTTGTAAGCGAAGTCGTTCGAGCTGGCTCTATGTCCTTCTTCGCCACGCGGCTGGGGCGGAGCTAAGGTGACGGTGCGGACGGGGGGCACGTCGGGTGTGTGCGTATGATCCAGAGCTGGCTGTGACCCCCTCTCCATCAGTGAGGGCCACATAGCATCTCCTTCCTCGGACTGCGACTAGACCAAACCGTGACGCGATCTGCGATAACCGGTTTGGGACGGGCAAAAGGTGGGTGCGCACCGCTGTTGGGAATCTAGTGGTCCGACTTACTGAGCGTTCAATAAGCCATCCTTAGCGCGGCTGCGTGAGAAGAATCAGCTCTAGTACAAGATGTGTCTTAGTCTGCAGTTGCCATAATGGTTGCTGAATTTCGTTGGAATTCTCGGATGTCAGCGGTCCGGCGCTTTACGAATAAGGCGCATTCGCAAGCCGCAACAAGCGCTCCACTTCGGCGCGAAGCGCTTTAAGCTCTACAGAATACCCCAGCTTGCGCAACAACTGGTTGGTGATCGTCGCGACGCTCCCGGCAAGATCGCCTGTTCTCGAAATGAAGGTGGTTCCGAGTTCGGCGGTGGCGAGCGACGCCGTCGACGATCCTCCTTGGACGATTCCGGGTGCCACATACAATTCAGAGTTGTAGAAAATCGAATAGAAGCCAGCCGTCGCTTGGTACAGCTTTAGCTGTCCGATCTTCAACTCGCACGCAACTCGCGCTTCCCCGCAAAAATCTAGCGCCTCCCAAAGCAAATTAGCCGCGCACAAGAGGAAAGCGATATTGAGCACCACATCCGCAAGACTCCAGCTGTTTCCGAATCCGCTTACGGGAACATTGACCTGGGTCACCAGGGCTACTTCCCGCGGAGAAAATAGCCAGCTCATTTCAAAATCCAGGTTGTGTTGACAAAACTCGATTTCGTGCCAATCGCTGCCTCGCTTCTCCTGCCTTTCAGCTTGCCCAATATTCCAGCGGCGAGCGATCTCGGGGAAGCTCCGAGCAATGACCGCATCAAACAGATCCTCGGTTGAGGAATCGAACTGGAAAGACAAAGACTCCGCCGGACAAATTAAAAGCGTGAGAGATGTCGAGGACATGGTGCGACTGGCTTGCCGTTCTTCGTAGGTCCCCGCCTGCTTGGCAGTTGTCACATAGAGTCTCGACGAGAGTTCTTTCAATCGGCGTCCGGTATCGACCGGTATCGATTCCCGTGTGCGCTGCTCAATGAGGGAGCGCAATTGGATGGCAGTCGCGGGCCGAGACTCATCCTCGTTCCGCACATAAACCGGCCTGTCCCCCTTCATCAAGTAATGCAGCTTGCTCACATTTCTGATCCGGACGACGGCAATCCGCCGAGTCGCGTCCTTGGGATGGAGGCACTCCGCGATCCCGAAGGAAGGAGTAGGAGAGATGTTCGCGGAAATGCTGCTGGCAATCTGAGTCTTCAGTTCCGACCTGAGTTGGACTCCGACGATGTCTTGCGGTTTCCCGTCTTTTTCGCTCACGCCCACGATCAGGAGTCCCCCGAAAGTGTTGGCGAAAGCCGCGGCGTGCTTCAGCATTTCATCCGACCACTGCTCCTTGAAGTCCAGCGTCCACCCCTCGGATAAACGCTCCGCCGGCGGGTCGGACAAACGTAATAGCGCCTCAACGGCCCCGTAGAGCTCTGTTCCGCCGACTGAACCTAGATCTTCCGTATACAGATTGATCGACGTTCTTCACCACACTCGTCTGGCAATAGTGTGCCATGAGGGAATCACGTTGGTCTAAGCGAGTTACCCGCTGGAAAGGTGTGTCTCTCGTCCTCGATGTTTACTCGCTCTGTTCATCACGGTTCTGAGTTTCAACCTGCAAACTCCCTCCAGGAGTGCGAAATTCCTCCTCGGTCCAGAAAGGGGCAGCACATCTTCAGCACGCTTCAACGCGATGTCGAAAATGTCCACTATTCTCGAGACGCAGAGGATTGATGACCGTTCAGGCGGGCGAGAAGGGATGTAAGGAGACTTGCACCCGGCTGAGGAAACCGCAGGGGAAACACCCTTTGTTGAACTCTGAGGATTCCTCAGCCTCAAAATTGCCTACAGCGCTGTGATGCAAATCCAGAAATGCTGCTTATGTGCTTGAAAACAATGGTCGGGGAGAGAGGATTTGAACCTCCGACCCCCTGGTCCCGAACCAGATTCCAGCGCTTATTGAAGTCTACTGAATTCTATAGAACGTAAGTGCTTACTATCGAACGTGTTAGGGCATTCATCCTTCCACTTGTGGAACGCTGTTGAACTTGGATGCTCTCACCGACACAAAATCGACTACAGCCCCGTAGAGTGACCCCCTCCATTGAGACAATTCACGTCTCGACACTTCCCTTGGGGTTCGACCTCGAAGGTACGGCGCTCCCTCTCGACCGAAATCTTGGCTTACCCTTCGGACTAGGGCACAGTTACTCTGACGGTACCTAGAGTCTTGGTCAGATTGTCAGCGCTCGCCTGAACCACCACGTTGAAACTCGATCCGCCACCACCGCCACCACCCCCTCCTCCGCCACCGCCACAGGATGGTAGCCAAACAACCAGAAATGTCGAAACCAAGAGGAAAGCAAGGCGGTATCTCCAACGCCTGTTTGAAGCCACGCAGACGGCAAGGACTGACAAGCCAACGATTCCGAACACAGCCGGCAAAGAACGGTCCCGTGGAATCGATTGCGCCGAGTGCACTATGGCCGGGCGGGCGTTGACCGTTACCGTCAACGTAGAAGCTGCTCCCGACGCCGACGGAAACACAGTTGCAGGACTGAAACCGCACATGGCGCCGGTGGGAGTTCCGCAGAGGAGTTGTACGCTATCGGCAAACCCGTTTTGCGACTTGACCGTAACCCCTACCGTTCCCGAATTTCCCACCCCGACTGTTATCGACGTTGCAGCCAGAGCCCCGCTAAAGTCTCCAACGCTGAGCTGCGCAGTCGCAGACTGCGTGGTAAGGCCGTCCGTGACTGCGACGGTGAAGGGGTAGTCGCCGACTGCCAGGGTTCCCGAGTTTACCTGTACCTGATTTGCACCTAAGACAAGGAGTGGCACATTGCAAGTCGCCGGGCTCGGCAATCCCGAACAGGTGGCTTTCAAGTTTGCCGAGTAGTTGTTCGTTACCGCAAGCGTGAGAGTGTATGAGACAGACTGACCGGCCAAGGTCGTCATCTTGGCGGGTGCCAATGAGATACTGAATGTGCCAATGTCCAGCGTCAGCTTGAGGGCCTGCGTCACTGACCCATCCGTAGCCACAACGGTAAACAGATAGGAACCCTGTGCGATCGACGGTGACGTCCTCACGGTCAGAGAAGTACTGCTGAACTGCCCTGGCGCAACGTCAAGAGCAGGATTTCCGAATTGACACGAGGCACTGGCAGGCAGCCCCTGGCACTGCAAGGTGACCGTCGTGGAATAGCCGCCGATGCTCGTAACTCCGACGCCATAATCTGGGGTACTGCCACCGGCAGCCGCGGAGAGTTCCGTCGAGCCGGCCCCTATGCTGAATCCATAGGTCCCGGCGGTTGCTTGCGTTCCGTATGCTGTTGCCGTGACTCCTGCTAGCGCGGCACTGACAGAGAACACATGACTGGAATTGAAGGTGCTGCCAATGTGGAAAGGTACGTCGAGCGCCAGGGACCCCGCTGGAATTGCAACGCTAGCCGACAGCGTAATCGCCGGGTCTGATGCGGAAAGCGCAACGCTTGTCGCCGATGAACTGGATGTGTTCAGCAGTATCCGAACTGTCCCCTGGCTCCCAATTACGGGGTTCGACACGAATCGCAGTTGCAAGGGTGGAGCGATTTGACCGGGGTAGGTGTGAAAGGCGGCGGTAAAACCATCGAGTTCAACAAGGTCCGCTTTCCCGTCTCCGTTCGCGTCAAAGGCTCGTAACGGTATGGTGTGCCCAAGGTCAAATACGTCATATGTGGGGGTAAAGCTTCCGTCTCCGTTCCCCATCAGGAATTGAACGTAGTTTCGTTGTCTCACGAGCGAGTGTTGGATGGCAGCAAGATCGACGTTTCCATCGCCGTTGAAATCTCCGATCCAGGGAGTGAACTTGGCCCCGTTCAGCGTGCCCATGGGGCTCATATTGAATGCATTTACATCAGAGTACGGCGCATAGGTATTAGTGAGCACAAAGCTCCCATCGCGCTGGCACAAGAAGATGCGGAAATGAGGCACGGTCATGCTGCTCACACCCGGCGAGACGGCTTGCTGCGAATCAATCACGTCGGGAAGACCATCATGATTCACATCGACGACGGCTGGGTTCACCAGGTCAGACAGGACTTGCTTGGGCGCGGCAAACGTTCCGTTGCCGTTTCCCAAGTATTCAAGCATGTTCCAGCTGGTAAACGTTGCTACGTTCTGGTAGACCCACACCAGAACATCGAGCTTTCCGTCACTGTTGAAATCGCCTACCCAAACTCCCTGTGGCCAGGTGCCGGCGGCGGTCGCGATGTTCCCCTGAGGCGGTTGCTCGGCGAAGGTTCCATCGCCGTGTCCCAGGAACACGGTCAGGCTGACGGTGGTGTTTGCAGGGGTACCGCTGGCTCCGGCGATAACGAAGTCCAGGTTCCCGTCACCGTTAAAGTCTCCGACGGCAAGGGCTCCAAAGGGCTGTTGCGACTGTGTGACGACCGGCGTGGAAAATGCGCCGTTCCCTTGATTCGCCGCAAACGCCACGAACTTTCCGGTAGGTGAGCTGCCATTCGCGATTACGTCCGGCCTTCCCGTCTTCCGGAAATCACCGAATGTATAGTCCCAGAGGGTGGGCCAGGACCCGTCGGAAATGGGCGACCGGATGGGTCCCTGGAACTTCCCAGTCCCGTTGTTGAGTAAGGTTGTGATCTGGAAGGGCAAGGGAAAGAACTGCCCGGCCTCGATTAGAACGAGGTCAGTGTGGCCATCTCCGTTAACATCCGCGGGCGCGAACTCGGTAAAGGGCGAATTCAAGACGCCCAAAGCGCCGCCAGTCACGTAACCCAGATATTCCCCTTGGGGATCGCCGAACCCGCCTTGTCCATCGTTGAGGAACATGGTGGCGGAGTCGTTGTCCTGATTGGCCGTTACCACGTCGGGATGGCCATCGCGGTTGAAGTCAGCCACGGCTAAACCAAACGACCCGAGGCCGCCGTGATAGCGCCGCGCCGGAGCAAAGTTACCCTTCCCGTCGCCCAAGTGGACGCCGACAGTTGCCCCCGCATTCTGGCCAAGGGGCCATCCGCCGTTGATTCCCGAATAAACGAGATCTAAATGGCCGTCGCCGTTCAAATCGACAAGCGTGAACCCCCAAGCCTCGTCAGCTTCTGCAAAGAGTCCACTCGAGGGCTGGAAGGTTCCATCACAGTTCGACGGGAAAATGCTGATCAATCCAAGCTCGCCCGCCGTCAGGAGATCCGGGCATCCGTCTTCGTTTACATCTCCGGCCGTCACATAGAGTGCAGTGAGACCGGAAGCAAGATTGAACGACACGTTCTGCGAGAGCTTGAACCTGCCGCCACCATCATTTGAATACAGGAAGGTGCCACCCAGCGGCGACGGATCCGCAATGGCTATGTCCAGTTTGCCGTTCCTCTCGAAGTCGGCAGCGACAATCGACTGCGCCAGAATCGAATCGAGGGGGCCCCCTGGAACGAAAACAGGCGCACCCAGGGATCCCGTTCCGTCGCCCAGGAGCGTGACCAACGGACCCGACCCTGCTGTGGAGAAGACACCCGCCACAACATCCGGATGACCGTCCCCGTCAAAATCCCCCACTGCGAGGGACGCCGGCGGCGCTGGAAGGTAGTAGACCCGTTCCGGGAGGAAGGTTCCATCGCCATTGCCCAGCAAAACACCGACGGTTCCGCTGTCCGGTTCGGCAACGATCAAGTCCAAAATACCATTGCCGCGGAGAGCAACCGTTTTGAGGTCGATCGGCGACAGTCCCCGCAGCGGATTTACAATCGCTTGCTGAAATGTGCCGTCTCCTCGTCCGAGGTACACCCACACGTCGTTGCTACCGCCGTTGGCCACCGCCCAATCCATGATTCCGTCGCGATTGAAGTCTCCCGCAACCACGGCGCTTGGCAGAAAGTCTGCTGGCAGCGTCGGACGCAGATTGATCCCAGGCGGATTCGTCGGCGCGGCTAGCGCGGAGCCTGTCTGCGAAGAACCGAGTGGGAATTGCAGTGCCGGATTCGGCGGCGGCAGTGCCAGGTCAGCTCGCGGCCGCAAAAAATGGTCGAGGTACTGCTGCCCTTGTGCTCGCGCGTGCTTCCACCCCATGAACCGCACCGCTGGTTCGGGCATCAACGAGCTCTGTGATCCGCCGGCAGTTGCACCCACGATTGGCACGCGATAGGCCGGCATGGCTGCAGCAGACAGGATCGTAAAGGTCAAGGCATTCGAAGTGCCCCCGCCGGGTGCCCCGTTTACGACCGTGACCTGAGCACTACCCACATTGGCGACAAGGTTCGCGCCAATCGAGGCCGTCAAGGTTGTGGAGTCCTGGACCTGTGTACTCTGGGGTGCTCCATTCCAATAGACCGCAGACTGCCCCCAAACAAATCCGTTGCCGTGCACAGTCAATATGAAACTGAACGAGCCCGCCGGCAGCGACGTCGGAGAGATAGAAGTGATGGATGGTGCCGTGTTGCTGATCGGATAGGTGATGGACCCGGAGGAGCCGCCGCCTGGGGGCGGGTTATAGATGTTCACGTATGCGCTGGGCGCCGAATACGGTCCCAAGTCGTGTGCGGAAATCTCCGCCGTCAACTGCGTGCCGCTGATGTAAGTCGTCGGACGGTCGAACCCCTGCCACTGCAGGATCGACCCGGGCACAAAGTTCGAACCGTTTGCGGTTAAGGTGAACCCCGGTCCCCCAATGGTCGCGCTCGGCGGAGAGAGGGAGACGAGATTGGGTACCGGGTTCGGTCCGGGAGGACTTGCAGGGATCGTCCACAAGAGAGCGAATTGGTCGCCGATCGTTGCCGCGTAAGAACTCCAAAGCGTACCCGTACCCGGAGCCACCTGAATTCCTACCGTGGCCTGGCCACCGTTATCCTGGTACCAGCACTGATCGCCGAGCGTCGCGTCAGCGTATTGGAACAGTACATTGCTGCTCGATTCAGAAAATACCACTTGAAACTTCACCGTTGCCGTGGAGTCCGTACGACAGAAGAAGCTCCGCACGTCCCTCCACTCGACCACAAGCTCCCGGTTTGCCGCACTTCCCAGCACCGACCAAAACACGTTATTCGCAGAGCCCGCGATCGGAACGAGGTCCATCCAGAATGGTGCTACCAGAGTGACCGGAACAGGCGCCGTCCCAGGAAGCGAGAGATTGGCATAGGGAGAATACGCGTTAGTGAAACTAATGGTCCCGTTGGCCCCCACATACAGCGTGGTGAAGTCACCGTTGCCGAAAGCGATGGGAAATGGCGAAGTGACCGCTCCAACACCATCGTCGCCCAGGTTTAGATTGGTCCCGGCAATCGTGCGATAGTTGTATGACGTTGGCGTGACAACGTAGTTGTCAAGTACGGAAGCCCGAACTGTATCGCTTCCCGGAAACGTCAGCGTATACGCTCCCCGAGCAGCCGGGGTCCACTGTCCCGAATAGACGCCGTCGCCTGCCGCCTGATCGCCGGACGTGCCGTCGTCAACGAGGTTGATCACCTGGTTCCCGGGCGAAACCGTAACCTGCAGCCCTCCGTTCGGGTTCGCGCAGTTGGCGTTCTCCACCGCAAGAAGAACAGGGGTTCCCGCGGCGGCAGCAATCACGCTGTTTACCGGTTGCAGGCGAGCCCGGACAACCTGTCCGGAACACGTCAATGATCCGTAGAGATCGAGGCGCCTGCCGGTGATCGTCGTTGCCAGTGCCGGGCGCACCGCGCCTCCGGCGAGCAGGAGATTCCTGATGGCTCTCCAATCAAGCGCAGGATTGCCCGCGGCCAGCAAGGCTGCGGCACCAGTGACATGAGGCGCTGCCATGGACGTCCCGGAATAGATGCCATAGGTGCTGTTGGGCAGCGTGCTCAGAATGTCTTGGCCCGGAGCACCGAGATGCACAGTATGTGCTCCGAGGTTCGAAAAGGTCGCTGCCACGTCAGTGCGTGTCGTGGCAGCTACTGATAGGACATTGGGAAGCGCGGTGTTCGCGGGAAACGCCGGAACCAGATCGTTGTCGCTGAATTCATTTCCCGCAGCCACCACAAACAGGATGCCTGCCTGCATCTGTGCCTGGATCGCGTCCGTCAGCGCCTGGGAGTATCCACCGCCACCCCAGCTGTTATTGGTCGCCACGATGTTTGCGCCGCTCGCCTTCGTGGCCAAGACAAAATCAAGGCAAGTGATGGCGTCAGAATCGTAGCCCGCGCCGGCCTGGTTCAGGAACTTGCAGGGCAGCAGCTGCACGTTCCAGTTCACACCGACTACACCCACACTGTTGTTGCCTACTGCTCCTATGATTCCGGCCACGTGTGTGCCGTGCCCGTTGTCGTCCGCCGGGTCGCAGGTGCTCGTGACCGCGTTGAACCCTCGTGAGCCAGCGGGGCAGTTCACGCTGCCTCCGGTTGTGGTCACGGTGAATGCCTGGGTGGCGCTCCACGCATTGGCGGATAGATCCTGGTGCAAATAGTCGAGGCCGGAGTCGATAACTGCAACGACTACTCCGTTACTCCCAGTCGTCACATTCCACGCTTGCGCGGCGCGGATGTCGGCCCCGGCTGTTCCGCCGCTCTGTCCGGTGTTCAGTAGGTTCCACAGCGACGGAAACGAAGGGTCATTTGGTGTGGCGGACGCATGCACTATATAGTCCGGCTCCGCATACTCCACCTCGGGACGCTGGCCATAGGCCCGCAGGGCATCCTGAACCGTCATGGTCGTGGGCAGTCCCACAAGCTCCAACTGTCGAACCGAGGAGTACTGGCGTAGCGAAGTTCCGCCCAGGGCCGAGTGGACAGCAAGGCGCGAGGCTGCTTTCGTTATGCCGCGAAACTTGACCAAGATTCTGCCGGCGGCGTACTTGTCAGCGGCCTTCGGACTTGCGACTAAAGGATTCTGGCCAGAGGCAATACCAACGAAGAGCAGCAAAGATAGGAGAGAACAGAAGCGGACAGAACCCTTGCGTGAGGCTCGCACGGCCAACCTCCAGCACTGAAAAACCTTGAGTATCACGTACTTTGGGCGGGAAATCAAGCGGTGTTACATGAGTGAAACGAACCTTCATTTCATGAATGACGCTGCGGTCTTCACTCAGCGATTTTGGCTTCTGTCAACCGTCGTACAGCGCCTGCTTGTGCCTATGCGACACCACGACGAGAAGGAGGCCTGCTTCTCGAAAGGCGCAAGAAGCGGGACACGCGGCAACCCAAGTTTACTCGGCGGGGTGGAGGGGACACGGTTATCGAATCAGCCTGACGTAGGACATCCGTTAAGACGGGCTGCATTGCGTGGCATCCCCCACAAAGACACCTCTGCCGATCCCGTTCGCATCGGTGAAGCTAATTTGATGGCAGCCTCTAGCATCCTGATCTGGAGAGATATAGATACCGCGATTTAGCGTTGGCACGTGTGATGGAATCCGCTTCCATCCACCGGGCTCCTGCAGGTAGATCACATCGGCACCGTGGGGTTCAGGGAGATCAGCCGCCTGGGTGATGAGACCTCCGATGACGATGATGGCCAGAACTTGCTTGCCATGGCCCTGCCGATAGAGTTGAGCCACTTCGTAGTTGCCATCAATTCCAGCATTGCGCAACACCTGCCCAACGCGGCTGGACACGGCACTCGCGTCAACTGACCGGACCGGGCCATTCTCCTCGACCGCTGGCGGATGCTTCCCGGGGTTCTGCGGGGTAACCACAGCCACCGTCAACTCCTGGTTGCGCGTAACGAGATCGAAGACTGGCCCAGGAATCAATACGCCGATGATCACAAGGAGGGCAGCGGTCAGCGAGACGTTTCGAGTCCTGGAAGTCGTTGTCAGCAGCATCGCACAGGCGCCAGCCACGGCGCCACATACCATCATTTCAATGTCCATGCTCCATGAGATTTTCAGAAAAACCGACTGTCCCAAGGAATGCCCCCAAGTTCTGAATAGTATCCAGTACTCCGCGCGCACTGCCAGATAGCCATACGTTAAACCAGCGGCAGCACCGGCCGTACCCGCTGCGAAAGCATTCCAATTCAGCTTGCGTAAAGGCCATAGAGCAGCTAACAGCCCCACGAAGATCGGTAACAGAACGCCTAGTCGGAGGCACTGCTCTAGTCTGTATCTGTGGCCGCCAGCCCAAAGACCTAAAACGTAACTACCGTAGGTGACGAAAAGAGAGACAGCAACCGTTAGTATCGCCGCAAGGGCAAAACGATATGGGCGCGCCATGGCTTCTCCGACACTGATCTGAGTCTCTTCAATATTTACGTTTCATGCAACACGCCAGATGACGTCCCTGAGTGAGATAGTCGTCGGCAGCAGTCTTAAAACTGTAGGCCATATCGGGCATTTCCTTGGCGTAGTTCCTTGAGTCACACCAACGCGAAAACACCGCTGCCTTACCCTTACAACAGCCTAGTTCCGTTGTTTTGTCTTCGGACGGCTTGCCATTGCCCGCGCAAACAAATCTACTATCGGACGTCCATCCATTCCCTAGTTGATTGCACAGAGGGTCGTCGCCTCGGCCTGTCTGCGCTGTGCAGCTGCCGGTGTCGTCATGAGCTTTTGGCCGATCGGTTCCGGAGGCCATGAATCCAGCGACTATCAAGGCCCCGCTAAAATCGGGAGGGCAGGGATCGCTGGGCGCGGGTGTTGTCCCGATGAAACCGCTTCCGCCACCCATCCCGCCGCAGTCTATCCCAGGCAGGAAGCCTAGCAGATCTCCTGTGCCTAGCGGGCGGGTCTGCAGCCCCGCCGGCAGTCCCAGAGTCTCGCCGTTCGGGTAGCGCCCGCCGATGCGCTGCGGACGCCTCGGCGGTCCATAGCCACCACCTCCACCAGGTAAATCAGGGGGACCAATTGGACCCGGGAAGGGGTCGCCGCACCATGGATCGAATGGGTCACAGCCGCAGAATTCGTACTCAGGAGGGCAATATCCTCCCCCGCCTCCCCCCCCATCTCCGGGGCCAAACGGGTCAATGAGAAGTCCCAGAGCATCAGTGGCGTGTAGCGGCTGATTCCCAACATATGCATATCGGTTCCAGCTCTGCGGGCTAGAAGGATTCGCTCCCGCGATCCCGGCAGGGTCCGGAGACAACCACCGCCCTTGCACCGGGCTATGCTTACGGTAGAGGAAGTCGTACAGCCCTCCTGGACCGCCAGGTGCACTCGATTCCGTGTCCTGATTCTGGCCGGTGAAGGAAAGATCCTGCGTGCCAATCTGTGCGTAGTTTTCCCCATATGGCGCATACGCTCCGTCGAAGTAAACGGTGCGACTCGGCGTAGTTGCCAAACGAGAACTGCCTAACCAATCGGGATGACGATAGTATTGCAGGCCTGAAGCGTTGTACACGGCTTGCGCGCCTCCAGCAAGCGGCACAAAGGCCTTGACTAACGCCGATCCATTCATCAGCGCCAACTTGGCGCCGGATGGACTGTAGACAATTTCCGTCGAGCTCGTTGGGCTGACATTGCACTGCGACCCTTTGCTTTGTTCGACAACTCGGCCCAGTGCGTCGTAGACGACGCATACTCCGTTTGACGTGCCGGAGTCTATGTCGGTCATCTTGTTTTCGGTGTCCCAAGTATAGGTGTGTTGAAAGTCGGCCGTCAGATTGCCATTGTTGGCGTTAGAACCGGCGTAGGAATACGGCGCCGTCGTGATCCGGTTCGTATTGTTGGTGTAGTCGTAGGACACCTGGAAGGAAGTACCCGTTGCACCTCCCGGGACGGCTTTGTTGATGTTCCCGAAGGGATCGAAACTGAAGGTCTGGCTCCATATGCTCGAACCACAGTTGGCGCTGGCGATCCGGCCAAGATCGTCATGGGTATAGGTGCACGTTTGCGTGTTAGCCGAGTTCAGTTGGTCAGTGATTGCCAGCTGCTGCAAGCTCCCGTTCGTGTTCCACGTCAACAGTCCCTTGTCTATCTGCGGGGTGGTTCCCACGTTGAACTGGTACTTTGACATGCGCCCCGTGAGGGGGTCGAAAGTGAATCCGTCGTTGTCGGCCGAACCATACGTCAAGGCAGTCACATGACTGGCAGCATCGTAACCTACCGACGTCACCGGATTCTGTCCGCTACTGGCTGAGACGGTACTCGTCCTCCCTTCCCCATCGGTCAGGTAAGTGATCGTCGGCAATCCAGCAAGATTGCCAATCGTGTTCACCGCTCCATTTGGCCAATATTGAGAACTGACGTGGTAGTAGTAGTTGGTTCCGGAGTGAGGAGTCATCTCCCACACGTCGGACGCCTGGCCGGTCGCTGCATAGCTGAAGCCAAGGTCGGTGATCTTGCTGGCGCAGGTGCCGGTGCAAGTATATGCCTCGGCCAGTCTGGTCTTGGCGTTTGACATGCTGGTGCCGTTGACCGTCGCCGCATCGTATACAAAGTACTTTGCCGGGGTGCTGGTGGAGGGATACGTAACCAGGCCGGCACGATGCAGTGCGTCGTAGTTGGTGTAACACGTCGCGTTTCCAGATGCGTCGAGCCGTTTCAGCAAGTTGTCCGCGGAGGTGACTGTCCCGCACGCAGGGTCGCTCGACAACGAATCGTAGCTGTAGGTGATTGCGTGGTTGTTCATCTCCGGATTCGTTTCGGAGATTAGCCGCCCAAGCATGTCGTAGACAAAGGACCGGGTCTGGTGCTGAGAGGCGGCCTGCGCATTCTGGGTCACGCTCGTAAGGTTACCAAGCAAGTCATAGGCGTATGTCGTCAGATAGCCTGAAGCACCCGCGTTCTGGCCGCAGGATGCGCTCGGCCAGGCAGTCGTTCCGGTGCTGACCTCGCATACAGACTTCAGCCGTCCCAGCGCGTCGTACTCCGACTGCTTCTGAAGCGTGGGTGAGCCGTGCACTTCCAAAACGTCGTTCTTGGCGTAGGTGTAGTTCGTCGAGCCGCCGCCACTGTCTGTGATCGTTTTCGTGCGATTGAGCGCGTCATAAGCGAATGACTTTCCTGGATTACCGGACGGACATGCGGTCGTTGCGGACGTTATCGCTGCGGCGCTGTATGGCAAAGTCGTCTGTCCGACCCGGCCAAACGTGTCGTAGCAGGTGGCAATTGTGTCGTAATTCGTAGCACTTGGCCCCTGCTTTGTCTGAGTGAAAATCGTCCGCCCGAAGCCATCCGTTGTCGTCAGGGTGTCGACGATGGAACTTCCGCCGTTGAACGTACTGACATACTTGCTCTCCGTTTGGAACGGTTGGTTGCTGGAATTCAGGTAATAGAAGTAATTCGTCGTGTTGCCAGCCTGGTCGGTCGTACTATACGGCCGCCAGAAATAGTTCGTGTAGTTCGTGCCGCTGTAGGCAGTGCTACTGACCTTCCCGTTCTCGTCGGTGAGCGAGAGCATTACACCGCCGTTGCAATCCCAGGTCATGGAACGTGACAAACTCAAGGGCTCACTGATGGATGTGACAAAGGAGTTTCCGCACGACCCAGTCGAATAGTTGTAAGTCGTCGTCGCACCATTGACCGTGTTGGACGTGCTGACATCGGTCGAGGTCTTCAGCAGACCAGTGTCGTAGTAGGTGTACTTGCGATACAGTGTGGTCGTGCCATTCGCCTGCGCTGCCACGGTGGTTAACAGGCCTCGTGAACCAGTGACCGCGACGTGTTGGGGTGTGCCGCTGGTAGCAGTAGGAGTGCCTTCGTCGTAGGTGTACGTCGTAGACGCCTTGACGATGTTGTTTGCGTCCTTGATCGCAACGGTCACAGGCCGATCGACGATGCCGTTGCCGAGGCCGCCGTAGGTGGTTACGGTCTTCCGAATCAGCGATCCGACCTGACCGTTTCCGTAGTCGTACTCATTGACGATGTTAATCAAGCCAAAATTGTCGTAGGTGCTGTCTGTCTCGGCTTGCACTCCGGATGAGGAAAAATCGGGAATGCCCGTAAAGGTCGTCTGACGCAAGATTGGTGTTGCTACGCTCGTTGTCGCACAACTCGCCGCTACGACATTGTTGTTGTAACAGGTAGCCGTTGTTGAGAGAAGGGTGGCACCAGTGCCGTTTTCCTGATAGGTCTGGCGTTGCGTTTCGTAAAAGTTCTGAGTGGGATTCGTTGTAGCGCTGTCCTTCTGGAAATCAATCACGGTCACATCAGCCGCAGAACCGGCGTTTACGGGATCCGGAGGGGACGTGATTGTGGTTTGCCAGTGGGATCCTGAAGTATTGTTGCGGACATACTTCCACAGCCCACCTGGGATGAGGGTCCGCGTGAGCGTTGCGGTGCTGCCATCGCTAAAGGCTCCATTCGAACCGTCGCTGTAGACGTAGGCGATCTGGCCGCCCGTGGGAAGCGTCACTGACGCAATCCGACCCGTGACACAGTATGCAGAATACGTTCCGGAGAGGGGCGTGCACGCCCCGGGCGCGGGTATTGATGGCGTTCGCTCATAAAAGAAGCTGTACTTAGTGCCATCGGGTAACGAGATGTTGTCCACCAAGGGAGCGCTTGTGGCCGGGTATTCACTGATGTTCGCAGCTCCGAAATTTGTTTTGACCGTGTATTGCACATAGTTGACAGTCACGGACGCCGGTGTATTGTCGGGACGTGTATAAGTGAGAACCAGGGGGCTGGTCGGAGTGCCGGAACCAGTCGCGGTTAGCGCGACCGTGCCTAAGGTATCTGTGAACTGTCCGCTCGCGTTCACAGTGATTTTGTTTCCGTTGGCGTCCGTTATCGTACCTGCGCCCGACGTCTGGCCAGTGGGCGGTGTCATGGCCGAGCCGTTTGAAGCAGTGACGGAGACGGCATCCTGCCCCAGTGCCGTAAGTGTATATCCGGAGCCATCTGTAGTTGTTGAGGTGAAACCGGTGGAACCGTTCCCGCAAAGTCCTATCGCAACCTCGGTTGTCCCGTTGAATGGGTGGCTGACTCCGAACGTGTCGTGGTAGACCCAGTTTATGAAGGTCGTTATTTGTCCCCTACCTTTGCCTGTGCCGCAATACGTTATGTTTCCTCTTTGTCGGCTCACATAGCCAGTCGTGACCTCAGTTACTCCTCTCCACCCCCAGCTGGCAACAGGAGTCCACGTCTGGCTGCCACCAACACTCGTCATGTTCCACACCGACGAGTCGTAGCTCAGAACGTACGAGAATGGAATGCCTCGGCCAGCTCGGCTGAACACTGGCACTGCGAAGTGCACGTTCAGGTTGCCAAGGTTAACAGTGTCAAAGGATTCTCCCGCGAAGCTCCCAAACCTGGGAGTGCCCGTCGCGACCTGACTTACACACGCGATCGACAAAAGACCTATCGCAATTCCCAAAAAGACCAAACGCGCTGTTGTTCGAATCATGATTGGACCTGTGGTCTATTGAAGGCTGAAGTTGCTGTCGGGTATTCCGGAATTCACAACCGCGGAGGTTACAACGATATCCAACGCTACAGTGCCATTGAACAACCGCTGGATGTGGCTTGGAACCTGAATTCCACCCAGCGGCTGATAATCTGAGAACCTCACCTCAACAGGGATGTTGATGCTTGCGTCCTCGTCGGGGTGCACATCGAACCCAAGCGCGAGAGGCAATAGCGACGCCTGGTCTAAGTAGAAGTCCATGCCGCTCAATTGTTCTCTCGAGGGTTCGTTTTCAATGTAGACGCGGGCATGTAAGTGCTGCACTGAAACGCCGCCATGCTCTTCCTTCCCCACATAGGTCAGGATAACGGTAGGATCGATGGCGGCCGTGCTCAGAGATGAAAGCGGGACAAAGAACCAACTTGCGTCAGTTAAACAGTTGTGGGGCGCGTTCTCATGTACGGCTCCGTCCGCGCCAGCCCATGCGCAAGTCCCGTCACCATCACTCCGGATATCTTTTCGAGGGCCTCCGTTGAGAGCCAAGTCAACTCGACTTCTTCCAGAACCCTTGGCCGCGAGGGTGCCGGTTCCTGTCTGATTGCCCGAACCAGCAATCCACGTGACACTGGCCAAGAGAGTCACGTCAGTCATCGATATACCGCCAGTCATGGCCGCAATCGATTGCGTCGCTAATGACAGTGCTTGCGGGTCACTGGCTGGAACAGCACTTTGGGCAATGCAAGAAGGCGCGAGAACTATGGCAAGCAATACCAATGAAGACACAAGGGTAGGCGGCACAGCCAAGAACTTGGTCATCCGAACACCTCAGGCGAGAGTGGCCCGCGGACTTTCGCCGAACTTAGAACACACACGCCGTCCCATTGTCAAGCTAAATCGTTGGTTTTCGGGATTTCAGGAACAGAATGTGGCGTGTCGAAGGGGAATGGCCCCGCTAACACAGTGAAATGACGACGGATAGCGTGACAAGGCGAAGCATCACTGGCGGTCGACATCCCCGACCGCGATCCACTATCCAGAGCCTTCCGTGTTCCGCTGGCGGAAAGACTGTCCTCTTAGAAGCTGAGGCGATTCGCAACATTGATCGGTCTGGCTTTCCAGCGGACCTGCGCTCATCCCTGTCCGCCTGAAGCCAGCATGCCGGGCCGCTCTCTTGCATGTGGATCTTGCCTCGACATCGGACCGCCTCAGGGATCGCTCAGGTCAGCGCTCGACCTCGCACTCTGCGGAATACGAGACCAGTTCAGCACCTGCCATTGAGAAATACATCTCCCAGAATTTCTTCACCGTGAGCCAGGCTTGGGGCGTGAGGCCACTCGGCGATGCTCCAACGACGTGAATCTTGTAGCCGCTCAAGGAAACCACGAGCCCGTTCGCCTTCGCACGTTCGAGCATCTGTTCCGGACCTGTCGAGACCAGCGCCGGCATGGGAAAGCTCTTCGTTTCATTCACCATGTCCGAAAAGATCCAGATGTTCTTAGACAACGAACGAGACTCTCCGTCCTTCCCTGTCGATTCAAACAAGGCCTTCAGGTGCCACAGCCCGCCAAAGATGTCGGTCCCGGCTGCCACCGGAGCCATGCCTGAGGATTTGGCCTCGAAACCGGCAGCGAGTTGACGCCGAGCGCGCATCAGGTCATCGGTAAACACGCCATGGGCCTGCGGCGTCCAGCCCCTTAGGACCTCCTGAACTCCGCCAAAGGAGTCTGTCGAGATGACCGCCACCCAGACCCGGCTGCCGCCCGGCTCGGTGAGCAGGAGCTTCTTGGTGGAGAATAGATATTCGCGGAAAAGCTCGGTATTGCCGCCGCCCTTCCCGATGGATCCGCTGGTATCAATGAGGGTGCCCTCATAGCGCTCGATGGTCTGGGCCGATGACGACCTTGGCAGGAATGGTGACGCGCAAAGAACAGCCACTGCCAGTGCCCGGTAATAGGGAGGCCGGCGGCGCCGGAGAACGCTTTGCGCCCGCAGGATGCCCGCCATGCAACGCACTTTGGCGATCTCAACTGAGGAATTCCATTCCGCCAGCATCTTTTCCAATACTGGGAGCTTTTGGCGTATCTTCTTTAGTTCGCTCCAAGCGGCGTAGTCCTCATCGGTGCGCAACCTCGTGAGCAATCCGGCGAGGAGGCCGAGGATCAGGTCCGCGGCCAGCAACATCGTGAACATCGCCCCGCCAAGCGTCTCGCGGGTCTTCGATTCGGTCCCTTGCGGCGCGCTCCGCGTCTCCTCGACCGCGGTGTCCGTTGAAGATTGGTCGACGAAGGAGGTTGTCGTTTCGTTCGCGGCCGCTTTGTCGACTACGGCACGGCGAGCCAGGCCAAGCTGCAGGAGACCGACCACGCAGAGTGCCAGGGCTCCCACGATCAGGGCAGTCTGCAATGCTTTGTAGTGCGCGACGATCTTTTCATAAAAAAGGTGCCCCACGGCAAGCGGAAGAGCCGTGGTTCCTGTCCCGAGCAGCACGGTAAGAAGCACTCCGAAACCGAAGAGGTAGAACAAGGTCAGGTTGCCGGCGAGGCTGGCAATTGCGGCCAGGACAATAAGCGCCAGGAGCGTGCGCGCCCCACGGGACCGCACGAGCATGGCGGCATCACTCACCGCAATGGGGCGCTCGTAGAGGTGCGCGTGGAGGGCCTCGTCTCGATTCCTGAGCTCTTGTATTTCTGAGCCTATCTTTGCCATCACGGGCCGCAGTTCTTGCTCATACTCATGGAGCCGCAGCGCACAGATCTCTTTTGCGCGAGCCTCGTCACCGGTTGCGAGCATGGTTTTGTATCCAAACTCCTCGAAGTCGATTTTTTCCACTTTCATTCGTTGCTTCACAATTCACCTCACACAGAAGTCAAGACAAACGGCAACTCAGCTTTGAACCTTCGAAACAATCCATCGTGCGACCAGGATCAGGCCGATCACTACGAGAACGATCAACGCAAGCCGCAGAAGAGTCGCCTTTAGCGACGCGAGCCAAGGAATCACCGAGATCAGGAGCCTCTTGAACATGCAGACGGCGAGCATCGCTCCCATTACGAAGAGCAGGGCTCGTCCGGCAGATTTCATGGCCTGCTCCTGTGTCATGGCCTGTGTCATGATCAGCATCCCGAGAATCACGATCCCCAGGACGCAGGCCGCCGAAATGCACTGACTCACCATTCGAGTCCTTCCAAGCTTTCCCATTGGCCGCCGTGCATCGAAGTCCGCCACGCGTGCAGCCTCACGTCCCACTGTGGCACTGCCGAGTTCAATATCGGTAACAACGGACGATCCTCAGCCTGCGAAACTCCCCACAAAAAAGGAGCTTGCCGGTGGGCAAACTCCTGAAACAAAGAACTAGGTGGCTTCGAGGACCTTCCGCGCCTCTTCAAGCTTCTGCAGTTGCCGTCTGGCAACCTTGAGCTCTTCTTCCCTCTTGGCGACGTCGTCCCGCAGCCGGTTGATCTGGTCGAGGACCACCTCGACCGGCGTTTTCTTCTTCCACGGTTTCCGCTCTCGGGCCGTGGTCGTAACGGCCACGGTGGCGGTCGAGGACCGGGAGGTGCCCGAATCCGGTGATTTCTGTGCGGTCATTCCTTCCTCCTTGTGAACTTCGGTGGCGGCTCAAGATGCGCCGAGCGGGCCACGGTGTCGCGGCAGGCTCGGCACTCCTGGGCCGATTCGGTCCGGTGGCGTCTCGTCTGTGCAAGCACAATGAACGAGCAGTCCGGACGAAGGTGAGGCGCCCACTGCGCTACATACCCTTCGGCCTCTTCCGGCGTCTGGTTGTGCGCAGCAATGGAATACTCGTTGCGAGCGCGGTCGTACGCGACGAGCAGTTTGAGCGGTGGTTGATCAGTCACATCAGTGCTCTCCTTTCTTACCATCGTGGTGAAGTGCGGAGGTTGGTGCCTCAGCGGTTCTTGCGGTAGGCGAGCCGCTGGACGAGCTTCAGGACGGTGAGGAGTTCAAGGAGTCGCTGGTCAGCGCCATCCAGCGCGCCGAGCGCTCCCAGGTGATTGCTTTCAAGCAGCGAAGTGACGGCCTCACCCAGGCATGCGTACAGTGCTTGCGTCTGCTCGAGGCAGAGTTCGCGAAGCGCTTGTTGCAGCTCTTCAGTCGTGGGTTGCCGTGCTTGATGGTTCATGGTGGTCTCCTTCCGCCGCTTCTTGCGGCAGCAGTGATCGTTGGGTTGCGAGCCAGGCATCGAGCTTCCGGATCGCGTCGCGCTTCATCGGCAGCTCGACGTGGACGTAGATGGAGTGCACGTCCTCGCCCGAGGAGTGCCCCATCAAGGCTTTGCGGACTTCCTGCAGAACGCCGGCCTCCATCAAGCGGCAATTGAAGGCGTGCCGCAGGTCGTGGAAGCGGTAGTAGCGAATCCCGGCGCGGCGGATGGCCGCCTTCCAGGCCGTCTTGATCTTGCGGAGGGGCTGGCCCTTGAAAGTGAAGACCAGTCCTTCCGGTTGTTGGTGTGCGCGAAGCAGTTCCGCGAGCCGCCCGGTGAGGGGAATCTCACGGGCTTCGCCTTCGGCGGTTTTCGAGTGCGTGACGGAGAGGAGCTGGCGGGTGAAGTCGATGTGCTCCCAGCGCTGGGCGAGAATCTCCCCGCGCCGCATCCCGGTGTCGAGCGCGGCCACGATGATGGCGCGCAGGTGCGGGGCGGCGGCCGCAAGGAGCAGCGCTTCCTGGGCCAGCGTGAGCACAAAGCGCGGCTTCCTCCGCTCCCGCGTCAGGCGCACCCGGCTCAGCGGATTCGCCGCGAGCAGCCCCTCGTCGACGGCCCAGAAGAGCATGCGCCGCAGGGCTTCCAAATCGCGGTTCACCGTCGTATCGGTGATCCGCTTTTCGGCATGGCGCTCGCGACGATACGCGAGCGCGAGGTTCTTCGTGATGCGCCCGATGGCGGTCTCGCCGAAGTACGGCAGGAGCACCTTCAGGCGGTCGCGATGGTACGGGCGCGGCTCGCCGTCGGCGAGGAAGCGGGCGGCGAGTTCCGCGAAGGTCATCTCGGGCGCGAGTTGCGCGATGCCCTGGCGTTTCAAGTTCAATTCGTCTTTGAAGCGCTGCTCGATCTGTTCGGCCTGGCGGCGGTTCCTCGTGCCGGTCGATTTCGCATGGCGGATACCATCGACGTAGACGTAGGCCCAGTAGACATTCCCGCGCCGGAAGAGCGTCATCGGAAGTCACCTCCTTTCTCCCGCTGTTTCCGAAGGACCCAGCGGACGATTTGGTTGTGAAAGAACATGAGCTTTCCCGTGCGGGAGAGCCGTAGGTGGGGAAGACCGTGGGGCAGGTAGCGCTGACGGATGGTCCAGGTGGAGCAGCCGAGGACTCGCGCGACCTCGCGGATGGTCATCGGTGCGCCTAACGGATCGCTTGATCTGTCGTCGACCGTGCCTTCTGGGTGCGGGCAATGCTCCGGGCAAGGGATCGGGCAGCGCTGCCCGAGGGGGAGATCATGAAACTCCAAGGTTTCTGCGGCGTTGGCCTGCTCGGCAAAAGCCGACATTATCTGTTCTCGCCCATTCCCGCGCCGTCCCTTGCCGCTAGCGCTCATGGCGGCGCTCTTTACGCTTCAGGGCCCAGCGGATCAGCCGCCGGAGCCAGTCGGGAAGCATGCTCCAGAGAGCCCAGAGGACAAGAAGGAGAAACCCCAGGCCGACCAGTCCCGTTTGCACCACAGGAGACCTGAGGAACTCCACGAGGAGCGCGAGCGAGAGGTACACGAGCACGATGCCGAAGAACGCCCGGAGCAGGAACGCGACCACCTTCCACAAGAACGAGACCTTCGGCTGCGGGGTCGACAGCTCCCTGCTGCCGCATTGCGAGCAGACTTCGGCGTAGCGAGGATTCGGGTGATGACGGGGGCAGAGCTTCACGTCGTAGCTCCGTCCGCAGAACTGGCAGAACAGAGGTTCCCCGGAGGTCAGCCGTCCGCACTGGTAGCAGTACTTCATGGGAGTTGCTTCACGAGCGGGATCGGCTCGTCGCCCGTGGGGCGCAGCCAGACGTTATGGAAGAAGCCACTATCCCGGACGAGATCGAGCGTGGAGAACCAGAAGATGATGTCCGTGAGCGAGGCGACCGTCGTCCGGATCGAATGCATCCGGCGTTCGGAGTTCGCGAGGACAATCACGCGGAACCGGCTGTGGCCGAAGCGGCGCTCGTAGTCGCCGGAGCGGGCAAGGCGGAGATACTTGCGGACCTTCCCTTCCCAGATCGCCATCCGTTCCGTGCCGAGATCGATCTCGAGAAATGCGGCGACGACGCCCGCGGGCGTCCGAAGCTCTACGTAGCCGTCGGGCAGGAGGGACGGCGGGAGCGGCACGTCCGACGAGGCCCAGCGCTCGAAGGCGACACCCGGGAGCGGAATGGGCTGGAACTTCAGGGCGCAGTAGATGCCGTTCAGGGCCAACTGATGCTCGACGAAGGCAGAACCCATCGAAGCTTCGTCCTTCCGCCGCTGCAGTCCCCGATGGGCTGCGCCGACGAGCTGCGCCCCCGCGACAGATAAGTTGTAGAGGGCTTTCTGCTGCGCGCCGGAGGTTCCGAGAAAGAACCGCCGCAGGAGTCCGGCGCGGGTGAGCGCGAGCAGCCGGACGTTCACTCGCGTGACGGAGCCGAAGCCCGCGGCCGCTTTCGCCTGATCGCGGTCGACCACGCGCATCACGGCCAACTCTTCGAGGAACCGGCGGTCCCGTTCCTGCAGCACCATCCCCACCCTCCTATTCCCAGCCATCGGGTTCCGCCTCCTTGGTCATGAGGACCTCCGCGTAACGCTTGGCGATCGCGCGCTCGATCATGGGCCGCGCCCGGCCCCGCGTGAGCCGCGAGCGGTTCCAGAGGTCCGTCGCGTCGACCTCGGGTTCGCGCACGGTCGGGACGGCGATCTCGGTCCAGCGCTCCGCGCCGCTCTTCACGATCGCGTGCCGCTGGGGCAGGTTCTTCAACCGCTCGGCGAGCGGTTTCCCGCCATCGAGCGCCTGGCCGATCTGCGCGGCGTCCGCGCTCGAAAGCTGGAAGAAGACGTGGGTGCCGACGGCGAGGATCGCCGCCCGCATCTCCGACGGGTACTGGTCAAGGAACTGGTTGGCCGAGACGATCCCGACCTGGAACTTGCGGGCCTCGGAGAGCATCGTCTCAACGCCGCTCCCGTAGGCCACGAGGTTCTGGATTTCGTCGCAGTAGACGGTATAGAGGGAGCGCTTCGCGCGCGTGAAGAGCGCATTCTTGAGGACCGTGAGGATCAGGCTCCCCAGGGTGAGCGCTTGCTCGCCCAGCCGGCCCTTGTCGAGGTTCACGATCACCCAGGAGCCTTCGTCCATCGCCTCTTTCATCGAGAAGGTGGACGGCTGGCCGACGATGTGCCGGAAGTGCGGGTCGGCGGTGAAGGCCGAGGTCTTGTTGAGGATCGGCTCCCGCATCGCGGCCTGCATCGCCTCGCTCTGCTGGTCGAAGCGAAGCTCGAAGTACTGCCGGATGTCCGGGTTCTCGACCCGCTGCAGGCACGCGGCCCGGAAGTCCGCGTCGGTGAGAAACGGAGCCAATTCGACGAGCGTGAGACGGTTGTCGGAAAGCGCGTAGAGCGCATTCCGGAGCAGTTCGTCCGTGCGCGCCCCGAAGGAATCGAGGCGCCAGCGCTCTTTCAAAACCTGTGAGAACTCGGCGATCCGGACAAAGTCCGAAGCCTGCTGCTCCAGGGGATTGAACCCCACGGAGACAATCGGGTCGGCGGGCTCGATGATGATGAGCTTGTCGCTCAGGTGCCGATGTTCGCGCCGTTCGCGGAGATTGATCGTCGCGAGGAGAAACGGCGTCGCATCGCCGTGGAGGTCGAAGTAGAGGAATCCGCGGTCGGCTTGGATGTCCTGTTCCGCGAGATGACGCAGGAAGTAGCTCTTGCCGCTTCCGGTCTTCCCGAGCACAGCCATATGCATCGCACGCGTCCGAGGGCTGAGCGCGAGTCGCCGCCGCGACACCTCTCCGTCCACGACCGAGAATCCGAGGTCGATCCCCGCGCCATCGAACCGTGCTCCGCGCCGCCGTCCGCGCAGGCGGTTGAAGATGGCTGCGATCAATTGTTCAAGGAAACGGATCATGGATTGATTGTCGAGGGGGCATCGCCAATATCCGTAACAACGCGAAAACCCCAGGGGGCCGACCTGAGTCGACCCCACCAGGAGCGGAGCGAGGCTGAGTTCGAGGGGAGAAGGAAGAAGGAACCGGCTTACGGGCGGAAGTTCGTGATCAACACCTCTTTGTATCGACGTCCGGCGGCTTTCTGGGAGGTGTAGTGCAGTTCGACGTCCTGGATGCGGAACCCGCGAAAGAGCTTGCGCACCTCCGGAACGTCATTCAGAGACAGCACGAATTTCCCTCGAACCTTGTGGAGGAGGTTCGCCAGTTTCTCGAAGTCAGCCTCGCCAAAGTTATGGCGGTAGAGCTTCCTGCCCCAATACGGCGGGTCCAGATAGAAGAGCGTCGTCGGGCGGTCGAAACGTCGGACGACCTCCTCATACGGCGCGCATTCAATCTGCACCCGCACAAGTCGTTTGTGGGCATTTTCAATGAGCTCGGGAAGGCTCTCCAGGTTGAAACTTGGCGGCTGGATCACGTTGCGGTGATAGACGGGGTTCCGCACCAGGCTCGCGAAGCAATTCCGCAGCAGATACAGATACCGCGCGGCCCGCTGGATGTCGGTGAGCGTCACCGGATCGGTCGCTTTCAGGAGATCGAACCACTGGCGGCTCACGACGGCGAAGCGGAAATACCGGAGCAGTTCTTCATAGTGCTGCTGGCAGACGCGGTAGAAGTTAACGATCTCGCCATCGAGATCGTTCAGAACCTCGACCTTCGACGGCTCTTTGCGGAAAAACACCTGTGCGCCGCCTGCGAATGCCTCTACGTAGGTCGTGTGCTGCGGAAAGATCTCAATCACCCGCTTCGCCAGACGGTTCTTCCCGCCTATGTACGACAGCGGTCCAGCCATGTGGGAGATTTCAACGAAGGGCCTTCCCGGTTACGTCACCTCGGCCGAGGCCCACAGGCCGAAGCGTGGATTCAGTCTAGCGGCGGGAGGGAAAAAGAAAAGACGGGAGATGTTGCAAACAGGCAAAATCAGGGCGGACCCAACGTGCGAGGGGTACATTTGCAGGAGATATTGAGAGGCGGGAGAAGCGGATCCTCTGAAGTGGGTTTCACCAGAAAACAGAACCTAACTCCCAAACATGCAAGCTGCAGTCATCGACCCTTGCTGACTAAAGTGCCGTCCCCGCTGTTGCTCTTTACTCACCCTTCTGGCCAAGCGTTTTTGCCAGCTCACCCAGCAGATCACGGAAATCTTGGCGCATCCCGTCAGCATTGGAAAGCTTGAGTAGTTTGCCGGAGCGCTTGAACTCCGTTACAGCTTCTGGTAGATGTATGCCGCAGTCGGCGTTGCTGCAATCGTTGCTGATCACAGAAATCGTGCCTTTGCCGCATTCCGGGCAAGGAATTCGCAAGTACTGCAAATACGCCCAAGCTGCCCGCCATAGTTCGGCTTCGTGTGGAGCCAACGAAGTCATTTTCTTGAGCTTGTCGCGGTAGAGATCAAATAGTGACTTGAAAATTTCCCCGTTTTGTCGGTGAAACGGCAAAGAGAGCCGATACAGCGCGTACCCCAAAACCAACCATCCCGTAACGGCCATGATCGATCCTGCTAAGGTATCCCCGACCGGGAACCAGCGCGGTCCCAACAATCCCGTCTCGGCTCCAGTGAACGCACCCAGCCAAAGCAAACCCGCCAGAAAGCTCACGGCGGATAGGCTAAGAAGGCCGTCGGCGATCGCCCATGATTTGCTGATCTCTTCGCGTTGATCTTTGTCAACCATCAGCCAGAGCCGAGGCCAATAGAACACTGAATCCATGCCGTAACGATCTTCCGGGTATTCCTCGTAACCCTGAAGAATATTTCCGAGCAAGGTGGGATGGGTCGCGTATCTCCGGCTTGTCTCCGGATGTATCGGGTAGATTCTTAACCTGTACCAGTATTCGTTATAACGCTGCAGGTTCAGTCCTTTTTCGGCATCAGCTTTGCGAGAGAGCCGGTCGATCCGGTGTTGCTGGCGGGCCACCGCCCAGTCTGCAAGACGAGTCGGCCAGCCACGGCGTCCCTCGTAGAGTTTGTAGAACTCGCCGTTCAGCGCGGAGACCAGAGCTCCGAGCGTGATGACCACAAGCGCCGCAATCGCCAGCTGCAGCCAGCCTTTCTCCACGTCGACCGAGAGAAAGTCTCTCAACCTGCCGGTCGCAAATGGATACAGGGCCGCGCTCGCGAGCAGGCCGGGGAGTACGTTATTCATCAGGACCGGGAGGGAAACACCGGGAAGAAATTTCTCAACGATACCGCCCGCCGCCTCAAAGCCCAGCGCCATTTGTCTCTGTCCTTCTTCGATAGTATTGAAGACTAATTCCTGACCATCAAGGCTGACCTTCGCCGGGACCGTGTGTCCCCGGGGCACTTCCGCCGCTACCGTGACCATTCGAATCCGTAGTCACGATCGTGGCGCTTCCGTGCGCGAGGCAGCCTAGCTCCAGCCGGATCATGGTCAGGTGGAAGGCATACTTATCAGGATCGCCCGAACCGGTTTGGAGTTTCTTTCGCTCCACCGTAAGCTCGCCCAGGAAGATCTTGCCGAAGTGCGGCAGGTCAATCACGTGTCCGAACGAAATCCCCGGGGCTCCAATCACCCTGCGGACCAGCGAGCAACGCATCACACCCGTTCTCTGTGTCTCTGTACGATCCCAGCGGTATAGGTCGGAGGCCCAGGCGGGAAGGCCCTTGCCCTTGCTGAGGGCCACATATTGCTTGGAGATTTCGTCGAGCACGCCGGGATCGTCAAAATATGACCGGTCGCCGGCCGGCTTGGGCCCAAGGATGTCCAGCTGCCGCTCCACTTCGACTTTGTACCCGCCGATCTGCAGGTTGTCGAAGCGTGTACCCAAGAAAGTGACAGAAGGCACTTGGCCTTCGCCTCGATTGTAGTCCGGGTGTTCGGTGGAAACCTGTCCAACCACGCGATCGGCGGTTATCACATCGAGAACGTTCAGCCCGTCGACGGCCGCCGTCGCCATCGTAGTGAAGCCGTGATCCGGTTTGAGGCTTCTTTGGCCTGCGACCTGGGCGTAACCAAACTGATAGGAAATGATCCCTTTCAGCCGAAAGGAATTTGCCCCGCGGAAGTCATAGCCGCCCACCTTGGGCAAGGTGACGGAGACGTGACTCTTGATCTCCTGGGTGATTGGCTGTTTGAGGCTCGCACTAAGAACGTGCGCTTCCGCGAAGAACCTGTGGGCTGCCACACCGGAGCTTGCTGGTTGTTCGGGTCGGGCCGGCACTTGTTCCCCCGCTCGTATGAGCTATTCTTGAATCTGCAACGCTAGTGGACTGCCCCTGAGTTCTCCCAACCTAGTCGAGGGCTGAGACACAAGCCAATCCTGACCATCAGGGCTCTCCCTCTCCGCTACCGTGTGTGCCTGTACCAGAGGCCGACGTTCCTGACCGGCCGCTTCCCTTCCGGCGTGGTTTGGCGAGGGTTCCTCCGAACTTCCTCTTCTTCGACTTCTTCGGCCCCGTAGCCTTGGTTGTCCCTTTCTTAGTTGTCTTCTTTTTCTTGCCATACGCACTCTTCTTTGCCATACGCACTCGCTATCCCAGCGGCCGCCTCGCGCACGCTGAACATCTCGACCGATCCTGCTTACCCGCAGCGGCTAAAATCTGCTATCAAGGTCACGGTTCGCCACCACCAGGACCGTGAGTATCCGGCGCCTCCTCCGGGGCAATCGGCTCGCCACCACCCGGGCCGTGCGGCCCGACGTCCGGCAAGATCTTGTCACCCCAGTCCCTCCGCCGTTCGGGTGGAGAAACTGGCTCAGGGGCGTCTGGAGTCGCCGGCCAATCTCTGTCGGGCTCCTGCCGCTTTCTTGCTCGAACGCCATCGGATGCGAGCGAATCCATCGGGAGGAACGCCACTCCTCGCACGGATGTGACAGGTATATGCAGTACCACAGTCACAAACGAAACCATATCGCTACTCCACCTCTTGCGTGCCTGGCGCTATCTTTGACCTCTTGTTCGTCGTCGCGTAGCCGTCCCCTCAGGCGACGGTGAATCGAAACTCCACCGATTGATCGTTGCCCTTCTGTTCACCGACGCAGGTCTCGTCGAAGCCTTCGTCGGCACAATCAAGGCTCTCCCTCGCCACTCCCGTGGGTGTCGGGTCCAAAATCCTCAGCATCCTCAGGGGAAGAAACCTCAGGTTCCCCATGTCCCGGACCGTGCGGCCCGAACTCAAGAAATTCGTTCACGTAGTGTGTCAGATCCTTGACGAGGACCACCGGATCCCTAGAGCCAATGTAGTCGCACTGCTGCGATAAACCATCGACCAGAGATTGGAACGTCTGCTTTTCCTGCTCTTTAACTGCGGCTTTCCACGTACCCGCTTCGTACCCAGCCAGGATCGTCTCCACCGTGATCTGCTGAGTATTCAGGCCTCCAATCAACTGGTCGACAGCAAACGCTTCTTGCCTTGTGATCCCATCATCGAGCAATCGACTGTGCGCGGTCCTAATGGTCCCCAACACCTGAGTAGTTAGACCCATCCAGTCGTTTATCATGGCAGCGTTTCCCCTAGCTATTGAATCGGAGCAGGAGTCGTGACTTCCTGTTCCGCATATCTAGTGCACGGACCTTTTTCTGTCTTTGGTTCTCAGGCCGGCGAAGAGGATGCCGCGCTCCTCAAGCCACATTGAATGCATGCTCCGCCTCTAGATCATTACCCGGATTTTGCAACTTGACGCGCCAGGCACCTGCAGGTTGAATGACGGCCTGCAACTGAATCTGGTTTGCGTTTGCCCACGAAGCCGGCAGCTTCTTCTCTCCGCCGCCGGGAGAGATTAGCGTCGCCACAACGTTGGGCATCAGATTGTGCCCGTTGACGGTCAACTGCTGGGGATCAGCGCCCGGGGTGACATTGGGAGGGGCAACTCCCGTAATGGCTGGGGCTGGCGCAGTAACCTTGAACACGAAGGCAGGGGACGAAGGTCCGCTCGGGCTTGTCACTACGGCCTTCCAACTGCCACCCCTGTCGACGACAGCTGTAACTTGGCATTGAGTTGGGCCGCCAACTTGAACACTGGCCGCCGCAACTGGAACCGTTTGGCCATCCGGGTTGATCAGAGTAACTCCCATCCAGGCCTGGAATTCTGAGCCCAGCAGAGTCAACGGCTGGGCGGTAGGACTCGCAAGCGGTAGCGCGGGAAGAATACCGCTAATTTTGATGGTGCTGAGCGCGGCCGGCTTAGCCGCTTCGTCCTTCGGCGGATTCGACGGGCTGAACGTCTCTCTCAACTGGTTGGCCAGGTACGGCGCAAAAACCGCCGCCATCCCGACCAGAAATGCTTTGATGGGACCGAGATCCGGAGTCGTTCCGCACACCACGAGACTCCAGACGATGGCGTACCCAACCCCGATTACAAGTGCCAGAACTCCGGCCAATCCGAACACGGCAATGATGCGACTGGAACTCGCCACCATCACTACTTGGTCGCGGCTCTCGATCTCCTTTGGTTGCATCGAGGACTCTTCCGAGAGAGCGTCCCCCAGTGACCACCTCCTCTTGGAGAACGAGGCCACAACCAGGCCTACAATGAGCACAATAAACAGGGCCGCGACGATACGGTTCATGACCGTGAATATCTTCCAGTAGGCTTTTACCTGCGGCGCACCTTCCTCGGCACGGCACGCTGTCTTTGACGACGACTCCCGCACTATGAAGGAGCGGGGTGAAGATGAACTTGTCTGGCTGCTGACCGTTGCTACCCAGGTTCCCGGGGTGCTCAGCTTTGTGCTCGTCTTTATTACGTCCTTGCTGACCGTCGCCTCTTGTTCGGGCTGGCTTTTGGAGTCCGGGCTCTTGAAGATGACCTTTAACTTTTCGCCGTCCGCGGCTCCGATGACGGTCAAGGTCTGTTCCTGAGAAGAGTCCGAGGCAATCGGTGCGTCCGGGTCGATCTTCGTGATTGCCAGCTCTGGCCCTTTGTGCTCTGTAGCAGCCTTGGGAGTCTTTTTCCCTACATTCTCTTTCTTCGCCGTTCTCGCTGCTCCCGGTGTGGCAGATCCGGAAGATGCTTGATGAGCGCATAGCGACTGGGGAACACGCAAGGCGACTATCAGGAAAAAGAGGGCCAGCAGTTTCTTCCGCGAATTATTCATGATCTGCATCCCCCTCAGTCGTGAAGGTCCTCGCCATTACCACCGCCCTCAATATGAATGCTCGGCCCGACCCGTGCTCGAAATTTGCGGAGGCTGCCCTTGCGCGGAAATGTCTAGAAAATGTAAGGGGGGTGACTACTGCTGAGGCGACTAGAAACAAGGACAACGAAGTTGGGCGGGGCATCGACAATCCTCCCGGCCGCACAAGGCGGGCTCCGAGTGAACTGCCCGCGTCATCGCCCCCTCTCGACGCGCAGGTTGCAAAAGAACCCTAGTCCAAGTTTCCTACTTCCGCAACAGGAAAATGTTCGAATTCCAAACATCCTTCATGTCACTTGTTAGGTACTTTCGAACACGCTAACTGTCGTCGTTTTCAAAAATATGTGCGAGTTGATTTTCCGGATGGCGATGGAAAATCCCACTTGGGGAGCCCCGAGGATTCACGGCGAGTTGCTCAAGCTCGGATTCGTGGCCTCAGAACCGACGGTTTCCCGATGCCTTCGGAGGGTCAAGAGGAATCCCGATCCCGCCCAGCGTTGGCTCACGTTCCTGCGCAACCACCGCGAAGCGATTGCCGCCATGGACTTCTTCACTGTGCCCACCCTTACCTTCGGTTTCCTCTATTGTTTCTTCATCTCGGTGCAAGATTCTTCGCTGCAACGTGACGCAAAATCCCAGCGTCCTTTGGATTGTCCAGCAGATGCGCGAGGCGTGGCCCTACACGTCGGCTCAGCGATTCTTGCTCTTCGACCGCGATGCGAGCTCTGGCAAGGATGTGGTCTCTCCAGCAAGAGAGATGGGGAGTGTACCCGTACGCACGGCCTTTCGTAGCCACTGGCAGAACGGAGTCGCCGAGCGCTGGGTCGGCAGTTGCCGACGAGACTTGCTGGAACATGTGATCGTGTTGAATGAAAGACACCCACAACGCGAATATTTTGCGACCTACCCCGCTGTGCTTCACTGGGTTTTCTTGTCCTCACCATCGGAACTCTCATATAGGAATCCAAACTGAAAGGCCTTTGTGGTTGCAAATGCGGGTGGCAAGCTGCCATTTTGGTATGTGAGCTGAAAGCCGAACTTGCCCTTAGGCGACTCCGCCAAGTAGACCTTCAACGCAGCCTGGTACCAAGGCCTATAGCCCTTGTTTACGGTGAGAACAGGGCTTGATGTACTCGTCATCTCGGCCTCCTTGAGAAACAGATAGCGCTGCACCATCCCTAAGTTCAGATCGACCCTCTTTAGAGGAAAGGGATTCTCTAAATTCTCATAAAAGAGTGTCAGATCGCCTCCCCCTTTTGCGCGAGCGACAAAGTCGGGAGAGGACGGCGGTGTCCCTGCGTTGTTGGCTGTCGTGTTGACGTTTTTCCCACCTTCAACTCCTGCGAGAATGATGCGAAGTCGCCAGAATCCAGACGACCCGAAAAGCCTCTGGGTACGCGATTGAACTTGGACTTGCCCATCTCCGACAAAATTGGCGATTTTGAAGTTCATCGCTTCTCCCTCCAGCTTTCCCGCGAAATCGATGAGAGCTGCACTCCAGAAGCGGTGCTTGCCTTCCAAATCCTTAATCTCTGTCAGCGCTTTCGCAGCGGCGGCAGGGTCGGGGGCGCTTCGGTAGAGCGCGATGTCACTCTGCATCTGTTGGAGGTCAGCCTTGGCAAAAAGGACTACGTTCCGCAAGTTCATTCCGGCTTCGAAGTTCTTGGGATCGCCGCCCGTCGAACTCGTCTTATTCAGATGCCAGAAGGCCGTCAGCCCGGGAATTCCCAGATCATTACTATTTAGGTTGACGTTAGCACCTCCGTCTGACCCGCTCGAAGCCGTGGTCACAAAGCCACTTGCAAAAATGTTCTTCTCCTGCGATGTCTTCGGCACCTTTTTGAGGTCATCTAACGCTTGTTGCTGCTGGGATGCGATTGATGAGGTTGTTTCCACTGCCACGCTGGAACACACCTCGCTGGCGTCGTGGTTCTTTCCCTGAGCGTCAAGGAAAATCAGATTGTGAAAACAGATTCTGGCATCGGTCACGTCAACAGGCGGCGACCCTGAAAATACAATCTGTATGGCTTTTCGCGTACCGACCAACCGACTCACGGAGCCGACTTGCAGTGTGTGATCGGGGGTGGTGCTAATACGCATGTTGGATTCGTTCAAGGTGCTTGTATCGGCAAGTCGATCCGTGAACCACACGTTCATGTAGAAGTTCGGCGGTGGAAAAAGTGAGAAAGCTGCGCGATCAATCTGATACTGACGAGTGGGCGGCTGGACCTGACCGAATACAGGGATGATTAGCCAAATGATTGAGAGCGTTAGCGCGACTTTGAGTCTCATGGGAACCCTCTCATTGTCAATTCGCTACTGGGTGGCGTTCGACTGGGCTAGCAACGACAAACGAACGAATTCTGCAACCTTCTCAATTGGCGACGCGGCGTTGTCGGGAATCTGCGAAATGTCACTGGCAATTTCTGGCAGTAGGACGCTCAGATTAGCTTTCACGACAGGCATCTGATCGTCAGAGATTCCGACCAAGTTGTCGTCAAACGTCCGATCAAACAAATCGTCTGGCGTCGTTGCAAATGGGACTACCGTAGTGTCAACGGTGACTAGGTTCGTTGTTGAGGCTATTGCTAGAGCCAACTGCAACCTTCCGTCTTTTGGGGTAACGCTGGTTTGCTTGGCGGCGATTAGCTTGTTGAGCGTGGCGATATGCGGGGCTTCGCCTGCTACTGTGCGACCCTTCTTCGACCTTACCATAAGTATCGTCTCCGCCTATTCCTTGACCATTGCGCCGCCTCGCCTACGATACGAACATGTGAACGATGCGGAGCGGCTGTCGCAAGACCCGACCGCCAAGCGACTGCAGATGGATCGCCGCGGCGGATCGTTTGGCTCGCATTCAAGATTGTGTGTTCACCATCTGCAATTGGTTTGCGGTAACACCCGATTTTTTCTGTGCTGCTTCGGCTTTGCTCGCCTCTTTCTTGTAGTTGGCAAACTTGAGAAGGCTGTTGAAGCCTTCAGTGCCAGCGCTGATGAAGATGCCACTCAGGATGCTGTCCTCAAAGGGGGACATATTCGATCCCATAAGCTTGAACACTCCAATCCCTGAAAACGCCAGCCACCATCCCATCGCCAATGAAACCAGGCCCATGACGATCTTCTTCCGATTCGGGCTCTGAACTGAGTTTGGGAAGAATGGGTCGAGAATCTCCAGCACCCGTTGCACGACAAAGCCGGCTGCGAATGGAACGATCAATGCTTGAGCCAGGTTCACTGCTTGGTTCGTATCGGTCATCGTTTATCCTCCGCTAACAACTTCATTTATCACCACATTCCATTGGCCCCATATCATCCTCACAACTGCACAGCAACAGGGACGTGATGGTCTCCCGACATCTTGGAACAACCGAAGCGCTCTGAAATATCGCACAGATGCCCGGAATCAGGGAGAAGTGCGACAAAAGAGTTCGAAGAAGCATTCAGCCATGGGCCTTCCAGCGTTGCAGGGTACGTCAGGAAGTTCGACCTGACCAGTACCTGTGCGGCAGCAACAGCACAACGCAAAGCGGCGTCGACATTTCGGTCTGACGTCGCAAGCCAGCTTTTCCTAGGGAAGTCGGCGAGCAGGATCCCCTCGGAGGCGTGTCTCGAACGCAAGCCTCACCCATCCGGTCGCCGAAACGCCGTTCAACTTACGCTGCAAATGCCAAAATGTCAACAACAAATACGAACAACGGTTCCTGGTGCGGAACAAGAGTTGAGTCTTGGGGAGATCTACAGGCAACCATGCGCATGAGCTTGCAGAATGACCCGCCGCGCCGAGGGTCGACCGGGAAGGATCTCTTTGGTCTATCGGGGTGCGTTTCGGGACATTCGACCTTTAACTGGCCAGACCTGCGGCAGGGTACAGGTAATCCAGCTGCTCACAACCCAAATTCTCCCACCTTTTCAGGCGGGAGAATTGCTTTACATGAGACCACAAGGCTAGGCAGCGGCCTTCGATGTTCTGATCGGGGCTTGCGCTTCTTCCACGGACCCGCTGAACTGCATCAGCAGTTTCTTCAGAGTCGTGTTCCAAGTTCGATGTGCGCCTCGAGACGGGGCACCGTGCGAGATTTTGGGCCGACTTACCAGGGCTTGAACGCTGGCTTTAGGCTCCACACTTACAGTTTTGTCGGCGAAACTCAGGTTCGAGAAGAGATTTCTCACCAAATCGCGCTTTTCGTCGGGATTCGCGTTTTTGTACGTGAAAGGCGCGTTTTTTATGAGTTCGAGAAATTCCTCCAGCCGTCTCAGCCCCTGGCCGTTTCCTGCCTCCAACTCGTGAATTGTTTCGCGAACTTCCTGTTCTTCGGGAACCAGGGCGCGCTTCCGCTCTTCGAAGAGCGGCTTCTCTAGAATGCCATCGATGAAAGCGTCCGTGAGCCGATTCAAACGGCTACGAATGGCATCAAGGCTCAGCCTCGCGTGTTGCAGTTCGTTTGTCCGCAGAATGTCCTGATGGGCGCGAGCGTCTTCCATCCATGAATGAACGTATGCCAGCTCTTCGTCGTCCAACTCAAGTAGGCTGATCATGCTGACGACAATGCTCTCGATCACCTCTTCGCGAACCGTCGTCGCCGGACATTGTCGCGTCTGGCACCGGTAATACACATGCCCTTTCTGCAACTCTCCGATGAGCGACCGGCCGCAACCCCTGCAGCGCACGAGTCGGCGAAACGTGAAATTGTGGCGGACAACGCGATCGACAGTCTTACCCTGCAGAATCATTCGAACCCGATCAAAGAGGGACTTGCTGACGAGAGGTCGATGGGCTCCGGGAAACAGTTCGCCGCTGCGCCTCACGCGGACCAGCCCCGTGTAGAAGGGATTGTTCAAGACCGTGCTCAGACCCGTCAGGCTGAGCGGCCTGCTTAGGCGGTTGCGAAGCCCCATCCGATTCACTTCTGCGAGCAGGCGGTGCAACGAGTATTGGCGGGAGCCGTAGAGTTCAAAGGCTTTCACAATGATGGGAGCTCGGACCGGATCAACTTCCTTGACCTGGCCTTTGCCGCGATCGAGATAGCCGAGCGGCGCTGGCAAAGGATACAGGCCCTGCTTGAGACGGCCATAGAATCCTTTTCGCGTTTCCTCTCGGAGGTTGCGAATGTAATCCGCTGCTACTACCGCCTGGATGTCCGCCGAAAGCCGGCCTCCGCGCGTATTGAGGTCCAGGCTTTCGTTGGCGAAATGAACCTCGATTCCCGAGTCGATCAATTCTCCGAGATCGGCCCAGTCTTTCAGGTTCCGTGCGCTCCGATCGATCTTGTGGATGATGACGCCCTGCGCCTTACCCAGGCGCAGTTGCCGCATCATCTGGGCGAAGATGGGGCGACCCCGTTTCGCCGCGCTCTCGCGCTCTTCAAACCATTGAAGGATGCTGAGGCCATACCGCTGCGCGTACTGCCGGATCGCGTTCTGCTGCTCCTGGAGGGAAACTCCCTTTTCTCCCTGCTTGGCGGTGGAAACACGGATATATCCGAAATAACGTTTCTCCATGACCGCTAGTTAACTATTTTGAGGAATCGACCTTTCCCCCAATTCTACGGTTCCGCATCAGCTCGTCAATGACCTCGGGGCGTTCCCGTGCGAGCCGTTCGTAAATGCGCCAGACAATCGCACAATATCCGTGCAAGGTCTCCGTCAACTCACCGAGTTGCGCCTCAGGGAGATTCGGGAACAAAACACGTAGTGTGTGGGCGTGCGTTTGATGAGGTCTGGTTTCGGCATTTCTCCGACTGGCTTCGGGAGCCGGATCGTGATTCAGGGGCAGCGAGCTATCGGCGTAGTCCGCGGCGGGCGCATCGCTCGCAGTTAGGTTGGTCTCGCGTGTGACCATCAGGAGGGGAATTGTAGACCTGTCCACGCGTTTGCAAAGGTAGGCATTGTTGCGCATCGGGCAAGGTTCCCCACGGGGGCCAAGACTCCGCCTAACCTGTTTGTTATTAATCACTTACACTTGACAAGATACCGGGAAGGTGCTTTCGTATGGGCAATAAGGCGAGCTCCTTGACAGGATTTTGCCACCACTCCGACCCCATTTGATGCGAACTTGCCGGTTCCGGCAAGTTCGCCCGTCTTCCAAACTCACTGTGTTCCTTTACGCTGAACCACATAGTCGTAATCCCAAGTCGTCTTCGCAAAAGAGATGCTTGCACGGCTCAACAATTATCTGCGCTCATACCGCAGGCGGTCCGGACTCTCGCAAAGCGAGGTGGCTTTCTTGTTGGGTTCCCACAACGGCGCGCAGGTGTCCCGTTATGAAAAAGACCACCGCCTACCGCCCCTGCGAACCGCACTTGTTTACGCAACGATCTTTGGCGTGTCTCTCGGAGAGCTCTTTTCCGGTATTAGGCTTGGCGTCGAGAAAGAGGTTTTGCGGCGCATCAAAGAGCTCCGTGCCAAGCTCGAAAAGAGGCGCACAGAACACCGCGCAACGGGTGCGGATTTTCGCAAGTTGCACTGGCTCGACGAGCGCTGGCCTAGCACACACAGTCACTCCCACTCACCCGCATGACCACCTCACATTTGACCAGAATACTGACGCTCGACGTGCACCCACTGAGTTTCGGCTTTGTGGTGCTCGAAGGTCCGGATCATCTGATTGACTGGGGAGTGCGGAGTTTCCGCCATGGTGTGAATGCGGTGAAGGTTCCCATGAACAAGAAACTTGCTTTGCTTCTCGACGAATACCGGCCCGGCGTGTTGGTAGTGAGAGGGCCTAGGCCTAGAATCTCGCAGCGGATGAAATTGATAGCCGAATCTGCGGCCGCGCGACAGATTCCATTGCACACGACACCCGCCGAATCGATTCGAGCGGCATTCCCCGACTCCAATCGTAGCAAGCACCAGATCGCGTCCGCCGTCGCCGCGCACTATCCCGAACTCTCTCTTTACCTGCCTGCCAAGCGCAAACCCTGGCAAAGCGACAGGTATGGCATGAGCGTGTTCGAGGCTGCGGCACTAGGACTGACTTATCTCCGTCGAGACCGCCCTGCCAAGAAAAGCTGAGCGTTTTTCGCCGGCCCCCCAAGAAAATGACGCAGCCAAACCATGGGCCGTCATTCATGAATTGTGGGGCCGACGAAAGGGCTCACGGTTGTTGGTAAGCTCGCCCTCTCTAACGGCTGCGGGAATCCGATTGCGCTTCTTGTGCCAGAGCAAGGTTGCGCAGAGCATCGTTAGAAATAGGCCCGAGCGCAATAGCCTTCTCATACTCCGTTATCGCCTCCTGATACCGATGTTTGAAAAATAGCAGGTCCGCAAGTCGCATGTGGATTGGGCCAATGGTAGACGCGATCGCAATGCACTTTTCATATTCGTCAATCGCTTTGTCCGTTTGCCCTTCATGTGCAAGGGCATCGCCATAATCACGATGTGTAAACCACGAATCAGGGGCAAGTGAGACGGCTCTTTCAAGTTCCTGGAACCCTTCAACCGTCATGCCCCTCTCGCACAGAAGAATACCCAGAGACCGGTGGGATTCAGCATCATTCGGCTGTAGTGCTACAGCCTTGCGAAACTCAGCAATCGCATTGTCGTATTGATTTACCTTCACAAGGACAGAGCCCAGGGAAAGATGCGAGCCGCCCTCACGGGGTGCAAGTTCGATTGCTTTCTTGAGTTCGTCAATGGACCCATAAAAATCACCCTTCTCACTGAGCACCATCCCAAAATCGTGGTGAGCATACCACGCACGGGGGTCGAGTGCAGTCCCAGCTCTGTACTCAACGATCGCATCGTCGATTCGACCCAACGAATACAGCGCGAAGCCTAGACCGTTGTGCGCGTTGGCAGACCCCGGCTTGAGCGTGATTACTCTGCGGTAATCAATGACTGCGCAGGCATATTTCTTCTGCCTGAGGAAAGCGAAGCCCCGATTGTTGCGTGCAACGGACTCGTCGAATCCAAGGGTAACAGCTTTATTGAACTCAGCAATGGCTTCATCGACACGACCTGCTTCGAAAAGGACGGTGCCCATTGCGTTGTGGTAATACCCATTCTGGGGATCGAGAGATAAAGCCTTCGCTGTCTCACTCAATGCATCTTCGTACCCACCAGCCTTGGAGAAAGCAAGTCCCAGGTTAAGATGAGGGGCGGCCAGGTTTGGTGCAAGTTCAACGGCTTTCTTCGATTCGGATATGGCACCGTAGTGATTGCCGACTGCAAGATACGCGAGCGCGATGTTCGCGTGATCTTCGACGCTTTCGGGTTTGAACGTGAGCACGCGCTGCTCGTCAGCGATGCTGGCGTCGAATTCGCCCAGTTGGAAGTGCGATCGCGCACGCAGGGAATAAAGAACGTCGGGATCGACAAGATCCTGCGGTGCGCTGGATTCGCCTAATGCCGCATCAAACGCCTTTATCGCACCTCTGTCGTCGCCCGCCGCTTGTCGCGCAACTCCCACCGCCAACAAAGCAAGGTAACTCATTTGTTCTGAGAGTGACTGTCTGACAACAAAATTTTCCAAGTGCGATAAGGGAACCACAAGGCTTTCACTGTTCTCCTTTAGCAAGTGAATGTAGACCGGTTCACGTTTTATCATCTGAAAGTGAACAGTGATCGCGGCATGCGTTGAAGTCTTTTCGCAGTCGCCCCAAAGCACGATGGCTGCATGCCTCTTTTGACCTTCCATGGCAGCAACTCGTTCCCCCTGCTCCCAGGAAATGAATTTGGGAAGCCGCTCGACCCGCATGTCGAGATATTGCTTCGCCGCCTTATTGAGGTTATCAATTATGCCGCGTGTTATCTGATATGGAGACTCCTGTCGCTCGAAGTCAGCGACGAGAATTACGGTTCCTTTGAAGGCGTGCTGATCGCGGTACCACCATGTTGCTGCACAAATAGCAATAAGCACGGTCAGGAAGCCAAATGCGACGTACCGGCGGGCGAGAAGAAAACGCCAAAAACTCATCGCATCGTCGGCTACCGCGTGGACGAGTGGGCGAGGCTTGAAACGATAGCCCCGCTTTGGGACAGTTTCAATAAATCTGTGCCCCTTGTGGCTGAGTGTGTCAAGAAATCCACCCAAACTGGTGTGAAGATCTTTCGCTGATTTGACGGGGTTGTCTCCCCATATCAACTGAATGAGTTCATCGTAGGTTACCAGCCGCTCTTTATTACGAAGGACAAAATCCAGGGCTTTCAAAGCAATCGGCGCGACTTGAACGTCACTGCCGCCGCGCTGCAGTAACTCCTTCCGGAAATCGTACCTAAACGGCCCAAATCGCATCGAGGTTACAACCTGGAAAAGGTGCACTTCGTCAGACAATGACCAATTTACGCCGAAATTGGTTTGAAATTGGTTCGATTTCGGGTTGTGTTGGATCGTCGAATGTTCTAAACCCGCCGCTGGAATGGAAAAAAGCCAGCGCGTTAGCCCGCGCTGGCTATCCCGCTACGCGGGAGGTATCCATCACAGGAGCAGCTATGACGGACACCCGCCGTGCCATCACTACTTTCCCAAGTAGTGCCGATGAAAACCTCCACCGGTCGACCTTTGTCGGAGGTCCTCAAAAGCCTAGCCAACTGGCAGCCGCTGTCAAGGCTAAGGCTAGTTCTCACAATAACATACAGACTTTCCTGGCGAACCGCCTGGCCAAGATCGTGACTGGGGTTTCACGCGCCAACTATCGAATCAAAGATGAGGCAATCAACGCGCTCGTCCGCCATGGCGCTGCTTCTCTTGATTCGCTCGAAAATTTGCCGCACGGACCAACCATCGGACTTGCCTTCGTCGACGGCGGGCTACACATCCTGCCCTCTCATCTGGATTCTCTGGCTCGACGCCTTCTTCACCAACAATTTGCTGCCGCGCTGTGCGGTCGCGGCCTTGCGGACACACACTGCAACGTAGCGGTCGAACTTTCGTATGAGGTGGCGCAAGGAGTAAGACAATGAGAATCCTGCTCGCCATCGAAAAGGAGCGCGAGGCGCAACTCCTGTCAGCAGCCTTCGAGACTCTGGACCATAGAATACTCACCTGCTCCGACTTGAACGAGGGGGTGAAGTTACTGCACGATTGGCGACCTGACTTGTTGGTGGCCGATGAACGGCTCAGGTTCGATCACCCCGAGTCAGGCCTGCGCCTTGCCGAGCTCTGTCGAATCGCTTCCGAAAGGAACCAAGGTCGTTTTGGCACACAAGCCGTGGTTCTTGTTCCTACGGCGGACTGGGAACGGATACGACGCGCACAGCGCACTGGAGCCCACGGGATTGTCAAGGGAGCGAACTTCGATGCCGTCTTGCGCTACGTTCAAGCAGTCGCCGATAACCTCACGACGGACAGGATGTTGGGACCTATCCTCTTCGGAATTCACGGATTCCCAAGCCGGATTCCAGCGAAGTTCTGCACCGGGTGTACCTGGGTTGGTGCATCAATCGCGTACGGTGCGAGTCAAGCGGATCTCGAACTCACGCCTGTCCGGGCAACGGTTCTGAACGCGCTTCTCGGTTGCCGTCGTGGGCAATCGGCCGCTGAGATTTATTGCCGGGTCAAGGAATCTCCATTTCTCAAGTCACTCTTGGGAGGTCGGATACTGAAGGCATCTGCAGTCAAAATGGAAATTACCCGCCTGCGCCAAGACATCGCAGAGGCGCTCAGCAGAATTGGGGCTCCCTACAACGGCCACCATTTCCTCCCGCCCGTGGCCCATGGCGTCGAAAGATATCGGCTGATGGGAAATTGGCAACTCTCGCACCTCCCGTTCGATTTGACCGACCCAGCCTAATGGTACCGTCAGCGTTGGAGAAAGGAAGAGCCAAAAGGAGTGCTCCAACTGGGAGTTTGCGCGCCCTTCCCGAGGACGGAATTGATCACGGCGCGCCAGAAGCCCTACGGTCACGCGTCGAGAATGCGTTACTATCCGCAACACATAATCGTCGACGTCGAGACCGGATCAGACGGTGGGTCTTTCCTTTATCATTTCACGCCGGAGTTGCAACCCAAATATGTGTTTCCGAGTGGCAATCATGAATTCCGGCACCGAGATTTGGAGCTTGCCGGGCGGATTGATCACCCCTGGCTCAGCTGTCCGGAGCTGGACAAGCCCCTAACGCTGAATATCTGGGACCCTGCGAGAGGATGGCGCGATGAGCCGATCCGTTGGCGGGACAATCCCTGGAAGGACGGAAGGACAAGTGAGGAATCGGTCACTCCTCTGGATTGGGCTCAGGTGCCCGAGTCTTGCACTTTGCACCAAGAGCATTCGCTTCCAAGCAGATAGCTCAACCCCCTGGTTTGTTTGCATCGTCGATGTAGACGGAATTGTGGGGTGCTTGCATTCAGACTGTAGGGCAGTCCCCTTGAAAGTGCTACAGAAAAAGGGAACCATCAGTTGAGCAGTTGAGCACAGTCGTGTCGAAAACTCTTACGAAGAAAGGGGTGTTTGACAGTCTTGTAATCCGTCGTCATTCAAGGACGACGCGTCTAACCCTAGCGCTTTAATAACAGCAGCGACTCCCTTTGGAACCAGCGGTTCCCAACTCTCATTACGCCTAATTCTCTCGCGAATAAGTCCAGAGCCTAGGAATCCACCACTCGGAACAACCTCAACAACTGTCCAGCCGTCCGCACGATATTTTAACGCCGTCGCTTTATTATGGGCATCTTTCGGGCAGACATAAATAGCAGTCATACTCTTTGGGAAACGGACCTCATCTACCGGTAATCCTGTGCCATTTAGATTGGGGATCACGATGATGCGTTGCAAATCAATGCCTTCTTGCTTTAGTGCCTCGCGAATCATCAAATTGCGAGCCCAGTAAGGCCACGGGTTGTTCTCCGGCCTTCTCGCCTTCAAAAGGCTCTCCGTCGCCGCCTGGTCAAAGTGCTCCGGTACAACAGGAGACAATCGGAACGGATTAGACAGGCCAAGTGCGACAGTTTGACACGACTGCAAAGCCTCCTGCACAACTGCAAGATGACCGTAATGAAAAGGCTGAAATCTTCCATGAAAGTAGCCGATTCGCCCATTTGTGAACTCAAGCATTTCCACCTCGACTACACCTTCGTGAACAAGACGGGCGTCAACTCCCCTTCGACCACGAAGCCACCGCGCTTCGACATCTCGCCAAGTACGCTGATTGGGCGATAGTCGATGCCGACGTATTCTAAAGTGTCCGTAACCATCTTGGAACCGTTCTGATGGATTACGTCGACGTAATCGCTTCTCTCGCGATTCGGAACTACGTCCGAAATGTATGAAGGCATCGTCATGCCCAGGCCGTGAGGCACCAGCGCGCAGCCGCCGCTCACTCTGAGAACCTCATCTGGAGGAGTACACGCTCTTGCGAGGAAGATCTTCTCAAAGGGACGTGTCAGAATCGGGAACATGCTCCCAACCTGCACTTTAGAACATCCCATCAATATCTCTCCTCGCCCCATCATGCCAAAGTGCTGGTCTGCAAAAACGATCTCGTGGTCGTCGCCAAATACCTCGCGAAAAACGTGGCGATGTCGTTCAAGAAAGAACCCATTCTCCTTAAGAGCTATCTCCAAGTATTGTCGAGCGTCTGCCCCTTCTATATATGGAACCTGCCGACCGTCAATCAATACTTGTTTGACCGCAAACATAGAATGAAGCCCTGCCCAATCAAAAAGGACGGTCTCGCCCGAAGAGTGAAATACGGCGTAGTGAGCGCCCTCACTATCCATGTAAATGTTAATAAAATGATTCCGTCGAGAGAAGTTCCACTTTAGAACTGTGTCTCCGACCTTCAGTTCCTTCGCCGCCATCCGGTCGTAGAGCGAGTAAAGCCTACTCATAAACTCGTGCTCGTCAAATCCACCACGCAACCTCACCATGTGGACGCCACACGAATTGACGTCGAGTTCCAACGGAAAGATGTCGTACTTGGACCAGTTGACATAGCCTCCGATCGGCAGGCCGAGAATTAACCTGCGTTGGCGAAGACTGATTGAAAAATCTGGACATGCTACGTACGTGAAATCAGTGCCACCGCACACCATCTTGAGCAGCGTTTCCAAATTCCTTAAACCGCGTTTCAGAATACGTCTGGCAAGCTCCGCCGAGTGGTCGTGTATCGCACGATCTATAAACATTTCATCGCTCCAATCAGCGTGCACGTCTTCTCACGGCACGCGCAACCATCCAGAGAAGCAGCGCAATAGCAAAAGAGCCCGCAACTGCCGAAGCTCTTTGCATGTACCACCCGCGTTTCGTCGTTGCTGCGACTTCAGTGAATAGCCGATAGAGAACGTTCAAAGCGCCGAAGAATCCAAATACAAGCGTCAGTAGTATTTGCTGACGCTCAATGCCCAAGGAGTTCTTTGCAGCTAGCCTGCTACTGAGCAAGTCAAAACGATCTACGAGGCTAGAATAGACCGAATCGATGTGAAATATCTGTTTGAATTGCTCCATTCGACGGCGTGTAGTGTCCTTATGAGACACTTCGATGTTGCAATATTTGTCGATGTTAGTAAATAGAAGCTGTCGGAGATCAGTTAGTTCCGAGGGCCGCAGTGACCTGTCTGATAGACGTGAAATAAGGCGACTCGTCGTTTGCAGAAAGTAGCGCATCGTCAGGATGATGTCGTTTTCAACGAGCATCGCAGTTAGGCTTTCCTCTACAGAGGTTTCGAGCTCGTTGGATACGATCTTCACGGTTCCTTCTGAATTCACTAGCCATAGAATGGATTCACGGGAGCTCGTATCGGCTTGCATGACCGAGGAGTCGACTACTGCTTGTGATTTCCACTTCCAGTGGCTATCACCGCACAAGGCCAGTCGGATATCTTCTGGCCGCCCGATGAAGGCTTGTCTCATGTCCGCACTTGTCACATCGTATTGAATGAAGAAGAATGGATAATTATCAATTTCGACCGATATAAATGGCCGCGACCCCTCGAATCCTGGAATCGTTGTGATGAGATGTTCTTCCAACTCGCGGTCACTGCTGAGATAGGACGCGGACTCCAATTCCCTTGATTTCACTGGATTACCAGTTAAACCAATGTGGCTAAGCAGCACTAGATATCGGACGAATTCTATGAGTGGCCAGTTGGTTCGAGCAATGTCTACCGTGGCGAGAGTCACGGCGACCAGGCGCGGATCACGGAGTTCTCGCCACTGAGCCTCGGTCGCGGGTGCCAGATTCTCAATCCAAATGGAAATCGAGCCGATTCCTATTTTCTGAAGAACGACCAAGCCTCGCAAAACAAGTGGCCGCCCATTGCTAGGTAATGTGCCTTCGTTGCCAAGGGAGAACTCGGATAACGGCGTACCACGCAACTCAATTACGAGAGAATCTCTCAGACTCCGATACAGCGGTCTAATTCGACGGTGCACATTTTTTTCGTAAAGTGGAAGATAGACTGGCTTAGGTTGAGATGCTGGATCGATGACTCTAAGGTCCTTATCTCGCTGGCACACACGAGACGTATCCGTCACCGCGTGATAGCAGCCGACAGAGAAGCTGCGAAACGGACACGTGTTGCAGTAATCGCGAAAGGTTGTGTCTGCATGAGGGTCGAGATCAAAGTGGAATTGGTAGCCAGCAATTATCTGTTTAACGGGACGATGTTCCAGCAGCACGGGGCCCCCTGACGAGCTAGACGCGCCTTGAGACAGCAGCCCTTTGTTGGATACCGCTCGACAAAAGGCTGCGCAGAAGACAGCGCAAGATACGCGACCACTCCAACTGAGCGCTAGACCGAGATACGATCAAGGTCCCGTCCGACCTCGACTGGCCCAACATAAAAGCGCTTTATCTCCTCCACCATTCCGTCTTCCTTACCTTTGCAGGGTGGGAAAAGATGCACAAGCACCACCCGCTTAGCTTTCGCTGCGGCGGCTATCTTACCAACCTGTGACGGGATGCAATGTCCAGGTTTGGGCCCTGCCTGTTCCGGGAATGAACACTCTATGATGAGGAGGTCTGCTTCGTTGGCAATCTTCACAATATTGTCACAAGGAGCCGTGTCGCCGCTTAGCACGACGCTTTTCCCCGCCGCCGTGAATCTGTACGCGATGGTGGGAATGCCGTGATGAACTGGCGTTGATTCGATTTCGAGGCCTGGAAGGTCCAACACCCTCCCGCTCTCGACCTCGCGCGTGGTGACGACGATGTCCTTCTTCCGCAGTTGCTTCATCATCGGAATAGCAAAATCGTAGGTATCACCGAAAACGCTCTTTGCAAAGTGTTCGGTGCCGGGAGGACCAAACAGCCGGAATCCTCCTTCCTTTCCGGTGAGATAAGCGCCAAAGACCAGCGACGGAAATTCGACACAGTGGTCAATGTGAATATGAGTCAACAGGACTATCTCTAGTGTCGATGGCGGCACACCGGCCTTCATGAGTTGGTGGCTTGTACCGCCCCCGCAATCTATCAAGAACGGAATACCTTGATGTTGCAGCAAAAATGCGGGACTGCTTCTATCTGCATCAGGCCAAGCCGCGCCGGTACCGAGTAATGTGATTTCCATACAATCTTCCTTCTTTGTTTACTTTCTTTCACCATACCAAATCAAATCTGTTATGCAAGATGACCAGGCAATTTGGCAGCGGCAGTCTATATAAGACAACCTCTTCGTACGAGAACGCAACACTCCGATGCTCATTTCTTCCTCTTCTTGACATTCGCCGACATTATTGCAGCCTAAGGCCTTTCATGTTGAGACGGGTTGCCCTGATGTGCTGTGACATTCGTCACATATTTGAGTGAGGACGACTTCAATCAACTCGATGAGCAACAAGCCCATTCAGATGGGGCAGCTTCCAAGTCGGCGAGCAGTCTTCGTCCGCAAATGTTTCGTCCGCGCGGAATCATGATCGCTTCCTACTCGCCCGGATTACGCGTTTCTCAACGACCGTTGTCCGCGAGGAATCGGCCATAGTCGTTGGTCTCACGCCAATGATAGAGATGGACCTGATAGAAGGAGAACCGGAATCGAGACATAACCGCTCGAATTGTACAGGCGAACAAGCTCGGATTTCCCGCCGAAAATTGACCATAAAGACGTCGGTGGGAGTGAGGGAACCGGCATCTGTCGACAGTGCGCATGAAGCCATGAGCATGGAAGATATAGATATTTCAAGACGCTCCTATCCAGCATCGAGGAGTTAACCATCGCCACTACGCAGCCGATCGGCCGATCTCCTGCAGCTCCATGTTGTTCGGAAAGTCCTCAAGCATCGCAGCGATCAAACTCATGAAACTAATTTCCTTGCCGCCTCCGCCGTTCCTCAGCTGCGTCATGGCGTTGTGCCACGCACTCTTCCCACTTTGCATGAGCTCTAACGTCGACAAATCGCCGCCTGCTCGCGTCCAGACTCCCTGGTGAGTCGGTCCGATCGGATACAACGAGATCGCAGTCGACTCCAATGCATCCCAGCTCGCCTGGGGTATCGGGCGTAACTCGTCCAAAACATCCAGTAACATCTGAAAAGCAAAGCCAGCGGCATTGGCCGAGGCTGTCACCTGCGATCCACTGGCATCAGCTTTTGATTTCCCGTCCAGCAAATCGGAAATACCCCTGATCACAATCATCCGAACCTCTTCTCGGGAATAGGCGACACGTAGAACACCATAGCCTTCCATCTCAACGGCTACAGCGTCGCTGTAGGTGCTGCGAATCACACCAAGTTCGCCGGCATCCAATGAGCTGATGACCTTCTCTCCAGCCACCACCGGGCTGACATGAACATTTGCCCCTGCTGCGGTTGCAAGTTCGCGTTTCCACTGTTCTGACCGCGCCGTTGATTTCGCTAGCTGGACAAGAAAGTAGCTCGATTCCCCCATTTTCGGGCGTGGCAAGAACTCCTTGTCAGCTTTTCCCGACTCAAAGCTGTAAATCTTCGTAGCCGCAACAACGTCGCCAATCTTCACGTCTTTAACGCCTCCAGCGACACCGATGAAAAGCAGATATCTGGGCTTATACTTTTCGATCGCTCTTTCGACCTCGATGGCGGCATCGACGTTTCCCGGCCCAGTTTCCAGTAATACAATGCCTGCGTTATGAAAGTTTCCCGTTGCGTACCGAATTCCTCCCGTTCCCACTTCGGTAGAACGGAAATCGACAAACTTCCTCACCGCAGCGGATTCGACCGGCAAAGCAGTCACGATCGTCACGTACCCGAGATCGGACTTAAGTCTCATCAATCAACCTCTCAATGCGCTTCAGGTTCGGATTTCTCGGAAAGTCCTCTAGCATCGCGGTAGCCAGACTCTTCGGGGTGACTTCGTGCCGCCCCGCTCTCGCCTGAGAAATTACTGTCGCCCAGGCCTCTCGCCCGCTGGGGAATCGAGGTATGTCGGCGGTGTGGCCACCAGCCCTCTTCCACACATCGTTAACGCCAGGCCCATATGAATACAGCTCAAGGGCCAATTCCTGCAAGGCGGACCAGACATCAATCTCATGCGCATTGATGTTTTTCCCCCCAAAAAACATCTGAACACGCCGTAACATGCCAATCAGTCCCACGCAGCGTTCGATTGCTGGACCAAGGTCATTTCGATAATCGGCGATGTGACTCAACTCTGCCGCAGCATCCCTCCAGTTTCGTGCTTCGATCAGTTCCCCGACTCGGATTGCAGTCAGTCGCGAGATCGAGCCCAACTGACTGATGCGATTTCGGAGCCACCACACAAACAAATGCTGAGGAATTTCTGGAAGGCGCTCAAATAATGCAACGGAGACGCTTGCATCAATCATTGTGTACAGGGCCGCGCGGACATGCGGCTCAACTACAATTCGGCTCCGTAAGACAGAAGCCGAGGGCAATTCGGAAATTGTTCCCTCCGCAAACTTTGAGAGAATCCCAGTCGCAGTAGCATCCAAGATCGTCGCCCGGTACCCAGTCGGGATTGCGTTCCACTGCTCTGCAGCCACTTCCTGCAACCGCTCGCTCCAATCAGGCTGCGCTTTCGCGATCGCTTTCCACACGTTGTCCCTTTCGCTCTCGCGAGCATCACTATTCAACAGAAATTGAATCACCTTTCGTGTCAGGTCACGCCTAAGATCATTCCCCCACGTGGCATGGCCACCCGATTCAACCGTTCGAACGAACAACTGGCGCCAAAAAAGACTGCTCGAATCAAATTCGCTCCATCTCTCCGGAGAATCGGCGATTTCGCGACGTGCCGCTTCAACTAGGCGTGAATCACCAACCTTGGCTGCCGCAGCCACAAATTCATGACCGATCCGGAGGCGCAAACGCTCCACGCCAGCATCACTTCCCGATGGAAGAACCGCGATATGTTCAGCGATTGCTCGCTTGGAGCCTGATCGAAGCAAAACTTCTGCGTGAAGTTCCCATAGGCCTTTGCTCTTCGAGAATCGTAGAAGGTCGCATGCCAAATCGCGCTGTTCTGATAAGTCCGGGCAAGCGTTAGCAATCGAGGTTTCGCCTTGAGCGTTTGTAGCATACAGCTGGAGGATCGCGTCGGCATAGAGCTCTAAGTCGCCGACGATCCACGACCAAACTGCTCGTGCAGCATCATCACCCCTATTCTTCAAGGCGCGTGTGACGCCAGTACGTACCGCCTCTCCCCATAACGTCTGATCGTCGAAGCCGTCCTTGAGCAACACCGACACCGAGTCGCCTACAATCGTGTTTTTCACCGCATGTCGCTCAATCCATTCCGTCACTTGCTGGAGCATTCGGCTCGCTGACGCCGAATCGAAAGAGGCGATCGGCACATTTCGAAGTCCTCGAATCTCCGCAGCGGCGGTTTGTTCAGGAATACGTCGCTCCAACTCGGAGAGAACAGGTACCTTGAACCGACGGCCTTTGTCGCCCGTGGGCGACAGTTTCGCTGCCAGCTGCAATTGCGCTCGAAGCGAACTAAAGGTCTGGGTATACTGGCCACTCGCATTCAACAGCGCGTCAATTAAACTTAGTTGACGCAGATCTGAAATCGAGTCTTCTGCTTCCAATGCTTCGACCAGTTGAACAATGCGACTGCGGTGTTCGCCACCGGTCAACAGCGACGCAGCACCGATTAAGGCGGCATCATTCGGCTCAGATGCCTCAATGAACTGATCCCTGGCCCACCGGCTCCGGGCCTGGGGAAGGGCCGTAACGAGCGTCGGCGCGTGATCAGGATCAATATCTCCAGGGTCAAAACTGAGCCGGAAGGACAGCTTCTTCCGAATGGATGGCCAAACGGAGCACCACAGCTTTACTACAACTTCATCGAAAGAATCGGGATCACCCCACACTACCGTTCCCGAATTCGATACAAGCATCGACGCTAATCGTGGGGGGAGGCCCTTGGCTGCGCAAAATCGCAGCTCCTCATCCGGAATTTCAATTAAAGAACCTGTCGGGCCAATCTGTTTCTGCAACTCTTTCGGAAAAGAATCGATGACAGGTTGAAGATTATTGATTTGCGAAAAACTGGCCAAATTTCCGGCGACCGAAACCGTGTAAACCATGCCCGGTCGTGACGCAGTATTGTCGGGAAACGTTCGCATTAAGACGTAATAGTCTTTATGAGCGAACCCTGACAAGTAGGGCGGCCAACTCACTCCGATTGGACCATATCCCGGCCGATCCGTCCGATTCGCGATCTCCTGAAAGAACGCGCGCGCTTCCTGCGGGCAGCCTAAGATTCCATGCCGCTTGCCAGTGTCACCAAATGCCGCTACCCAAAACCGCATGCCATCTCACTTCGCCAAATCCGCGATTGCAATCGTCAGATCAGATAATTGCTTTCCCACCGCTGAAACAACATATCCAAATGACTCTGGTCCCCGATTCTGATAGTCGACGTCCACAGTGTCGTGGCTCAAGCTCTTGCCCAATGATGAAAGCCCATAAAAGGTCAGCGCATCCTCCGACCACGTTGCTCTGATATAGGCATTAACGAGCGGAACGCGCGCGGCCAATTCTTCGAGTGGACTCTTTCCGTTCACGCCAAGCTCATCCCAACAGGACAGCAGCACCAAAAGACGCGGTTCGACGGTCCGGTCCAAACTGTTTAGACCCCTTATGTGCCGCAAGATCTGCAACAGCTCGACAAGCTGAGATTGTTTGGAAGTAGAGACGGCCCTTCCAGCTGTCTGATTACCTGCGACGTCTTCATACAGCGGACGATTTAACAAATCCTCCTCCGCACTGGCGAGCATCAGCCGGATCATAAGAATCCAGCAATCACTTGCGACAATTCGGGCAGCCCAATGTGAAGTCAGCGAACGAAGCTGCGCAATGCTCTCGATCTGTTCTCCAGCGTAGTCGGGCCAGACAAGGTCCATTGTCTGGCCTGATGCGGTCTGAACTGGCAACACAACTTCTCCGTAGACCCCACTTCCAGTATGATCCGAGCTTAGGCCCTGTCCCAATCTTTGAAGAGTCGTCTCAAATAAGCTCACATTCGTCGGAGATTCGTAAAATCGCAGCGCTCCTTTCTTTGTCATTAAACGCGCCAACAGTTGCGCTCCAAAATGGGTCTTGCCAGCAGATGCCCCTCCGATCAGAAGAACCTGTTTAGACATTCCCCTCACCTCGAAATTCCAAGAAGAAGTCGCGCGTCGTGGTGGTGGGAAGCGTCACATCCGCATCCCGGCTCATCGGTAGCGATAAAACCCCATCGAGTAGATCCAAGAAACGGTGCTCCGCAACCTCGTCTTTCGGTGGAAGCGGCTTGACCGATAACGCGACTTCGCTCAGCGGTGTGATTCCCTGCAAGAGTTCTTGAACTGACTCGCGCATATGGGGAGCGATTTCCACGTCGCACTTTGACCAGATCAACATCAAAGGACGATTTCGACGCTCAGTTACGACTCGTTGTAGGATTTGCCTAGTGATCACGCGGGACTCTCCTCGGTTGTCTCCCGCGAGCGCTGCGCAATCCGCAAAGACCAGAAACAGGTCAGAATGGGCGGCAACCCAACGCGCGCCTTCGGCCCCGGACGCGTCGCGATCGAATGCCCACTGTCGAAACCATTCGCCAGGCGCGTCCACAAATAATAGGTCCCGCAGCACCCCGGAATCCGTTCGAAATGCTAAGTGAAGAAGCCCTGGGCTTCTGCGTTCAAATGCAGCTGTATGCGGCGGGAATCTGGGAGGCTCGGAACCAGACCATCTGAGGTGCGACGCCAACTGTTCCCAACCGAGCAGACTACAAGACCCTGCAAATGTGTTCTTTTTTGTGTTTCCGTGGCGCAGCATCAACAAAAATAGCGCCGCCAAGAAAGTCGTTTTGCCTGCGTCGTGAGCACCAATTACTCCGACTACGGTCGGCGTGCCTCGCGCGGCGACGAATGCAAGGTCGGACAATCCCATCGAGCCACCCGACCAAGGAACCATCGTCGTATCAACCGACTGTGCCGCCGGAGGAGGATCGTCCGATTGAATATCCTTGCTGCCGCCCCAGAATTCACAGGTACTTGCGTCCCGATTTCCCATAACGCAAGACGTCTCTGGAACGTAGCAATCGGGGTGTTTACACCTTCTTTCCATCGGCCTTCTCCGCAACTTCTCTCAACGCTTGTAACGCCGCGTAAACCCTGACCGCAAGGGACGTAAGATCCTCCTGAACAGACTTGGCTGTCTTTGCCGCGCCTTCCTTTGGCTTCGCGCTGTTGCCTGACAACACGTCGTCTCGGATTTGTTCAACGATGGTTTTCACGCCTGCTCGCGCTGGCAAGTTCGGAATAGTAGCCAGAAATCTCTCTTTGGCTTCGTTCTCGGCATCGAACTGCTCCAGAAGCTCTTTCCGGGCCGCCGCTCTGTTGTTGCCTAAAACGTACGCAACGGTCTCTCGCAAGAAGTAGTCGGCACTTACGGGTGCGCAGGATCCAGCCAATCCAGCAAAATCCGATGCCATCATGATCGCTGCGACCGCCGGCTGCAGATCGCGATAACTCCGGCGCATGCTCGGCGAGTACAAGCTTTGCCGCCACCAGAGCAACTCGCTGCGTCGCGAGCTACTGATCATTGCATCGGTCCACTTTTGTTGGGCCGCAGCCAGCACAGTCATCACTTGGTCCGTTATTCCCTTAACAGCCCGTGGTGCATGTAGTGGATTTCCTGCAAGGCGGGCGACGTAACCGGGTGCGCGTACGCGGTCCCACGAAGCAGTTGGTAACGGATGCGGAGAATCGGCTTCTGCAAAGCCG
>Ga0075017_100000015_pt1 | contig 56550 bp, 50 predicted proteins | sample AleBraG_ABR_2012_FD_71475 | JGI IMG/M metagenome (GOLD analysis project Ga0075017, IMG submission 71475) | Freshwater sediment microbial communities in response to fracking from Pennsylvania, USA - Alex Branch Run_MetaG_ABR_2012 | ecosystem: Environmental > Aquatic > Freshwater > Creek >... | reverse complement strand
TCACCTCATGCAAGCCCGTTTCGGACATCAAAAGGCGGACGCGACATACGGCACCACCCGCGAGCGCGGCGCCAACGTCTCCTACGCCGACGTGGAACGCGCCGCGCTCGATATTTTGGCCACCGAGCGCCGCCCCTCCGTCGAAACGGTCCGAGAACGCCTGGGCCGCGGCTCGCCAGCGACCATCGCGACGTGTCTCAAACGGTTCTGGCGGGATCTCGGGATCCGCGCACAGGGCGATCCGGCCGCCCTCACCCGGCTCCCCGGCGAAATCGTCGAAGCCGTGGAAGCGATCTGGCAGAAGTCCCTGGCCTTGGCGGCCCAGACCGCAAATCACGACGACAACGCGGCGCGCGAACGGCTGGAACAGATCCGGATCGAGAACGAGGTTCGGGCGCAGTCGTTCGAGATGCGGGAACGGGCCTACGAGACCGCGGCCCGGGAGCGCGAGCGCGCGCTGGCCGATTCGCGCGACCACCTGCTTTCGACGCTGCGGATGTTGGAAAGTGACCGCGTCACGCTGAAGGCGCGCGATGCAAGGATCGTCGAGCTCGAGGCGCAGGTGGAGACCTATCGACGCCAGCTCGCCACCGTGATCGCCGGCGCCGTCCGTCGCAATCAGGCGAAGGCCACTCCCAGACCCAAGCCGACGCGTCGCATCGCGCGCAAGACCGCGCGCCGGCCTGCCCGACCATCGGCCCGCAAGAAGACTCCGCGACCCGCGCCACGTCGCCCGCGGGCACGACGGCGGTAAAAAGGGGGAGGCTTCGCCGCTCGTCGCGGCTCAACGTTCTCGCACCAGGAATCCAGGATGCCTTTGACCCGTGCGGCGATTTCGTTGTCGCGCTCCAGGCGTTGATCGTAGCCCGACGCGCCACGGAAGCCAGACCCCATCCCTTCCTACTGCAGCCTGTCATGACGACGAATCCGAACTCCCGTCGATAGGGAGCCACTTCGGCCACACGCCTTCTCTGGCCAGCAGGCGCGATTCGCGTGATCGCATTGGTCTCCCGCAAAGAGCCGTTCCTGGCTCCTGAGCACTGCATTGATGAACGCGCTAACGTGCCTGAGTCAAAACGACATGGGTGATGTCGGGCGTTGATTGGTGTTCGGCACATCGATAGCCGAGCGATACCAGGTCAAGATCGGCAAAAAGCGATTCTCCCGAACCCATCAGAATGGGAACCATGACCACGTGCATCTCATCCACCAGCCCCGCACGCAGGTATTGACGGATCGTTGCAACGCCTCCGCCAAGCAGTACGTCCTGACCATCGGCGGCGACCCTTGCCCGTTCAAGCGCCGCATCAATTCCGTCGGAAATAAAGTGAAAGACAGTACCGCCTTTCATGGTGATCGATGGGCGCGCATGGTGGGTCAGCACGAAGACGGGAACGCGAAAAGGAGGGTCCTCGCCCCACCACCCGCTCCAGGCATCGGCTGGCCAGGGACCGCGAACCGGCCCGAACATGTTGCGACCGATGATCCAGGCGCCCACGTTTGCGACACCGCGCGCCATGAAGTCGTCATCGACGCCCGTTGCGCCGCCTTCGCGGCCGGTCCGCTCGTGGAACGTTCGGGTCGCGAAGATCCATTGGTGCAATGCCATGCCGCCGACGCCGAGCGGGTTCGAAAGGCTTTGGTTCTGGCCGGCGCCAAAACCGTCGACAGAGATTGTGAAATTGTGAACCCGCAGGCGACTCATGAAAGCCTCCGCGATTGATGGTCCCTATTGGGATGGTAAATTGACTCGATTCACTTGGGGAACGCCCATGGGCCAGAATCCGAGGTGACGTTTCTGAAACGCCGGTTGTCGGGCCTCTCCAATTCTGGCAACGTTGAATCAAATCTCATTGGAGGGAACCTGGGATTGTTTGGATGTTGCACAACCCATTGGCTTGGGGGTAGCGATGCCTGATGAGTTCTCAGCGCCGGCTATCGAGGCCGTCTCCGCGCCCGCACGGCCAGCCATGCTTTCCTTCCCCGCGCCCCTCGCTACACTGATGAAGGGTCGGATCAGGCATCCGCTTGGGGACCCATTCGGTCTGACGAATTTTGGCGTGAACCTGACACACCTTCCACCAGGGAGCATCTCGGCGCCACGGCATTTTCATTCCCATCAGGATGAAATGATCTACATCCTTGAAGGCACACCGATCTTAGTGACGAATGACGGTGAGACGCCGCTGCGACCGGGCATGTGCGCCGGCTTCAAGGCGGGAAGCGGCAACGCCCACCAGCTGCGCAACAGCACCGATACCATGGTCGTTTACTTGGAAATCGGCGACCGAACGGTCGGCGACATGGTGACCTACCCTGACGACGACATCAAGATTATTCAAGTGCCGGAGGGTCGACTCCAGGTGGTCCGCAAGGATGGCACACCCTTTTGAGTAATGAGTAAGGGTCACTGTCACCTGCCCATCCGTCGCGTTGCGGCCCCCGGGAGCGGGCGCTCACCACCGACACCTCTGGGTCGGGAGCGCCGGTCCATTCCGCTACGTGAAAGGATTGACAATCGGGACCCCGGTTGGCCGGTAGTGGTCGGTATTCCGGGTGACGACGGTCAGGTCGTGGATCAGCGCCGTGGCCGCAATCTGCTTGTCCAGCGGGTTCTCAGGATGAAGCACCCGTAGCCGTCCCCATATCTGGGCCACCTCTTGGTCAAAGGCCAGGATGGCATCCGCATAGTCGACGGTCAGGCGATCGAGCCAGCGCTCGAGACGCGCAGACTGCGCGGAATCGCCGCGGTGTCTGATAGTCTCTACCCCCTGCCGAAATTCTCCAATCGTCACTGCCGATAGGTACAGGGCTATATTGTGCCGACTCGCTTTGTCAAAGAAGTCACGGACGCCGGTGTTGGCCTTCTCGCCCTTGCGTGCCTCGCTGATCACGTCGGTATCCACCAGAAACACAATCAGCGTCGGCGATCGACCTGCGTTCTGGCAAAGTCCTTGTCGTGGCCAACGTCAGGCATGGATGCGAGTACATCCGCCAACGCCCGCCGCCGAGGACCACGAAGGACCGCCTGAAGAATCTCCCGATGCTCCTGTTCCGCGCTGCGATTGTTCTTCGCAGCGCGCCGCTTCAGCGCCTTGACCACTTCGTCCGCGACCTTACGAACCATGAGCTGCGCCATCGAACCACTCCCAGAGACTCATATGCCAGCAATAATAGCGTCAGGTTCCCAGGACTGCAAGCAATGCTAGCACCGGGAATGGCCCGCGGGAAAGCAAGCGCGCTTTCACCGTACCTTTCCAAACGGTAAGCGATAAACTGCATTGCTGAAGTCCTTATCCAAGTCGCGTTCTGTGGGGCTGAGCGACTGTTGCAGTTCCCCGAGGAGAGGTTTGGTGAAACTCTATACCTTTGACCCCGCGCCCAATCCGCGTCGCGTCGGCCTGTTTGCCGCTTATAAGGGCATTGACCTGCCCATCCAACAAATTGACCTGCGCACCGGAGAGCAGTTCAGTGTAGCGTTCAGGGCCATCAATCCGCAGTGCACCGTCCCGGCACTCCAGCTGGATGACGGCCAGGTCCTGTGCGGTGCGCTGGCGATCTGCTGGTTTCTCGAGTGTCGATTCCCGAATCGGCCGCTGTTTGGGACCGATCCCCTGGTGCAGGCCCAGGTGCTGAGCTGGGACTCCTACCTCTATACCGAAGGTCTGGCGGCCGTTGCGGAGGCCCTGCGCAACCGAAGCGAGGCGTTCAAGGACCGGGCATTGCCGGGACCTCACCCCGTCCCTCAGATTCCGGAGCTCGAGCGTCGCGGACGACAGCGTCTGCAGCCCTTCTGGGAGCGTCTTGACGATCATCTGCGAGGCCGCGCGCATGTCGTCGGCGACACCATGACCTTGGCTGACATCGACCTGCTGGTCGTGATCGATTTCGCGAGCTGGATCAAGGAACACATTCCCGACAGCCGACCCAGCCTCACAGCCTGGTATGAACGCACCAGGGAAACATTTCCGAAACCCTGACTCTCAAATGCTTCAGGCTTCTGCCTACTGCGCCTTCAGCTCCCGCTCCAGCTTGGGAAATTGGTCCAGCGTGTAGCGCGCCTTTTCAACGCCGTCCCGATACCAGACCACCAGCGGCACGTACACAAACCCGTCCTTCAGCTTCAGCGCCGCCTGGTCATTGCCCATGGCGTTCCAGTCATTCCATTGAACCTGAATGAACCGGCCCTTCCAGTCGCTGCGTCCCACCAAGGCCGGGAGATTCGCCAGGCTCCTGATGCAGGGCGGACAGCTGGGCACCGTCAGGGTCAGGTGCACCAGCGTATCGCCCTTCGCATGGGCGACCAATTGAGCCATCTCGCCCGCGTGGAGGATCTTCGGCTGCACGGCCTCGCCTGCGAGGGCCGATCCCCGGGCCGACAGCACCACAATCCACAGTCCCAGTCCGCTCCACTTCATTGCCATGAGATGTCCCCTCGTGCCAACGCGGGCCATAGGCCACTGCGGCGAGCTGCCGAGGGAATCATAGTCGGGCAGAGAGCGTTATCGCCACCGGCGCCTCCGCGGGTTGGCGTTCGGCGCGTCCCTGACGGATACTGAATCACGTGAGCCTACGGTCCAAATTGGGGAGGCAGATTGAGGAGCTGATCGGCGCGCTGGATCGCCTCAATGTGCGCTACGCCTTGATCGGCGGCCTGGCCCTCGCCCCTCACCACGTCATCCGGGCCACTCAGGACATCGATCTGCTCATCGGCGCCGCCGATGCGACGGCCGCGGACCAGGAACTGTCACGCCTCGGCTACCGGTGCCTGCACCGCAGCGAGGACGCCGCCAACTATGCCCGGGCGGACGAGCGGGTCGACGTCCTGTACGCGCGTCGCCCGGCCGCACTGCGGCTGCTCGACGGCGCCCGGGAATTGACGACCGCCCTGGGGCCGCTGCGCGTCGTCAGCGCCGAAGGATTGATCGGCTTCAAACTCCAGGCGTTCGTCAACAATCCGCGCCGCACCCAGGACCTGGAAGACATCCGGGCGCTGATTCGCGCCAACGGCGACACCCTGGATAGGGTTGAGCTCCGGAATTACTTCCAGCTGTTCGGCCGCTCGGCACTGCTTGAGGAAATACTGCGTGACCTCTCCCCTTCCTGACGCGCCCCTGGCGAACGATGGCGGCCTCGCTGCACCGGCCGGTCGAGCCGGAATTCCGGATGCCTACGCTCAGCTCAACGACCTCATGGTCGTCATCGAAGCGCTGTCCCCCACCTGGCCCCCAAGGGCGGTCGAGCCCGATCCGGGTCCCTTCCTGCTGTAGCCGATCCGCCCACGATGGCGTATGCCATCCAGGCCGCCATTGTCGATCCGCGCGCTCAAGTCGGTCACCGAGTGGACTTTTGACCCGCACCCGGGGCGGCCGCCCGGGCCACGCGGGATTGAGAGCTTCATGAACGAGGCGCCCCTGCAGGACTTGCGGAATGATGAGCCCTCTCAGGCCGACATCCGCTTTCCGGTCTCGAGCAGCGTCTTCAGGTCGCTGAGGATCCAGTTCCACCCTCCGCCGCCGCGCGTATCGAATTTCGCAGCGGTGGACGCGGCCATGATGGGCGCGTTTTCCATTTCATGGGTCACGGTCAACCGGCAGAAGCCCGACTCGGTCGGTTCGATTTCCCAGGTGACACGCGTAAAGCCCTCGGCGCGGTTGGCATCGGTGAACAGCCAGCGATAGGAATGAACCAGCTTTCGCGGAGGGTCGGCCTCGAATACCTCGCCGTCGATGATGGTGTCCGGGAGGCCGTAGGTCTTCATCTGCGGGCTCGCCCTGTAGCGGAATGCGCCGCCTGGCTTCAGCTCGTATTCGGCCGCAGCCCCGTAGCCATATTTCTCCGTCCACTTCGGGGTGGTGATGGCCTCCCAGATCTGCAGCTGCGGTGCCTTGATGTAGATTTCGTGGATGCGAATCACTACGCCCGCTTTCGTGCTGACTTCCATGGGCTGTTCTCCAGTGTCGTTTTGAGGGTCGCCAGTGCGGCGACATGAGGTGCGGTGTACTTGTCGATCCAGCGGTCGTGAATCAGCCGGATCGGGACGGCATTCAGGAAGTGGTATTTCTCACGCCCGGCGCGGCGCGTAATCACGAGACCGGCGTTCTCCAGTATGCGCAGGTGCTTCATGACACCAAAGCGGGACATGGCCAGCGGCATCTCGAGTTCACCGAGCGTCTGGCCGTCGCGCCGGTGCAGGAGATCGAGCAGCAGGCGGCGTGTCGGATCCGCCAAAGCCTTGAAGATCTGATCTTCGTTCACCATGGGCCCATAATAGGTGACCAAAAGGTCACATGTCAAACACGACGACGGCAGGTGCGATCTCGAACTGCTCGCAAAGCCGGCGTGGCCAATCCCGATGATTTCGATCAATATGGTGCGGAATCGATGTGCGGATCGCCCTTGACGCGCCATCGGCCATCGGGAGGAGAACGGCAAGCCATGAATGGCCACGCCAATAGGGAAGTTGCGATGCGGCCCACAGCGGGTTGAGCGGGAGCGCGGATGTCATTCCCAGTCGCCCACAATGCCGTGGTGTACGAGTTCGATGAGTTCCGTTTCGAGCCGGCAAACGTCCGGCTCCTGCGCTCCGGTACCGTCCTGCACGCCGAGCCCAAGGCCCTGCAGGTTCTCGCGCTGCTCATCGGTGCGGCGGGCAGCCTGGTCGAACGCGATACCCTGCTCGATGCCGTTTGGGGTCGCATCATCGTCACGCCGGGTACCCTCACCCGGCTGATCGCCGGCCTGCGCAGGCTCCTGGACGACGATCCCGGAGAGCCACGCTACATCGCCACGGTCCACACGCGCGGTTATCGCTGGGTGGCGCAGGTGACGGCGCACGGGGGTGGCGCGACTCAACGACCCAGGCTTCCCCAGCGCACGGTCACCCTCATAGGCCGCGACCTGGATCTCAGCGCGCTCCACGCGCATCTGGCCCGCCATCGACTGGTCACCGTGCTGGGCTCTGGGGGCGCGGGCAAGACGCAACTCGTCCTCGAGTGCGGCCGGCGGCGCGAAACCGAAGGGCTGCAGGCCGTGGTCTGGGCGGACCTGTCCACGGCGGCCGATGGCCTTTCCTGCAACCAGATCGTGGCTTCGAGCATCCAGGCCAATGAGCGCGAGGATCTTTCCCTCGAGGCAACGATTGCCCGCGTGATCGGTGATCGGGAACTGCTCCTGGTGCTCGACAACTGCGAACGGGTGACGCGTGTGGTCGGCACATTGGCGCGAACGCTGCTTGCGCGCTGCAGCCGGCTGCAGATCCTGGTCACCAGCCAGTTCGCGCTGGATTTGCCCGAGGAGCACCTCTATCACCTCGCGCCCCTCGCGCTGCCGCCGCCTGGATGGGAACAGGAACCCGAACCACTCGAGGTCCTGCAGCGGGCGGCCTCGGTCCGACTGCTGATCGAACGCGCGCAGGCCGTGCTGTCCACATTCGCCGTGGACGCCGCTAATGCACGCAGCCTGGCGGAGATCTGCCGGCAGCTGGACGGCCTGCCGCTCGCCCTGGAACTGGCCGCCGCACGCCTGTCCACCATGAGCCCGCAGCAGCTGCTCATGGCCCTCGACGACCGTTTCGCGCTGCTGGCGCGCCAGGTCGCGGCACCGGATGCGCGCTACGCCTCGCTGCGCGGCGCCATCGACTGGAGCTACGGACTGCTCGAGCCCGGAGAACGGGAGCTGTTGAACGTCAGCGGCGTATTTGCCGGTTCGTTCTCGGCCGACGCGCTGGTGGCGGTCGCCGGCGCGTCGCCAGCGGGTCGTTTCGAGATCTACAACCGTGTGCAGAGCCTGGTGCAGAAATCTCTCATCACGGTGGAGCGCACTCCGCACGAGGTCCGTTACCGGCTGCTCGACAGTGTGCGGGCGTTTGCCCGGGCACAGCTTGCCGCGCGCGGCGGCGAAACGGAGCGGCTGACCCGCCACGCCGGGTTCTACGCCAGGCTCGCCCTGGAGGCCGATGCCGAATTGCTCGGCAGCGATCAGCTGGTCTGGATGGATCGCCTGACGACCGAGTGGCCCAATCTCAAGGCGGCTTTCGAGTGGGCGCGGGCGCCGGGCGGCGATCCGGGAGCCGCGGCCGATCTCGTGACCGGTCTGCGCTGGCACTTCTGGATCCGCGGACTCTACGCCGAGGCCGCGCAGTGGATGCGCGACATCGCCGAGCTGGCGCAGGGTCTCAGCGACACCCGGCAGGCACGACTGCTGAACGGCACGGCGATCGCGCTGTGGCACCAGGCCCGTGTGGAGGAAGCGCGCACGACGGCCGAGCAGGCCGCGCAGCTGGCCGAGCACGGGGCCGCCCATTGGGAGCACGGTTTCGCGCGGGCCGTGGGCGCGTGGTTTGCGGGTCTCAGCGGCGATCGTGATCGCACCGAGCGTGCGGCACGGGCGGCGCAGGCCGTCCTGGACGGCAGGCGCGACTACTGGCTGGAAGGCTTGGCCGGCATGGGCGGCATATTCTGCGCCACGATGTGCGGCCAACACGCTGAAGCCCTTGAACGGGCTGAGGTGGTCAGCGGCTTGTTTGCCCGTGCCGAGGACCGGCATATGCGCATGTACGTCAGCGCGCAGCGGGCACTGCAGCTGTACCTGCTCGATCGACCCCTCGAGAGTGGCCAGGCGCTGATCACCCTCCATGAACTGGCCAGCGCATTGGAAAATGTCCGCGGACTGACGACTGTGTGCGAAGGCACCGGCTACCTAGCCGGCGCGGGCGGGCACGGCGCGATCGCGACCTTCCTGCTCGGCGCGGCCGAGGGCGGCCGGCTGCGCACCGGCGCGCCGCAGTTTGCCCACTGGCAGAGTGCTCACGCCGCGGCGAAGCGCCAGGCGCGGGCACTGCTCGATGGTGCTGCTTTTGAGTCCGCCTGGCAGGAAGGGGTGCGCGTCGGACCGCGAGGGGCGACCGGGGCCGCTCTGGAGTATCTCGACCGCCAGCGCGCCGCCGCCGGCCCTAGCAGAACAGGTCTGACGGATCCAGATCGCGTTTGAGGTCCAGCAGGCGCTGCTGCATGGCCGCGCCAAAGGCGTCACCCGTAAACGGCGTCGCGTCGGTCGAAAAATTCACATACGTGCGCCGGGTGGCGGCGCTCGCGAAGCCGTCGGCACAGCGTCGCGTCCAGCTCGTCATGACAGGGTCCTGGTCCACGCCCGACCAGGTCGCGACCGCGTTCAGGACAAACCCATGCTGGCGCAGCGGCGCACAGGGTTCGTCCGTCGAGCCGCGTGCGACGGCGCCACCGAGCTGATGGCAGTGGATCATCGACAGGGGACTCGGGAGCCGCATCGCCTGCTCGGCAAACCAATCGAGCGCGCCGTCCGGGAGCGTGTCCACGAAACGCGACTGCCAGTAGTTGCGCAGGCCGTACGGTGCGGTCGGGTCCAGGCTCTGCTGAAGCGAGGTATAGGCCTGCGGCATGACGAGGTCGGCGTCCGCTGCCACGCCGGCACGCAAGGCGGCCAGCGCGGCGGTACCGCTGGCCAGGTCACCGGACCAGCACACGCCGATGACAATGGCGGGTTTCAGGTGCAGCGAGCCGGGCAGGAATGGCGCGGGCGGCGCAATCGTGGCCGTGGCCACGGTCGTCAGCGCATCGTCCGCCCCGGCGATGAAATCCCGATAGCGCCGCAGGACCTCGCGCGCGCGCGTGGCGTCACACCACAGTCCCCCGGCCAGGACCGCACTCACCGGATGGGCGCCGTAGACGAAGCGCGTGACGACGCCGACCTGTCCGCCGCCCCCGCGCAGGGCCCAGAACAGGCGGGGGTTTTCCGCGGCGCTGGTGCGCACCAGTCGGCCGTCGGCCAGCACCACGTCGGCGGCCAGGAGGTTGTCACTGGAAAGACCGTAGCGCCGCATCAGCCAGCCGATGCCGCCGCCCAGCGTCAGGCCGCCGATACCGGTGCTCGACACCAGGCCGCCCGGAACCGCCAGCCCAAAGGCACCGGCCGCCGCGTCCACGTCGCGCCAGGTGGCACCGCCACCGGCCTCGACCTGCCGTTGCCGAACGTCGACCCGGACGGCGCGCAGGGCCGACAGATCGACCATCAGCGCGCCCTCCTGCACGGCCCGACCCGCGACATTGTGACCGCCACCCCGCACCGTCACCTTGAGTCCCGCATTGCTCGCAAAGCGCACCGCTTCGGAGGCATCGGAATCGCGCGCGCAGACCACGATGGCCGCGGGTTGCCGATCGATGGCCGCGTTCCAGACCTGGCGCGCCAGCGCGTAGTGCGCGTCCCCCGGTCGCAACAGCAGGCCGTGCAGGCGGGAAGCCAGGAGCGACCAGTCAGGCGGTGGGGACTCGGACCAGTTCGTCATGGGCAATGCTCTCCTCGCGTCCTGGGGTGGGAGCTTGCGCCGCGCTGCTCAATCTGGCTACCGAGCCCGGGAGAAATCATGATTTCATCATGATTTCGAGCTGGGCATTGAGCATCGCAAGGCGCAACCTGATCCCGGTTCGTGGAACAGGGAGTAGATGCCATTGGAAGGCTCATCCAGTCTGAAAACCATGCCCCGCAGTCCGTTCCTCCCGGTGCTGCTGTGCCTGTCCGCATGGGGATTCGCGCTCCGGGCCGGCCCGGCGGATGCCCTCACCGGCGACGAGGCGCCGGAGCCGGGGCTCTCGGAAATCGTGGTCACGGCGCGCAAACGTCCGCAGCGGATCGAGGACGTGCCGCTGTCGATTGACGCCGTCCCGGCGACGACGCTGGCCGCCACGGCGACCCGGGACCTGTTCGATCTGTCGGGACTGGTGCCCGGCATGGTGTTTTCCAGGGCACCCGATGATGGGCTGGCGCTCACCGTGCGCGGCGTCGGGACGCCCGCGAGGTCCCAGGCCTTTGACCAGTCCATCGCCCTGTTTCTCGACGGCACTTTTCTTGCCAAGGGAAAGCTCTACCCGCTGGCGCTGTTCGATACGGAACGCATCGAGGTGCTGCGCGGTCCGCACAGCACGGAAGTCGGCAAGAATGCCAGCGTCGGCGCCCTCAGCATCGTCTCGCGGCAACCTGGCGAGGGCGACAGCGTGAACGGCTCGGCCTCCTGGGACGCGCAACGCGGCGGCTACGTCCTGGAGGCCGGCACCGACCTGCAGCTCGGGGCGGACAGCGCATTGCGTGTGGCGGGCACCCGCCTGGATCGCCATGGCTGGGTCCGCAACGACGCCACCGGGCACGACGTGCCGGAGGACAAGGACACGGGGCTCCGCCTGACGCTGCGTACCCGGCCGCTGCCGGCACTCACCGGCGTTCTGCGCTTCCAGTACAGCGATCACGACCGCCTCGGCACGGCCATGCAGCTGGTCGGGCCGCCGGGCTCAGGGGGCCCGGGGGCCGGCGACACCACGCTCGATGACCGTTCCTTCGCCTTCACACCGCGCGGGCCCGGGGGCGAATCACATCATGCGACGCTGGCTCACATCGCCAGTGCTCACTTCGACCTGGATTCGCACGGCCTGAGCTGGGTGTCGGAGACCGCCTGGGTCGACTACCGGGCCTCGACCCTGGACGATCTGGATTTTTCGGCCAGCGCGGATGTGGATTTTCAGCGCGCCGAGACCTTCCATCAACTGTCCCAGGAACTGCGTGTGGTCTCGCCGGCCGGCGGGACGCTCGAGTACATGGCGGGAGCCTTTTTCCTGCGCAGCCGATGGCATTCACTCGAAACCGAGTACTGGAACGTGCCCGGCTATCCGCGAGGCACGGCGATCGCGGGTCAGCTGTTCAACGGACCCTTCACCAACGACTTTCTCCAGAACACGCAATCCGAAGCGGCATTTGCCAATGGCACCTGGCATGCAAGCCAGCGGCTGCGCCTGACCGGTGAGCGCAAGGACGTGGTGTACGGGCGTTTCAACGCCGCGCCTCTGACGCTCTGGAATACGGTACTCAATCCGCCGTTCGCCCGCACGCCACTGGAATTTGACGGGCACTTTTTGGACGGCAACGTCGCGGCACAGTTTGAACTCAGTCCCGCCGCCATGGCCTATGCGAGCTTCGGGCGCGGCAACAAATTGGGCGGCTTCGTCGAGACCAACGGTGTGCCCAATGCCGACCCCGCACGCGACGCGCGCATCGGCTCGGAAACCACCAACGCCTGGGAACTCGGCGTGCGCTACCACGCGCTCGCGGAACGCCTGCGTCTCGGCCTGACCCTGTTCGACATGCAGATCGCCGATTTCCAGGACACCACGTTCAACGGCACCGCCTTCGTGACGGCGAACCTGCCGGCGCGCTCCAGGGGGATTGAATTCGAGGCCAACTGGGCATCCCCCCTGGGACTGGAAGCGCGCTTCGCGGCGACCCTGGCCGACGCCACCGAACTCATCGCCGGACGGACCTTCCAGCTCACGCAGGCACCTCGCTGGACCGGCGACGCCTCCGTCGCCTATACGCATCGGATTGCCGCCCGACTGCGCGCCCGTATTGGCGCGGACCTGCGCTATCGGGGCGTGATGTTCAACCAACGCGGCGAACTTTTTCCCTCCACCGCGTTCATGCCCTTGGGCCTGCGGGTGGTTGTCGAGGATGTCAGCGGCACCTGGGGCCTGGCGCTGATCGGACGCAACATCACCAACCGCGTGTCCGCGGAATTCTCAGGGCCCACGCCCGACCCGCTGCAACCCCCGTCGGCCAGCCCCGCACCGCTGCGCAGCGTCCTGTTGACGGCCTGGTTCAATCACTGAGCGTCGGGCCGGGCCCGGCGTCGCCCCGACGCCGCAGGAAATCGCAACCGCCTCATGATTCCATCGTGATTTCGGCGGCACGCCCCGGCTAGTGTCGCTCCCACACGGCATATCGCCGTGAGGGAGGCGAAGGCGCAGACGACCAGGGCGCCATCGGCCTCCAGGGTCCAACACCAGGAGCAAAGTGATGAACACATCGAAGCCAGCCCACCATGGGAGCGCGCCGGCCATGCTGGCGGCGCTCATCGTCAGTGCCGCCGCCCTTCTCCCGACGCTCACCTACGCCGGCGACCCGGCGGCCGATGCAGCCCAGATCCGGCGCGGATATGAAATCGCCCCCGTCCCGCTGAATCTGAGGGGCAGGGATCGCGATCTCGTCGGCCTCGGCAGCTACCTGGTCAACGCGGTCGCGAGCTGCAATGACTGTCACTCAGCAAGCCCTGCGGTGGAGTTTGCGCCGGGCGGAAATCCCTATTTCAAAGGCAGCCCACCGACGGTCGTCAATCAATCGGTGTATCTGGGCGGGGGCCACAATTTCGGCGCCCTGGTGCCCGGCTCGCCGGAAATCGTGTCCCGCAATCTGACGCCCGATCGCACCGGCCGGCCCGCGGGCGGACTCACCCTGGCGCAATTCGAGCACATTCTGCGCACCGGTGAAGACCTGGACCACCTGCACCCTAATTGCTCCGCGACCGTCACGAGCAACTGCTTTCCCCCCGCACTGCCCTTCAACGGCGATCTGTTGCAGATCATGCCCTGGCCCATCCTCCAGAACCTCACGCATCGCGACGTGCAGGCCATCTACGAGTACTTGAGCGCCATCCCCTGCATCGCGGGTCCGGCCACCGGCGTACTCCACAACGACTGCACCTAATAAGGAGAACAACATGAATCGCATCAGTCATACGCTCGCGATCTCAGTCGGCCTGTTCGCGGCTCTCGGCAGCCCGATGGGCAGTGCATCCCCGGCCTCGCCAGTCCTGACGGGATCAAACCCTTCCGTGCCTGTCTGGCGACCGGTGGGCCCGGGACCCGGCAGCGTTGAAGCCCAGGTGGTCGCCAACCCGGCGACTCACACCATTTATGTATCGACCAATGGGGGCGGTGTACTCAGGAGTACGGACGGCGGCCTGCATTTCTCGCCGTCAAGCGCCGGACTGGGAACGACCCAGATTCAGCAGCTGGCCATCGGCGTGAACGATCCGAATACACTCTACGCCGGAGCCGCCGATGCACTCTATGTCTCGCACGATGCCGGTGCGACCTGGACGGCCACTCCGAATGTGCTTTCGGCGTTCGCGATCGCGGTCGATCCCCATGACGCGAATACCGTGTATACGGCGGCGGGCGCGGTCCAGGTGTCGCACGACGGCGGTGTGACCTTCACCGACATTACGGGCCCGATCGCCGGCGTGGCATTCGGCATGATCCTCAACCCGAACAACCCACTCGAACTCTTCGTCGGCACGACGGGTGGCGGCGCGTATCACTCGACCGATGGCGGAGCAAGCTGGACCGCGCTGTCGATCGACGACACCGTGTGGTCATGGGCCATCGACCCGATCGATGGAACGGTCTATGCCGGCTCGAACCACGGCGTCTACCGCAGCACGGATGGCGGCCACAGCTTCGCGCGCGCGAGCTCGCCGGGCAACGGCATCGTCTATGCGCTCGCGATCAGCGGATCCCACCTTTATGCCGGGACCGGCGGCGGGGGCTTTTCGCTCAGCACCGACCGCGGCGCCACGTGGACGAACACCGGCATCGCGAAGGGTCTCGGGCTGTCCCTCAGCACCGACAGCGCCGGCAACGTCTATGCGGGCACTAATATTGAAGGCGCTTTCGTCCTGCCTGTCCGGACCGGCACCGCAGGGGCCACGCATTGGCACGCCATCGCGTGGGACGCTGTCCGCAATTGCAATTGCCAGGAGGGTCATGCGATCGCGATCGATCCGAACGATGACCAGCACCTCTACTTCACCACGAACGACGGCGGCCTGCTCGTGAGCCGGGACGGCGGTGGCAGCTGGTCGGATCTCTCCGCCAACGGCCTCGCCGCACGCGCGCCGCGTGGCGTCGGCTTTGACCCCAGGAACCCAAGGCGTATCTACGTTGGCGGTTACACCGGCAATGGTTTCTGGCGCTCGTCGGACGGTGGCCGGACCTGGACGCAGAGCTTCTTCGGTCCGCCCAACGTGTACTCGACCCAGGCGGTCGTCGATCCGACCGACGGGACCGTCTACGTCGCGACACTCAGCATGGGCGTCTACCGGAGCAATGACTACGGCGCGACCTTTACACGCATCGACCGGGCGCCGGGCGCCGCGCCGGGCGTGTTCCTCAACATCGGCGGTCGTGGTCTCGTCATGGACCCGAACAACCGGCACACGCTGTTCCTGGCGGCCCGCGGCAAGGGCACGTGGCGGACCGTCGATGGTGGCGTGTCGTGGGCCAAGGTGGACCCGAGATTTGCGCTGTCCGTGACGGTCGACCGCAGCCACTCAAACGTCGTCTATGTCGCGGGCGACCCGTCCGCCGGGGACCCGGGCGTGATCAAGAGCGTCGATGGAGGCAGCAGCTTTTTTCCCTCGGGCAACGGCTTCAGGGGCACCAGCCAGAGCGCCCGGACGGGTGCGGTTCAGGTCGACCCGGGAGATTCGAACCAGCTCTACGTTGGCTTTGAAGGCGACGGCGTGTATACCTCCAATGATGCGGGCGCGACCTGGGTCGCTGCCAACACCTGCCTCACGAATCGCGTAGTCCAGGGCATCACCATGGATCTCTCCTCCCCCGGGACCCTCTACGTGTCCACCTTTGGCTCGGTATTCAGGACCCGCGGCGACGGGCAAATGCACAGCCTCTGTACCCCCCAGATCCCCAAATAGGCCTTCGGGGTGTCAAGCGGCCATGGCGGCCTTAAGCCGCCATGGCCCTGCCAATTCTCGACTGGGATCGGGCACAGCGGCCGGCTTCGAAGCCGCCGTTCATGGGCTGGCTGCGATTCCTCCGGCGTCAATGCCTGGTCCGATACCACGTTGCGCCCGTACCGCAACATCCCATTCCTGTACGTCGACCCCCTTGACGATGAGCCAGCTGCACAGCGCCAATTCGGTAACGAAGCCCGGCAGCAGCGGCCACGGGTATAAGCGCGCGACCACTTCCGGCGCCACAATCGTGGCAAAGCTGTCGAACAGGTAGCAGGCCCCGGTCACGACCAATAGCATGCCGATCAGTCGGGGCAGGTAGGTGGATCGGTGGACCAGGTACCTCAACACGCCACAGCCGAAGCCGAAAAAGATGAGGCTGATGCCATAGCCAAGGCCATGCAACCGGAGGGCCAGGTAAGCCAGCGACTCCAATTGCCGCGGCGAAAAGACCTTCAGATAGTCGGCGCCGCCAAGAATGACGATGTCGGCAAGGTGCAGGAGCCCGACCAATCCCAGGATCGTGTCCGCGGCTATCCTCAAGAGGGCTGCGAGCAGAGCCAGAGGTCGATTCACGGGTTTGAGCAGAGCGTAAAGAATGACTGCTACCGCGACATCCAGTGCGCAATTGATCAGATCGGAGGCCAGGCCAGCCCGGAATAACAGCGGCGAACCCGTGATATTGGCGGCCGTTGACGCGGCATCTCCTGAAACGATGAGCCGCCCCCTCACAAATCCCTCGGCAAACATGGCCGTCACGATGATGACGAGGTAAAACAGCCCGCATGTTCGTGCATAGGTTTGTGGTGATGTGCCACGTTCTCGGTCCCGTATCATGAGTTCTCCTTGCGCAATCTTTGCCGGCCACTGCAGCCCGGATCGAGGGTATGACCAATCAGCGTATAACCCCGCGCAGACCATCAGGTTGCACACATCACGTCGGCCGCAATCGGGGGGTCCGGACTTACTCTTACTCCAACGCGCCTGCGGTATGATGGACTGACAAAAAACCTCCCCGGGGGCATCCCGCATGAGCCCAGTGCACATCGCTTGTATTACCATACGGACCACCAGGGTCAGCGGCGGGTGCAGTCATGTCCATATTCAAGACGTCCAGGATTTTTGCCGCGACACCGCAGGCCGTGTACGCGGCCTTCGAAGCGCCGGACTGTCTCGCCCGCTGGTGGGGACCCGATGGCTTTCACAGCACCTTCGACGTGTTCGAGTTCAAGTCGGGCGGTCAATGGCGCTTCACCATGCACGGGCCCAACGGGGCCACCTATCCGAACGAATCCACTTTCGTGCACATCGAGCCGGCGCGGAAGATCGTGGTCCGGCATTCATCGCTGCCGCACTTCCAGCTCACAATCGGGCTCGAGGGCCAGGGCTCCGGCACCTTCGTCACCTGGGAGCAGGCCTTCGACAGCCCTGAAGTCGCCGCCTCGCTGCAGCATATCTGCGAGCCGGCGAATGAGCAGAACCTGACCCGCTGGCAGGCCGTCGTCGCCGAGCGGGGCGCCCCGCCCGTCTGAATCTCCTGCTGCGGAGTGACCGACCATGAGGACCCTGAAACTGTCCCCCGTCCGGGTCGCGGCGCTGCTGTGCCTGCTGTGGCTCGGGACGTCGCCGGGCCTGCGGGCCGGCGAACTGCCGCGCGCCACCCCCGAAGCGGTCGGGTTCTCCGGCGAGAAACTGCAGCAGATCGATCGGTTCTACGCCGACAAGGTCCAGCGCGGGGAAATCGCCGGCATCGTCACGCTGATCGCCCGGCACGGCAGGATCGTGCACGACAGCGCTATCGGTTATGCTGATCTCGAAGCCCGGCGCAAAATGGAGACCGGCACGCTGTTCCGCTACTACTCCATGACCAAGCCGATCGCCTCGGTCGCACTGATGATGCTCTACGAGCAGGGTCGCGTGCAGCTGACCGACCCGCTCTCCAAATACATTCCGGAATTCGCCCAGCTCCGCGTGCTGCGGGATCCGAAGGGCCCGCTCGACGACACGGTGGCGCCCCTCCGTGCGCCCACGGTCGAGGATGCGCTCCGGCACACGACCGGCTTCACGCATGGCCTCGGGATCGACGCTTACGATTCGCTGTATACGCGGGCGCATGTGCTGGACATCGATACCTCGCTCGAGGACATGATGCACAAGCTGGCGCAGATTCCCTTGAAGTACCAGCCCGGAACGCGCTTCGAATACAGCATCGGACCCGATATCGCCGCCCGGCTCGTGGAAATCATTTCGGGCCAGCCCTTCGATCAGTATCTCGCCGAGCGGATCTTCCGGCCCCTGCACATGACGGACACCGCGTACTGGGTGCCGGCCGACCAGGCGCAGCGACTCTCCCCGGTGCACTGGCTCAAGGACGGCCACCTGGTGCCGTTGGATGAAGCCCACGGTCATCCGGTGGGCGGGATCCTCTACGAGCCGGTAGGCGTCAACAGCTATCTCGCGAATCACCCGCGCAAGGGCGGAAGCTATGGACTGGTGGGCACGGCGGAAGACTATTGGCGCTTCGCGCAGATGATGCTCAATGGCGGCCACTTCGAGGGCGTGCGGATTCTCTCGCCCCGGACCGTGCGCTTCATGACACGCAATCACCTGCCCGGCTTTGAGCTCTCGGCACCGGGCGATCCGCCTGCGGGTCTGGGCTTTGGCCTGGGATTCGGGGTCGTGGAGGATCCCGGGCTGACAGGCGAAGTGTCCTCCGAGGGCAGTTACTTCTGGGGCGGTGCCGCCCACACCGACTTCTGGGTCGACCCGAAGGAGGACCTGGTGGTGGTGGCGATGACGCAGCACATGGACGCGCCGGGCGCCGAGGCGCTCGATCCGCAGCTGCATGCCCTGGTGTACGCCGCCCTGATGCAGTAAGGACGCAGTAAGGACGCAGCAAGAGGGCCGGGGCGCGCGGCCCTGCGCGCCCTAATTGAACGCGGCCACGACGGCGCGGATCGCTTCGGGGCGGGTCACCATGTCCGAATGACCGAGATCCGGCAGGATGGATACCGGCACGCCGGGACGTTGGGATTGAAACTCGGCCGCCAGCTTGCGCGCATCGAAGAGCGGGTCTGCGGCGCCCACGAAGACCTGGATGGGTCGAGCGGCGCGACGGATATCGGCGAGGTAATCGTCGTCCGCTGCAAAGTTCCTGTACATGCGCCACGAGTAGGCGTTCGTGGTCGCGTCCAGGTCTGCGGGGACGGGAAAGGCCAGCACCGGCAGCCCGTTCCAGTAGCGGATGCCCCATCGGTTGAGCAGGGTCAGTCCGATGATCCGGCCCACGGACGCCGCCGCCCAGCTCTGCGTGGCCCCGGACCCGGGCTCCGGCTGCCGGACCGATGGCGCGTTGTAGCGCAGGTACGGCGCGAGCAGCACGTAGCGATCGACCCCTGGACCCGCGGGCGACTCCGCCGCAAAGCGCAACGCAAAAGCCGCCCCGGATGAAAACCCCAGGATCGTCCACCCGGAGCCCGGAAACCGCGGTGCCCGGTCGGCGATGAAATCCCTCAGGTCATCGTCGAGCTGACCGACATAAGTGATGTCGCCATGGGGTCGGTTGGCGCCATGCCCGCGCAGGTCGGGCACCAGTGCCGTGATGCCGGCCCGCTGGAGCGCCAGCGCCAGGGGATGCATGTCGACGCTGCTGCCGGCCGAACCGTGCAGCAGCACGATTACCCGGTTCCGGCAGGCCCGGCTCCCGGATGCCCCGTTCCCGGCGGCCCGGTACTCGCGGTAGGACAGCCGTGCGCCGTCACGCGCCCGGTACCGCGCGAGCTCAGGGAGGGCCTCGGTGTCGATGTCGGCAAAGGGCTGCGTGATGGCGGGAGCGACCGCCGGCGGCTTGGCCGTGCCGAAGGCAATCAGTCCCCCGACGATCGCGCCATAGACGAGCAGCGAAATACAGCAAGCGCGCACAATCCGCTTCAACAGGGTTCTCATGTGGTGTACAATGTACACCTCAAGGGACACCAACGCAATCGCGAAGCAATCCGTCCATGGCCAGATCCAAGCGCCTGTCGACACGCGAGAAACTGCTCGCCGTCGCGCTCGAACTCATGGAAGGCCCGGCAGGCGTCGAAGGCGTCACCATGCGTGCCGTCGCGGCCGCCGCCGGCCTGACCACGATGGCGACCTACAAGCATTTCAAAAGCCGCGACGCCCTGCTGCGCGCGGCGGCGGCCGGAGAGTACCCGCGGATCGCGGGTTACTTCGCGCGCGCCAATGCCCGGACCGCGGTTCCGGGCATGCGTGGCATGCTCGGCTACCTGAACTACGCGCTCGATCACCCGCAGGTCTTCAGGTATATGTATTCAAGCCCTCGGGCGGACGCCTTCGTGTTCCCGCAGGATCTCGCGGAAGGCCGATCGCCGACCTTCAACATACTGCTCGGCAACGTCGCCGCATTGATGGAACGCCGGGTGCTTCGGCCGGACGACGTCGTGGAGACGGCGCTCAGCATCTGGGCGCACGCCCACGGCCTCATCACCCTGTACCTGTCCGGGCGGATCACGGCACCCCGAGCGGCCTTTCAAAAACTGTACCTGCGTTCCCTGGACCGCCTGGCGCGCGGACTGGCCCTGCCCGCTCCCGGCAATCCTAAGCACACCTAATGTATGGCCTCCGGAGGACCGGTCCCGGTCGCCTGGAACGCAATCGGCCGGATCGGCGGAATCACCCAGCGCCACCACAGCGCGCCCGAGCCCGCGACCATGGCGCTGAGCGCGAAGGCCCAGCCGTAGGAGCCCAGCCCGTCGACGATCAGTCCGGTGATGACCGGTCCGATGATCCCCGACCCGTTGCCCAATCCGTTCTGCACGCCGACCCAGCCGCCCGCCGCCCGCGGACCGGAGAACATCTGTCCCACGGCATAGAGGTTGACGGAGGTCAGGCCCGAGCCGATTCCGGCAATCACCAGGCAGGCGCCGACCTGCCAGGGCCCTCGTGCAAAACACAGCCCCGCAATCGCCGCCCCGATCACGGCCTGCGCGGCGATCATCATGGCGCGCCGCATGGCCCCCTCGTCGCGCCCGCCCGCCGCGGCCCGGTCGGACAGGCGCCCGGCCGCTAGCGCGGAGGCGCCCTGCACGGCAAAGCCCAGTGTCGTCAGCACCGTCATCTGGGCAATCGAGTAGCCGAGCGTCCTGACCAGATAGAGCGGCAGCCACGCCAGCAGGAAATAGAACCCGTAGGTCGACAGGAAATGCGCCACGCCCATCAGCCACAGCGTCGGCACGCGCAGCAGCGCGCCGAGCGGCACCGGCTCGACCACCGGGGCGCTGAGCCGGGCCGTTCGAAACGGCGCGGAGGCGTAGTGCCAGGGCACCAGCCAAAGCAGCGTGATGAGTCCGAACACCCAGAAAATCGGCCGCCAGCCCATCGCCCCAAGAATCACGCCTCCGGCCAGCGTCCCTGCGGCCGGGCCGAAGGCCAGCGCCGCACCGACCAGCGCATTGGCCGCGCCGCGCCGCTGGGCGGGGACCTCGGCGGCGAAGATTTTCGAACTGCCGGGAAAGGCGATGCTTTCGCCCAAGCCCAGCAGCAGGCGCAGGACGATCAGCGCCGCGATGCCGTGCACGAAGCCGGTCAGCACGGTGGTGACCGCCCACAATGCAATGCCGGCGGCGAACAGGCGGTAGACGCAGAACCGGTCGCACAACCAGCCGACCACCACGCACAGCGGCGCATAGACCCAGAAGAAGGCCGACACCGCGACGCCGAATCGGGTCGCACTCAGCTGCAGCTCGGCCTTCATCAGCGGCGCCGCCACGCCGATCGCACCGCGATCGACGTAGTTGAGCAGCACCGACAGCCCCAGCAGCGCAACGATCCACCCCAGCCGCGCGTTCGAGGCCTGCGCGGCTGCCGCCCTGGGTGCCGTCATCTCATCGGTGTCGTCTTCACGTACTCGACGAGCTGCTCGAGTACCTTTCCCCATCCCTGCGTGAATCCCATCCGGTCGTGCGATTGGGCCTGCTCCGCGTTGGCATGGCGGGCCGTGGCGTTGTAGGTGCAGCCCCCGTTCCCCTGCGGTTCAAAGCTCAGCACGGCTGTAAAGAACCACGGCGCCGAGGCCGGATCGTGCGGCCGGTATCCGGGCCCGAGCGCCGATGTCCAGACGAGCCTGCGGTCGGGCACGATCTCCAGGTAACAGCCCGGTGCCGCCGGAAGCTTATTTCCCTCCGGATCCACCATCTGGGCGAAGAACTTTCCGCCCGGCTTCAGATCGATCTCGCACTCCACCGTTCGGTAAGGTTTCGGGCAGAACCACGGCATCAGGTGCTTCGGCGTGGTCCAGGCCTTGAACAGCAGCTCCGGCGGGACATCCACCACGCGCTCCAGCACCAGGTCCGCTTCATTCCTTGTGGTCATCACCGCTCTCCTCCGGCGTGTGCAGTTCGGCCATCGTCGTGCTCGCATCGATCGCGTCGTCGAATGCGAGTTGCATGGCCCACAATGCCCCGCGGCCGTGGAGGGTGTCAACGCCCGGCGCGGCCACGACATGAAGTCCATGTGCAGGGATCAGCTGCTGCGGAAGACCTCGCCCAGGAGACTCTCGGACCGACGCCCGAGGCGTATTTGCGGATCATGCAGCCGCTGCAGGACGCCGGCGTTCTCCTGAACGCGCTGCGAGTTCCGCTGTTTACTGGGATCGGACTGCGTCGGCCATGCCCTGAATGAAGGCCTTGATTTTTGCGACGTCGTCCGCGGTCAGCTTGCCGGTGAAGTCCGGCATGCCCTGCGAAACCAACGGCCCCTTGAAGACGATGGAATCAAGATTCGAGATTTCCTCGGCGCCCACATAGCCGAGATTGCGGATATTCCCGCCCCGATCCACGCCCGGCATGCCGTGACACACCACGCAGTTGCTGATATAGAGCCGCTTGCCTGGCTCGATCAGCGCGGGATCGTACTGCACGCCGCTCACCAGCGCGGCCATCGGGTATTGGGCGTTTTCGGGCATCGGCGCATGGCCACCCAGCGCAAAGGTATACACCCTGCCCGGCCCTTGCTGGTCGGTGGCCCGATGCGAGAGGCCGTACATACCGCCCCAACCCACCGCAATCGACACGTACTGGACGCCGTCGACTTCGTAAGTGACGGGTGCCGCCACGATGCCGGTGCCCACGGGCGACTCCCACAGTAGCCCGCCAGTCCTCGCGTTAACAGCCATGAAGCGCCCGTCCGCGGTGCCTTCAAAGACCAGATTGCCCGCGCTCGTCAGCGTGCCGCCATTCCAGGGAGATGGAAGCTCGAGGCGCCAGGTTTCCTTTTGCGCCACGGGATCCCAGGCGATGAGGCGTCCGAAAGGCTTGCTCGTGGGTGGCCCCAGAAACATTGCCAGGTTCCAGCCCAAGTCGGAGGAAAATTCTCCCGGCAGGTTGGAGTGCAGACTCCAATCTTTATCTTCCGCCAGATTCAGCGCAATGTTCTGCACCGGCAGGTAAACCAGCCCCGTCAGCGGATTGAACGACATCGAATGCCAGCTGTGGCCGCCGTTGGGGCCGGGTATGCTGTCGTAGGCCTTGTCGCCGCGCGCCGCGGCAATCTCGACGGGCCGGCCGTTGTCGTCATAGGCCGTGGCCCAGTTGACATCGACGTACTTCTTCGCCGAGATGAACCGTCCGTTGGTGCGGTCAATCACGAAGAAAAAACCATTCTTCGGCGCATGCAGAATGACCTTGCGCAGCTGCCCCCCAATCTGCAGGTCCGCCAGAATGATCTGCTGTGTCGAATCATAGTCCCAGTTGTCACCCGGCGTTTCCTGGTAGTGCCAGGCGTACTCGCCGGTGTCCGCATTCAGGGCGACGAGCGAGTCGAGGTAGAGGTTGTCATCGCCGTGGGGGCTGCGCATTTTTCGGCTCCAGGGCAAGCCATTGCCGGTGCCGAAGTAGATCAGATTGAGCTGCGGATCGAATGCCATGCTGTCCCACACCGTACCGCCGCCGCCCGCCACCCAGTATCGGGCACTCGAATCCCAGGTCCTGGCGGCCCTCGCCATCGCCTCATTCTCAAAGGGCTTGCTCGGATCCCCGGGTACCGTGAACCAGCGCCATTTCTGCCTGCCCGTTCCAGCGTCATAGGCGGTGAGATAGCCGCGCACGTCGTATTCGGCGCCGCCATTGCCGATCACGACGCTCCCGTTGAAGACCCGCGGTGCACCGGTGATCGTGTAGGAGCGGCTGGGGTCGATGACCGTGTTGACCTCCCAGCGCCGCTTGCCCGTCGCCGCATCCAGGGCAATCAGGCGGCCATCGAGGGCACCGACGAAGATTTTGCCCTCGTAGAGCGCGACACCACGGTTGACGACGTCGCAGCAGACCCTGTAGCCCAGATCGCGCCGCACGCCCGGATCGTAGGTCCACAGACGCTTGCCGGTGCGCACATCGATCGCATGGACGACGCTCCACGGAGCCGTGACGTACATGATGCCGTCGACGACCAGCGGCGTGGCCTCCACACCGCGGGTGGATTCGAGATCGTAGCTCCAGACCAGGCCGAGATTCCTGACGTTGCCATCGGTGATCTGGCGCAGCGTGCTGAAGCGCGTCTCCGCATAGTTGAGCCCATAGGTAGGCCAGTCCTTGGTGCTCTCCGCATTCGCCCGTATCATGCGGGCGTCGACCTTGGCCGTCACGGCGCGGATATGCGCAACGCTGCTCCCGTGGGACCCCGAACCCGGCGGTTCGGCAGACGATGGGGCTCCCGCAGCAAGCGCTGCGATCGCGACAATGGTCATTGGAAGAAGGGAACGATGGCGAAACCCATGGGGCGCCTGGGGCGATCCCTGCGGGGAGCGCCGATAAATTTCAGTTTCCATTTTAAGAACCCTCCTGATTATCTGTGCGGGTACGCCGCGTCGGCAGAGTTGATCGGCCAACGCGGGTTCCCTGACTGTCTTGACCTGGCATACCGCACGGCCGGCCTTCTGATCGACCGTATGATCGCTGATGCTCGCGATCTGCCCCAGACCCGGACCCCGCTCATGCACGGGTAACCTCCGCTCCGCCACCGACCCGGAGGCGCAGATAGGACAGGACCGGCAGCAGCGCGATACTGCCCGTCACAATAAACGCTACGGTGAGATCCCTGGCGACCAGCCTGGGAGCGCTGCTTCTGTTGAGGGCTAGCTGCACGAGTGAGGCGGAAAGCCCGACGCCCAGGCTCAACGCCAATTGCATGCTCATTGACGCGAGAGTCGTGGCCTGGCTGAACGCCGAGCGGGGAATGCCCACGTAAGTGAGCGAGGACTGCACGGTAAAAAGCAATGAGCGAAAATATCCACTGAGCAGCAGCGCAGCCACGATCATCCAATGCGCCGTGTGCGCATTGAAGTTCGAGTACGCCATCATGCTCGTGCCTGTAATGAGCGTGGTCACAATCATCACGCGTCGATAGCCATAACGCGCCACGATGCGCGGCGCGGTGACACGCATGGTGAGAGCGCCGACGGCGTTAGCCAGGGAGATGACACCGGCAGTCATTGCGCTGAGCCCAAAGGCAACCTGCAGCAGCAGCGTCAGCAGGAACGGAAGGGCACCCATGAGCATGCGTGTCAAACCTGAATCAAGGATGGCGACACGGAAGCTCTGAATGCGCAACAAACCGAGATTGAGGATCGGCTGCGCTGTGCGTCGTGCGTGACGGACGTAAAGCAGCGCTGCAACGGTACCGAGAAGCAGCAATAGGGCCGGGGTGGTCTTCTCCTCCGAAATCCCGATCGTATTGAGTCCATACGCCAACAGGCACATCGCGAGAGCGCACAATGTCCACCCGGGAAGATCCAGCGCCGCGACATGCGTTTCGCGTGCGTTGTCGACGAGCCGCAACGCCACGCCGGTGCCAATCAGGCCCAGCGGAACATTGATGAGGAAGATCCACGGCCAGGAGGCATGGGTGACGATGAGGCCACCGAATGGCGGTCCGATCAGGGGTCCTAGCAGTGCCGGCACGAGGAGCGAAGATGTCGCGCGAACGAAATTCGCCTGCGACGTCGCACGCATGACGATGGTGCGACCCAGTGGCACCATCAATGCGCCGCCGACGCCCTGGAGGATGCGCGCGCCAATGAATTGGGCGTAGGTCTGTGACAGGGCACAAAGCAGTGAACTGCATGTGAACATCAGCATGGAACTGGTGAAAACGGTGCGGGCTCCGTATCGGTCCGCGAGCCACCCGCTCAGTGGAATCACCATGGCGCCGCTCAGGAGATACACCGTTATGGCGAAGTTGAGGTGCAGCGGCGTCACGCCGAAAGTGCCCGCTATGCTGGGCAGGGCGACATTGATGACGGCGCCGTCGAGCATCTGCATGAAGATGGCGCCGCCCGCCATCAGGGCAAGCGCAATACTGCGACTCATCGCCAAATCACTCTCTGGTGGGTCACAGTACGCCCGTCCGGGTCAGCCTACTGGGGCAGGCCGGTTTGCGCCCCAGGGCCGCCGTTCGATGCGCGCAATTCACGTTCGGGATGATGAGACGCCATTAGAAGCGGATGACCGGCTTCAGCACTTCTCCACGGGCACTCTCGGCCATCGCCACATTGACTTCACTCAAGGTGAAGTACTTGATCAGTCGGTCGAATGGAAATTGACCCTGGCGATACAGGTCAATCAGCTGTGGGATGAATGTTGAAGGTACTGAGTCGCCTTCCATGATGCCGCGAATGGTCTGACCTCCGACAAACAGGGCATTGACCGGCACGGTCGCTGCGACGCCCGGGCCACCGCTGACGAGCCCGCAGGTCCCGCGAGAGGCGAGTACGGCGATGGCGGCGTTGATGACTTCGGCGGCACCCGTCGTATCCAGCGAAAAGTGAACGCCGCCCGGTGCCAGATCCCGGAGGCGCTCGAGGCTGTCCTGGTCAGTCACCGGAACGCTGTGCGTAGCGCCGAGCTCCATCGCAAGCTCGAGCCGGCGGGGGTTGCGATCAACGGCGATGATGACCGTGGCGCCAACCGCCCGGGCCGCCATGATGGCGCTCAGACCCACGGCGCCTGCGCCGAATATGGCGATGGTCGCGCCCGGTTGGGCCTTGAACACGTTGATCACCGCACCCGCGCCCGTTTGAACGCCGCATCCGAGAGGCGCAAGCAGTTCCAGCGGCAGGTCTTTCGGTACGAGTACCGCGCTGTTGTATGGACAGACCGTGTAACTGGCGAAGGAAGACTGGCCGAAGAAATGACCCCGGACCGGATGGTCGGCCGATATGGCGCAGGAGCCGTCGGGCCTCGCGCAGCTGAAGTTGCGCGCCACGAATTCCCGGCAATACGCGGGTGCGCCGGCGCGACATGCCGTGCAATTACCGCAGTGAGCGAAGGAAAGCACGACATGATCGCCGACCTGATGCGTCGTCACCTCGGCGCCAACGTCCTCAATCACACCGGCGCCCTCGTGCCCTAGGACGACCGGAGGAGCCGCCCGGAGCGCTCCGGCGGCCATCACCAGGTCAGTGTGACAGATGCCGGTCGCCACCAGGCGCACTCTGACTTCGTCGGCGCGAGGCGGTTCGACGGTCAGGGACTCGATATTGAGTGGCGCGTGAAAGGCATTCAGTACGGCAGCGCGGGCGGCAATGGCGGGCATGGGATTACCTCGTGCTCGAGATGGGATTGGGATGAGGGCACGTCGGCCTGCGGCGCCGCAAAGCTCACACCTTTCCCGTGATAAGCATCCTCAGGATCACCCAGATCAGCCGCGGGCTGATGAACCGCATGGCGGCCCGCAATTCCTCGGGCTGCAGGATGGCCTTCATCGGCATGGTTCCCAGAATCTTGCCTTCCATCAAAATGCCTTTTTCGTGCGGCGCAATTCGGGACACGTCCATGAGCACGGTTGAATCCGTCGTATAGAACTTCATGAGGTCACGGACCCGGTGATCATTGTGTGACCTTGTCGAAGTCCATCTTCAGGTCTTCGAAAATCTTGATTGCCGTGGCCCGCCCACCGCCGCTGACGCCGGCGCCGCCAGGATGCATGAAAATGCCGGCGAGGTAGAGCCCCTGTACGCCGGGGACCGCGTACTGCGACAGCTCCGGTGTAGGCCGGTGGCCGTTCAGCTGATAGAAGTTCTTGGAGATCCCGGTGACGTCGCCGCGTTGGAAGGTGGGACTGTACCGGTACATGTCCAGGGGCGTCTCAAAGGCCTGGCCCACGATGTTATCCGGGGTCAGGTTGGAAATGTAGCGCCTGAGTATGCCCAATGTGTCCTGTTCTACCTTGTCCTTGATGGCATCCCAGGTCGTTCCCCGCAGTTCAAAGGGGACCAGGCGCCAGGACGTGAGCGTCGCACCGCCGGCGGGTGCCCGCGATGGGTCAAAGCGGGCATTGTTATGCACCGAGATCATGGGAGAGGCGGGAATTTCGTTGTCGGCGATGGCATGGAACACGCGGCGGAATTCGGCCAGACTCGAGCTGGCGAAGCTGACCAGGGGTGCGTCCCCGGCGGTGCCGCCGAGAATATAGGCAGGCGCTGCCTTCAGCGCATAGTGTCCGACCGTGCAGGTGACGGAAGCGACGGTCGTACGCTTGGCATTGCGTACCAGGCGCTCATCCAGGCCGTCCACGAGATTGGGCAGCACCCAGGGATGGAATTGCCCCACCACGCAGGATTTGGCGCGTAGGGATTCGCCGTCCTTCAGCTGTACGCCGACGGCCTTTCCAGCCTCCACCAGAACCTTCGTTACCTCGGAGTTGGTGCGCAGATCCGCACCGTAAGCCTTGAGGCAGCGGACCAGGGCCTCGGCCAGCGCGCCGCTTCCACCCTGAGCGATGCCGGCCTTGCCTTTGTGCATCAGGCCGAGGAGGCCGAAAACGCCCATGCCGCAGCCCTTCTCTTCCGGGTGAATAAAGGTCTCCGCCACAAATCGCAGCAGGTGTACCTTGAGCTTGTCGCTCCGGAAGTACTGGTTCACGATATCCAGCGGACTCCTGAGCATGGTCTGCAGAAGGTCCTGGCCCTGTGGACTCTGATCCATCATCGCCGTGAAACCACCCAGTGATGCCGGGGGCACAAACATACTCTGGGCCATGAGGGGCAGGAGCTCCATGCTCGCCTTTGACACCTTTCGATAGGCCTCGGCATCCGGCGCGGAGATCTGCGCAATCGACTCGCAGGTGCGGTCGAGGTCGTGATGACAGACGAGGGAAGACCCATCCTCGAAAACGGTCGAGAAGGACGAGTCGGGATAGATGTATTTCAGGCCGTATTTGGAGAGCAGGCCGAGTTCGTCGTTCTTGAGCAACGGATTGGACTGAATGCCCGCGTGGCCGGAGGAGTGCAGGTCATGGCGATATCCTGGCGCGGCGATTTCGCGCGTTGCGGTGCCGCCGCCAAACCATGGGTTTTTCTCCAGTATCAGGACGTTTTTGCCGGCCTTTGCGAGATAAGCGCCGACAATCAGGCCGTTGTGGCCCGAGCCTGCCACGATCACATCGTAAGTTGCGGACATCGCACTCTCCTGGGCATTAGTGAAATCAGCGTTGCGCTGTAACGTTGGAGCGGGACGACTCCGTGAAATCTGCCCCTGTTATTCAAAGCGGATATCGGACGGGCGTATCGCGAATGGTGACCCACTGCCATCGGGTGTATTCATCGAGGTCTGCAGGCCCGCCGACTGAGCTTCCGGCACCTGCGACGCCGGGTGCCCCAAAGGGGTTGTTGCCATCGTCCTTGACGGTCTGGTCGTTGATATGGACCAGCCCGGCCTTGAGCTTCTCCGCAATCCGCATGGCTCGCCCGACGGAACGGGAGATCACGGCCGCCGCCAGGGCGCCTTCGTGTCGGTTGGCGAGCGCGAGTGCGTCGGCGTCGGTGTCGAAGGCGATCAGGCTGGCCACCGGTCCGAACGTTTCCTCATCGAAGGACCGCATGCCCGGCTTGACACCCGAAAGCACTGCGGGTTCGTGGAACAGACCGGTCCTGTGTCCGCCGCATTCCAGTTTGGCGCCTGCACGTACCGTATCCGCGACGATGTCCTGGATCCGTCGCGACTGGCGTTCGTTGATGACCGGACCCAGTGCCACGGGAATCTCGCCCAAGGGATCCCCCGCGCGAAGCGAGCGGGCCTTTTCCGTGAACATTCGGGTAAATTCTGCGATCACGGCCTGCTGTACGAAGATGCGGCTGCTGGCCATGCAGATCTGCCCTTGATGCAGATACGCGCCGAACGCGGCGTTGTTGACCGCGAGTTCGAGGTCCGCGTCGTCGAGGATGATCAAGGCGTTGTTCCCACCGAGCTCGAGGGACACCTTTTTGAGGTGTTGTCCCGCAAGCCCGGCGACCCGCCGGCCCACCGCAGTCGACCCCGTAAATTGGATCATGCTGATGTCCGGGTTGACGCACATGGCCTCACCGGCTTCCGCGCCGCCGGCAAGGACATGCAGTACACCGGGTGGCAATCCGGCTTCTTCGAAGGCGCGGGCCAGGACATAACCGCCCGATAGGGGCGTTTGCGCGTCGGGTTTCAGGATGACCGCGTTGCCGGTGGCAAGGGCCGGGGCCAGTGCGCGCATGGAGAGGATCATTGGGAAATTAAACGGCGAGATGATGCCCACCACACCGCGTGGTATGCGTCTTGCGTAACTCAATGAGTTCGACGGACTCTGGAGAACTTCGCCGCGGCCGCCCAGGGCGAGAGCCGCCGCGGTATGCAACAGTGCCACGGCCTCGTGGACCTCGTGCGCACCCTTGCGCAGGGTCCCACCGGTCTCGCGTGCGACAAGGTGCGCCAGTTCCGTGGCGCTGCCATGCAGGGCGGCCGCGGCGGAGCGCAGCACTTCCGCGCGCCCATGCGGCGCGACGCTCGCCCATCCGGGTTGTGTCGCGGCGGCTCGTTCAGCGGCGCGGGCGATCTCCGAGGCACCGGCCGCACCTGCCAGTGCGATGCTGCGCCCGGTGGCGGGCTCGATGACGGAAATCGTGCCGGCGGGCGATGTCTCCCACTGACCGTTGAACACCTTGCCGGCCCAGCGAAGGTCGGCCATTAACGCGCTGTGCTGCGAATTACTCACGGTGAGACCTTGGCGCTGGCTGTGCGCATGTGAATCACTGGACCGGCAGGCAAACTGCGTGTGCGGTGCGGAAGTCAGGCAACGGACCGCTCTGCGGCTCGAACGTCATCCTGCTGGATGTCCGTGCGACGTATCAGGAGGCGACAGCGACGCCGAGAGCGCGTTCCTGCTCGGCACGAATGAGCTTTGCCAGTGTGCGGCGGGCTCGGACTGCGCCGCCGTCCTCAGGAAGAACAATCGGTCGCTCGGCCCAGAAGTCCGTGCTCTTCATCGCTCGCTGCTGCGCCTCGAGCATGGTGGCGTCTTCCGAGATGAAGGCCTGCCGCAGCCTTTGCCTCGCAAAGGCGCTGACTTCGGGCGGCTCCCCCATATTGGGTCGGGCGATACCCCAGAAATAATGCGTCGTGGTGGCGGTTTCCGGCGTCACGCAGTGGCATTGTTCGATCCAATATCCGGATTCCCTTGGCTGTTTGCAGCGCGTGCCGCCGGAGTGGATGTAGACGATGCCGGGAGCCTTCCACGTCGAATCCGCCCATTGGTCGACCCTTTCGGCGCCGACCAGGTAGGGTACGAACTGCGGTGGGATGACACAATCTTCCGTCCACCACGTGGTGTGCACGCCCGCATCGTCCTGCCACGTCTTGAAGACGCCGTCCGTGAAGCTGCCGGCGCTGATCGTCGACAAGTGCACGTAGTCAAGGTGGCTGAGGTCGAGCAGATTGTCGATCTCCAGCATGTAGTTGGCTTTGACGAGGGTCTGATCGAAGAGCATGGTGCGGGCGGGATCAACAAGGAAGCCGCAATCGGGAATCAGATCCTTGTTGGGTGTCTCCTGCCCCATCCAGATCCATATGGCTCCGTAACGTTCTTCGACGGGATAATGGCGGAGCTTCGCGTCGGCTCGCAGCATGTCGTTGCATCGGTGGTCGATACACGTGCCATTGCCATCAAACCGCAGGCCGTGGTATCCGCAGACGATGTTGTCGCCGTCGATCTTCCCCAGTGACAGCGGCACGAACCGATGCGGGCACCGATCCTGTAGCGCGGTCACCGTCCCGTCAGACCGACGGTAGAACACGACGGGCTCATCCAGCAGCCGGCGCCCGAGCGGTGTGTGGGAGATTTCGCCGCTCCACGCGGCAACATACCAGGCATTGCGCAAATAGGCGTCCATCGAATCGGTTCCTCTTTTGCTTTTCTGAAGGGTGCCGGCGCGCAACTTGGAGCGATGATGGAAGTATGCCAGACGCTATTTGATTGGTCAACCAGCTTTTGGCTCAGCTTTGGGCCGGGGTGAGTCGCCTAGCGACCGCCGTCCATGCGGCGCCGGTCAGGCGGCGGTGGGCGGTTCGATCATGAGCATGCCGGCCAGGCAGCGGATATGTGCTTCGACAAATGCCGGCGATTTCCCGTCAATGTTGGTGACGAGGTCGATCTCGTTGCCGAGAGAGAACACCGCGCCGGAAGTCAGCAGCACGTAGTAGGCGTTCGCCACGGGCAGGTTGCGCAGAACCTTGTGCTTTTGCCCCACTGCAAGCAGATGGGTCATGACCTCGTAGATCGGCTTGACGTGTCGCTCGACGAGCCAGCGCAGATGCCCGTGGGACTGGTGAGCACTCTCCACCATGAGGCGGATGCGGGAAGGATAGTGAATCTCGAGAGCGACGACATGCCGAATCAGCTCCCACATGAATGTGCGCAGATCGTTGTGTCGTAGGGCTTCGATACGCTCCGCGAGATTGTTGCGAAACTCGCCGAAGACCTGGTCCATCGCGGCGCGCCAGACGCCTTCCTTCGTCTTGAAGTGATACGCGATCAGTCCCTGAGCGACTCCCGCGGCCGCGGCGAGCTCGTATGTGGAGATGTCGTCATAGCCGCGTGTGGTAAATGCCTGCGTTGCGGCCTTTATGATTCGCGCCTGACTCTCCGAGGATCTTTGTTGATGGCCACGGATATCGGGTTCGAATCTGAGGAGAGTCAGGCAGCCGACGTCGATGGTCTTCGCAGCGGCGGCGTAGGGGCGCTTGGATTTCCCAGGCACCCGCTTGGGCTTCAGTTCGGCGTGTGACACGGGATGTTTGCTTCCACTCTTCGCCATGATACACGACCGGGGAGCGGAACAGGCCTTGCGCGCTGCGACTTCCTGCGGGAATCCGCACATGTCCGTGGAGAGAGCGGATGCTCCGCCTGAGGATGTGGGTCTCGAATGTTCAAGGCGCTTGTAGGACCACACGCCCTGTCGGACAATGGCGCTGCTCGACGGTCCGCATTGCTCAGCCCGGCGCGAATCGATGCAGACCCGGGCCTGAAGGGGGAACAGCACGATGAAGTATGAGACGCGGCTGGTCGGCGTGCTGGCCCTCACCTTCGGCATTGTATTCTTCGACCGCAACTCGGCGAACTTTCTGATGCCGATGATTGCGGGCGATCTGCGGCTGACCAACCGGCAGGTCGGGCTGATTGTATCTGCGCTCTCGCTGACCTGGGCGGTTGCCGGTTTCCTGGGTGGCGCGCTCACGGACCGGACCGGCAGGCGCAAGCCAATCCTGATCGCCGTCATCGTGTGCTTTTCACTGTCTTCGATGCTCTCCGGTCTGGCGACGTCCTTCATCGGTCTGTTCCTTGCCCGCCTGCTGATGGGTCTGGCCGAGGGACCCGTACTCCCCATTTCACAGTCCATGATCGTGTTCGAATCGTCGCCGTCGCGGCGCGGATTCAACATGGGCATGGTGCAGAATCTGGGCAGCAATCTCCTTGGCGGATTCCTGGCGCCGTTGATTCTCGTGCCGATCGCAACGGCTTACACCTGGCGCATGGCGTTTTTTCTGGCGGGCGTGCCCGGGCTGGTGATGGCGCTGATGATCGCCCGATACGTACGTGAACCGCCGGTGCATGAAGTTCACCCGGATACCTCCGGACATGCCGGCGAGCGGATGGGCATGCTGGAGATGATCAGGTATCGCAACATCGGTTTGTGCATGGTCATATGCGTTGCGATGGTGGCCTGGCTGATGGTCGGAGGCGGCTTCCTGCCGCTCCTCCTGGTGAGGATGCGGCACCTGTCGCCGGAGCGGATGAGCATGCTGATGGGCTCCCTGGGTCTGTCGGCCGCGGCGGCGTCCTTTCTGGTGCCGGGGCTGTCCGATCGGATTGGCCGCCGCCCGGTCGTCGTCGCATTCTGCCTCCTCGCGATGGTCCTGCCGCTGACCGCGCTGTACTTCCAGGGATCGTTTTTCACGCTCGCCGCCTTGATGTTTGTGAGCTGGTCGGCCCTGGGCGCCTTTCCGCTGATGATGGGTACGATTCCGTCGGAAACTATTCCGGCCCGCTATGTGGCGACCTCCATGGGCCTGATCATGGGGCTGGGCGAGGTGCTGGGCGGCGTCATCGCGCCTGCGACGTCGGGCTGGGCGGCAGACCGCTACGGGCTGTCTGCGCCGATGTGGATCATGGTGGGCTGCGCCGCCAGCGCCGCGACGCTGGCGCTTTTTCTGAAGGAGACGGCCCCCCGGCGGGTGTCTAGGCCGGCGTGACTCCGCGCTGGTCGAGCCGCAGCATGATCAGACACAGGGCCGCGACCAGCGAGCCTGAGCTCATGGCGATCGCCACGTACTGGAGTCCGAAGCCGTTCTGGAACAGGTACCCGGCGATGATCGGCGCCAGCATCGCGCCGCCGCGTCCGATGCCGATCACTAGGCCGGTGCCGCCGGCGCGCAGGCTGGCCGGGAAGGCCCGGGCCAGGACCGCATAGAGGCCCACGACCCCGCCGTTCGTACAGAAGCCCGTCAGCGCACAGATCAGCGACAGGCCGGCCAAGGTGTTCTGGCCATGTCCGAACACCGATACCATGAGAGTCGAGAGGATCAGGAAACCGGCTGTGAGGTATCTGAGGGTCCAGCGTTGCGTCAGCAGGCCCAGCACGGCGCCCCCGGTGACGCCGCCGATATTGGCCCAGACCAGCACGCCGGCCGCGGATGAGGGCGTGAATCCCATATCGACGACGATCTTCGGCACCCACTTCAGGATGAAGTAGAAGGTGGTGATATGCAGGAAGTAGCTCAGCGTGACCAGGAGGGTGCGCAGCGCGAGATTCGGGGCAAACAGTTCGAGAAGGGAATGTCGCGCTACTTGGATGGCGCGAGGCGGTAAGGCCTTGACCGTCCCATGGCCGATGCGCGTGAGAGAACGGTTGAGACGCTCGAGCGCGCCCGCCGGCTGACGGTGGGACAGCCAGGCCACCGACTCCGGCACCCATAGAAGCACCGCGGGAATGAACGCCGCGGTGGCGATGGCGCCCCACACAAAGATGGCGTGCCAGGTATGGTGTTTCAGGAGCTGCGCGACGATGAGACCGCCGATGACGGCGCCCATCGGATAGCCGATCGCCATCATCGACACGGCGAGATCCCGGCGGCGTTCGCTGGAAAACTCAGTCGCCAGGGCATTGGTCGTGGCCAGCACGCCGCCGATGCCGATGCCGGTGAGCACGCGCCAGGCGCACAGCGGCCCGATGCCGCCCGCGCCGGCGGCCAGGCCCATCCCCAGCGTCATCAGCAGCAGGCTCGCGATCAGCGTATGGCGGCGCCCGAGCCGGTCCGCGAGCGTGCCGAGCGCGATCGAGCCGATCGACATGCCCAGCAGCTCCATCGACAGCACGATGCCGAGCGCCGCGCGGTTGATGCCCCACTCCCGCGCGATGCCCGGCGAGGCGAAACTGATCGACAGCACATCGAAGCCGTCGAGGGCATTCAGCCCGACCGTGATCGCCACGATGACGACCTGCATGACGCTCATGTGGCGGCCCAGCAGCGTCTCCGGCGGATCCTGATTCACTTGCCCCCCTTCTTGTCATTGCTGCGTCGACCGCCGCGCCGGCTTTTACCGGAAGGCACTGTGGGAACGGTCGTACGCGCGCGGCCGGAGGAGCAGCCCGCGCCGCGACTCATGCGTCCACACGGGTTCACTGTACCGTGTCGGCGCTCATGCGGCTACCGGCCCACTTCCCGCGGCCGACCCTTCCGCGCCTCCACAATTTATACATACACCGTACGCCATTGATTTGTAGACGTCGAAACATTGAAGAAAATCTGCCCTCGATAAACCGGGAGGCAAATTGGCTGAGTCGATTGTTATGCCGGTACGGTGTATGTATAAATCGTCTGGAAGTGGAACGCCCTGCAGCTGGGCTATCATCCGCGTGCCTCCCCGTCCGCCAGGCCCTGCCCGCTCGTTCACATACCCGAGGAGTTCCCGTGAAAATCGACCAGCTGTTCTCCGTCCGTGATTTCGGCGTGATCGTGACCGGCGGCGCCAGCGGCATTGGCTTGGGCTGCGCCGAGGCCCTTGCGGTCAACGGCGCCCAGGTCACGATCCTCGATGTGGATCCGCTGCGCGTCGAGGTGGAGACGCGGCGCCTGCAGGCCGCCGGACTGCGGGTACGCGGCGACGTGGTGGATGTCTGCGACCACAGCGCGATCGACCGGGCCTTCGACGCGGCCCGCGCGGCGCACGGACGACTCGACGTGGTCTTCGCCAACGCCGGCATCGATCCGGGACCCGGATTCATCAATGGTCCGGGAGGACCCGAAGCCGCGCGCAATCCGGCCGGGGCCCTGGAACACTACACGGACGAACGCTGGAGCCGCGTCATCGATGTCAATCTCAACGGCATCTTCGCCACGCTGCGCGCGGGTGCCCGGCTCCTGCGTCCTCAGCGATCCGGGCGCATGATCGTGACCACTTCGGTCGCGTCATTCAGAAATGGCTCGGCCATTGGCTCCGCCTACATGGCCGCGAAGGCCGGCGCGGCCCATCTGATGCGCCAGGTGGCCCTGGAACTCGCCGCTTACAACATTACCGTCAACGCCATTGCGCCCGGATTCATCGTCACCAACATCGGCGGGGGCCACTCCAAGGAGCCGCAGGTCCAGGCGGAAATGAACCGGATCATTCCCATGCATCGCGTCGGTTTCCCCGCTGATGTCGCCGGCCTGGCCCTGTTCCTGGCCTCACCGGCCTCCGCCTATGTGACGGGCCAGGAAATCTCGATCGATGGCGGCTGGACGCTCGGCGTCGCGGACTAAGTCACGCACTCAACGGCCCCGGATCGGGCAAGAGGATTCAACCATGAATGAGAAGATTGCAGTCGTCACCGGCGCCAGCCGCGGCATAGGCCAGGGTGTGGCGCGTGCTCTGGGTGGCAAGGGCTATACGGTTTACGTGACCGGGCGCGGCGGTTCGGGAGGCGCGCTGGAGACGAGCGCACAGGCGGTGACAGACCACGGCGGGCGCGGCATTGCCGTCGCCTGCGACCATGGTGACGACGCCCAGGTGGCCGCGCTCTTTGACCGGATCGGGCGGGAGGCCGGAACCGTGCACCTTCTGCTCAATAACGCGGCCGCCGTCTATGCGCAGGAGCTCATCGCGCCCGGCCCATTCTGGGAAAAGCCCCTGCGCCTGGTCGACATGCTCAACGTCGGGCTGCGCTCGAACTATGTCGCGAGCTACCATGCCGCACCGCTGATGATCAGGAACGGTGGCGGCGGGTTGATCGCGCATATCTCTTTCTATGGTGCGGTCTCCTATTTTCACGGTCCCGCCTATGGCGCCGCCAAGGCCGGCACCGACAAGATGGCCTTCGACATGGCCGTCGATTTCAGGCCACACCAGGTCGCTGTGATCTCGATTTGGCCGGGCTTCGTGCGCACCGATCAGCTGGCGGCCATCCCGGTCGAATTTCTGCCGCCGGATATCAAGGCGCTGCTGCCCCAATTCGAGACCCCGGAATTCACCGGTCTCGTGCTCGATGCCGTGCTCCACGACCCTGAGCGCATGAAGCTGTCTGGGCAAGCCCTCATCGGTGCGGAACTGGGTGTCCGTTACGGCATCCGCGATCTCGACGGGAAGCAGCCGATCAGTTTCGGTGAGACCATGGGTCGGCCGCATCAGGCTTTTGTTGCCAAGGCTTGACGGTCAGGCGCGCCTGAGCACCACCACGGGTATCTGCCGCTCCGTCCGGGTCTGGTAGTCCGCGTAGGGACTGAACACGCCCACCATCAGGGGCCAGAGGCTCGCCCGCTCCGCACCTTCCGCGGTGTGTGCACGCGCCGCGAACTTTTCCGCCTTGACCTGCACCTGTACCTCCGGATTCGCCTGGAGGTTTACGTACCAGGCCGGATGGTTCGGCGCGCCTCCCTTGGAGGCCACGACGACATAGTCTGTCCCGGAGCGCCCGAAGATCAACGGCAGCGTCAGCTGTCGCCCTGACTTTCTCCCCGTGGTGGTGAGCAGCAGCGTAGGCACCGTGCCGGCGAGCTCCGTTTTCCACAGATAGCCGTCGGCGCCATCGGTCGCAATGTAGCGCGCGAGATGATCTTTGATCCGCTCCTGTAGGTCGGATAATTTCTCCGCTTCAGCCATGTTTGCCTCCACATTGCAGTCGTTCAGGTACCCGGCCCGTCACCATACCCGCGGTCCGGCCGATCCGTGCCGTTAATTTAACGCCCACCGCGGGCCATCGCTATTCCAAATACTGTCCTTCGAGACATGCGATTTGGCCCTGCAATCCCAGCCAGAATAAAATAATCGTTTCAGCGCACCTCGGCCTGCAGTCCAGACCGTGGAACACGCCAGCTCAAAACCCGCGGGATTTACCTAGGGTGCGGCGAAACGCACTCCGCTAACGTGGCTAAGGTAGCGCTTTTACCCAACCGCGAACGCGCACTACCCCCCTGGTGGGATCTCGACGGAGTGGCTGCATGAGGTTAGCGCTGATCACATCCGTGTGGATCCTCTGGGCAGCCCAGGCCGTCGCACACCATGCGGAGGCTGTCTACGATCGGGCGCAGACGCTGTCGGTGTCTGGCACCGTCAAGATATTCCTGTGGGCCAACCCGCATACCCTGATCTACCTTGAAGTGACCGACTCCAATGGCCGCACGGATGTGGACGTGTTCGAGGGCGGCTCCGTCGCCGTCATGCAACGCAGTGGCTGGGCCCGGGACTCCCTGAAGGTCGGCGATAAACTGACCATTCGTTATCACCCACGCCGCGATACCCGGCACGGCGGCCAGCTGCTCACGGCGGCGCGGATGGACGGGACCACCCTCGGGTGGCGGCCCGCGATGGAACCGTAGCGCGCATGCGCGTCGCTGCCTGGATCACTCCGAGGCCTGCAGGCGGGTCCGGAGCGGCGCTCTGCCTGGTCGCCCTGATGAGCCTGCAGGCGCTGTCCCATGCTCAGGCCCAGCAGCCTGGCGTCACCGCATCGAGGGAGGAGACCTCATCGCCCGGCGAGCCGCTGGAAGAGGTGGTCGTCACCGCGGAACGACGCGGCCTCATCGGCACGGCGACCACCGCCAGCGAGGGTGTCGTCGTCAATGATGAACTCGCGCTGACGCCGGCTTACCGTCCGGGTCAGCTCCTGGAGACGGTCCCCGGTCTGGTCGTCACCTCCCACAGCGGCGAGGGCAAGGCCAACCAGTACCTGATGCGCGGCTTCAACCTCGATCACGGCACCAATCTCGGCTTCTACGTCGATGGCATGCCGATCAACGAGCCCACGAACGCGCATGGCCAGGGGTATACGGATCTGAATTTCATGATCCCGGAGCTGGCCACCAATATCCGCTATACAAAGGGGACCTATTACGCCCCTGAAGGTGACTTCTCCTCCGTCGGGTCCGTCCATACGAGTTATCTAAACCGGATCGACCCCAAGGCGACGGCCACCGTGGGCTCGCTGGGTTTCCAGCGTCTGTTCAGCGCCGGATCTGCGGCCCTGGGGCCCGGGCAACTGCTGGGTGCCCTGGAACTGCAGCACTACGACGGGCCTTGGGTTCATCCGGATGATCAGCGCAAGATCAATGCCGTCTTGCGGTACAGCGACGGCGATGAGCGCGACGGCTATTCGCTCACCGGCATGTACTATCACGGCCTGTGGAACGCCACGACCGACCAGCCGGAACGCGCGATCGAGGCAGGCCTGATCGGGCGGCTCGGCACGCTCGATGCCTCCGACGGCGGTCAGGCGCAACGCGCCAGTCTGTCCGGACAGTTGTTCAGGAGAGTCGGCGAGGGCCAGCTGCAGGCGAATGCCTTCCTCGTCAGCAACCACCTCACGCTCTGGAACGACTTCACGCATTTTCTCGTCGACTCGGTCAATGGCGACCAGGAAGCGCAACACGAGGATCGGACCACGCTGGGAGCCGCGCTCAGCTATACGCGTACTGATCCATTGTTGGGGTTCACCACCGATTGGACCGCCGGCGCGCAGACGCGTTTCGACGACGTCCGGGTCTCCAGGCTGCCCACGCGAAACCGCCAGCCCTTAGCCGTCAATCTGGACCCCCTGAGTTTCAGCGAGTCGGATCAGGCCCGGCTGAGCGACACCGGTCTCTACGTTCAGGCCACGACCCATTGGACCCAGTGGCTCCGGACGGTATTCGGCGTGAGGGAGGAATACTACGCGGGCCGCGATTCCGGAACCAATCCGGGTACCGCCCGCGAATATCTGTTTCAACCCAAGGGGAGCCTGATCTTTACGCCCTCGGACACCACGGAGTTCTATCTCAGCGCCGGCAAGGGCTTTCACAGCGACGACATCCGGGGCGTCAACCAGGGGGCCCTCTCCGGAACCGCCGTCGCGCCGCTCCTGGCCTCGCAGACCGGTGAAGAGATCGGGCTGCGACTGCAGCTCACCCGCCGCGCCACCGTGACCCTGGCCGCGTTCAATCTCGATGCCCAGTCGGAGACCACCTATAACCCGGACGTCGGCCAGGACAACGCGGGGCCGGCGAGCCGGCGCCGTGGCTTCGAGATCAACGCCACCTATCAGGCCTTCCGTTGGCTGGAGTTCTACGGCAGCTATTCGGCCAACCATGCCCGCTTCAAGACGCCCTTTGACGATGGCACCGGCCATGTGGGCCCATTCCTGGCGAACGCTCCCTTTGCCACCGGCTCGCTGTCGGTCTACGCCAAGAACCTGGGACCCTGGAGCGGCGGTCTGGAATACCGCTATCTCAGCGCCTTCCCCCTCTCTTCCGATGACCGGGTGCAGGGTTCCGGGTACGGCGAATGGAATGGCGACCTGCATTACCTCTTCGGCAGCGGCTGGGCTGCGGGGCTCGGCCTGTACAACATCCTCAATGTGCACGCCAACGCCGCGGAATTCTGGTACGTCGACCGGCTGCCGGCCGAACCGGCCGCCGGGGTTGCGGACCTGCATGTGCATGCCCTGGAACCGCGCACCGTCCGTTTCACCGTTTCAAGAATTCTTTAGGCCCTCCGGCTGCAACACCTGCACCGCGGCCGCGGTATTGGAGATCGGGATGTGGTAGGTGCGATGGCGCTCCCTGACCTGCGCGCCGAGGATGCCGCGCGCGACGATCCAGTTGAGTATTTCCACGCCCTGAGTGCCCGACAGTTCCACGATGTCCGCCACCGAGTAGCCCGTCAGCCGCTCGGGATCCGCCACGAGTGCATCCAGGCACAGCCGATCGAACTCCGGATTGATGAATCCCGCGCGCTGCCCATCCAGCTGGTGCGACAGCCCGCCGGTGGAGATGACGACCACGTTCAGGTCGACCGGATAGGCCGCCACGGCCCTGTGGATGGCGCGCCCCAGCGCCAGGCAGCGCTTCGGGCTGGGCAGCGGGTGCTGCACCGTGTTGACGGCGACGGGGACAATGGCCACCGGCGGATTGCCCTCGGGCCACAACAACTGCAGCGGCACCGTCGCCGCGTGGTCGATCAGCATCTCCTGGCAGGTGGTGACATCGAACTCCTCGGCGACCACGCCCTCGATGATGGCCCAGGAAAGCTCCGGGGCGCCGCGCACCGGCGGGATGGTCGGGATGCCCCAGCCCTCGTCGGAAGAGCCGTAACTGGGCGCCGCGCCGATCGCAAAGGTCGGCAGCTTGTCGAGGAAAAAATTCAGCCCGTGGTCGTTGTAGACGATGATGGCCACATCGGGCCTGACCTCCTTCAGCCAGCTGCGCACGGGCGGAAAGGCCTCGAAGAACGGCTTCCAGTAAGCATCCTGCTGCAGCCCCTTGGCGATGGCACCGCCGATCGCGGGAATATGGGAGGTGGAAATTCCACCGGCGATCCTGGCCATCCTACTTCTCCCCGGACGGCGCGTAGCTGCGCAGCTTGGCCTTGAACGCGTCCTTGCTCATGCCGGTCTGCTGCGCGCCCAGATCCTGGACGTCCAGGCCGAAGATCCCCGCGAACTTCGCGAGGTAGTAGACATTCCCGCCCGCGGCCAGCAGCGCCAGCACGTTGCGCGCGCGGATGGCCGCGAGCTGCTCCTCGTTCAGGCCGTACTTCCTGCAGTAGGCCTCCTCATCCGCCTGGAAGCGCTTGCGATTCTCGGCGTCGTTGAACGAGTAGCACATCTTGTTGAGGGCGTAGCCCTTGATGGCCATCCGGCCGTCGAACAGCAAGGTTCCAGGTATTGCGCGCGTCATGAGCTTCTCCGCGGGGCGACTCCCCGGTTGCCATTTCAACGGATTTCGGCCTGCCGCGGTAATCCGATCTGGCATTCCTGTGATATGTTTTTGCTATGCCTCATGGTATCTGCATGCGGTGAACGCTCACGCCCCCACGCTCAAGCTGCCGTGGCTCCGGGCCCTGCTGGCGACGCGGGAAGCCCGGAGCATGCACGGCGCGGCACGCCTGCTGCATCGGTCGCAGCCGTCCATCTCACTGGCGATCGCCTCGCTGGAAGCGCGTGTCGGGGTGCAGCTGCTGGCGCGGGGACCCGCGGGCACTGAACTCACCCGGGAAGGACAGTGCTTGGCGGAACGGGCCACGCGGGGACTGGAATTCATGCTGCGCTCGGCGCAAGGCGCCGGCCTGGGCGCGACGCCACTGGCGCGCCTTCGGCACCAGGTGCGCGACAGTCCGCTGGGAGCGCTCACAGCCGCGGTCTCTGCCGGCGCGATCGCTGGCGCCGCACGGCAGCGGGGCATCGCGGCGCCGGTCGTGTCCCGGGCACTCGCCCATTTGACCCATGCGGTCGAGCAGCCCCTGTACCGCCGCGCCGGCAATGGGATTGAGCTGACCCGCGCCGCTCGCGAGCTCGCGGCCGGTTACGAACTCCTGCAAAGCGAAGTTCGCCAGGGCCTGGAGGAACTGCGGGAGCTGCGCGGCATTTACGACGGGCTGCTCAATGTGGGCGCCCTGCCAACGGCGAGGGCCTCGTGGTTGCCGAGGAGCCTGGAAGCCTTGCTCGAAGCGCATCCGGATGTCTCCGTCACCATCATGGATGGCCCTTACGAAGAGCAGCTCGGCGCACTGCGACAGGGGCGCATCGACCTGATCATGGGCGCGTTGCGGCACCCGCCGCCCGGTGGCGATCTCGTTCAGGAGGCCATTTTCCACGACACGCTGTCCCTGGTGTGCCGTTCGGGCCATCCCCTGCAGCGCCTGCGCACAGGCCGCGGCACGGCCATCGACCGCCGCGCGCTGGCTCAACACCGCTGGCTGCTGCCGCCTGCAGGGACGCCGGCACGCGAGCAGTGGGGTCGACTGCTGGCAGCGCGGCGCCTGCCACGGCCCGCGCGCGTGATCGAGTGCAACTCCTTTCTGACCATCCGCGAACTGCTGCTGCACTCGGACGCCATTGCCGTGGTCCCCACGAGCCAGGTCGCCTCCGACATCGTGCAGAGCCGCCTGTGCATCCTCGGCCCCAGTCTCCCGCAGACCCGGCATGAGGTCGGCTGGACGCTGCGCGCCGGCTTCAGGCCCACGGAGCTCCTGCGCGCGTTCCTGGAGTGCTCGCGCGCCTCAGCGCAGCGGGCGATTCCGGAGACCCACGGATGAGGGCGCGTCAGATCACCCGCCCCCTGTTGAGGATATTCCTGCTGTCCAGGGTTGATTTCAGCAGTCGCATCAGGGCAATCTCATTGTCACTTCGACTTAAATTCAGCCAGCGCTTCTTGATCACGCCGATGCCGTGTTCCGCCGTGATCGTGCCTCCGATGCCCTCGGTAAGCCGGTAGACCAGGTCATAGATGCGCTCCCGGTCTTCGCTCTTTCCTGTGGACGCCATGATATGCAGGTTTCCATCCCCGACATGTCCGAAGACCAGCAGGCGGCAGTCTCCGAACGCCTGCGTCAGGGAGCGCTGCACGTCGGTCGCGAAGCCGCTCATGCGCGCCAGCGGAATACCGATGTCAAAGTCCGCAGCCGGACTCATGACGGTGCCGATCTCGGCCACCGCCTCGCGCAGGCGCCACAGTCGGGCCGCTTCGGCCTGGGATTTCGCGATCACGGCGTCGACCAGTACGCCGCGCTCCACGGCGCCGGCCAGTATCGTGGCCAGGTCCTCCTCAAAACCCTCGGCGCCCGTACCCTCGAGCTCGGCCAGCACATAGTAGGAATGGGCCTGATCGAAGGGGTCGGACCCCTGCGTCGCCCGCAGCGCCTCGACATAGTAGTTCGCCCACATGGCCTCGAAGGCGCACAGCGGCCCCGGCCCGCGATTCAGCAGATTCAGCAGCGCGATGACCTGCTCAAAGGACGACAGCGCACACAGGACGGTGTGTCGCTGCTGCCCGATGGGCACGAGCCGGAAGGTCACCTCCGTCACCACGCCCAGAATGCCCTCGCTGCCGATGAACAGCTGCTTGAGATCGAGTCCCGCATTGTTCTTGAGCAGGTGATTGCGCGCCGGAATGAGGGTGCCATCCGCCAGGACGGCCACCAGGCCAAGCACCAGTGATCGTGCCATGCCGTAGCGGATCACCTCGATGCCGCCGGCGTTGGTGGACACCAGCCCGCCCGCCAGGCAGCTTCCCCTGGAGCCGATATCCAGCGGGAAGCGGCAACCCATCTCCAGCGCGCTCTTCTGGATCGTCTCCAGGGGCGTGCCCGCCCCGACCGTCATGTAGAGCGCCGCCGCATTCCGCTCGGAAATGGCGTTCAGCCGCTCCAGCGACAGGGCCCACTCGCCGGGCTTCGGCGTGGCCCCCCCTGAGAGTCCCGTACGGCCGCCCTGGACGACCACGGGCTGGCCCGCGCCGTGGCACAGCCTCAACAGTGTCGAGACGTCTTCCACGGTACGCGGGCGCAGTACGACCTCGGGCAGACAGGGGTTGCTGCGGCTCCAGTCCGACGCATAGCGCGCTTCGACGTCACCGTGGGCGATATAGAGGTCCGGACTGAGCTGATCCAGGATGGCGGCGGTGGAACTCATGTTTATCCTTCGGTCTCGAAGTTCTTCAGTTTCGCAACACGCTGCCGGTCACGTGGCGCACATCCGTGCATCCGGCCAGCGCCATGCTGACCTGCAGTTCCTGGCGGAGGATATCGAGTGCCTGCAGCACGCCCTCTTCGCCGTTGGCGGCCAGCGCATAGAGAAACGACTTTCCGATCAGACAGGCACGTGCGCCTCGGGCCAGCGCCTTGAGCACATCCTGGCCGCACTGCACGCCGCCGTCGAACAGCACCTCGCACCGGCCCGCCACCGCCTCCACCACTTCCGGCAGCACGGAGATCGTGGACGGTGCGCTGTCGAGCTGCCGACCCCCGTGGTTCGACACCACCAGCGCATCGACGCCGTGTGCGGCCGCGAGGCGCCCGTCCTCGGCGTCCAGAATGCCCTTGACGATCAGCTTGCCGGGCCAGCGCGCGCGCAGCCACTCGATGTCCTTCCAGGTCACGGACGCATCGAACTGGGAAGCGGTCCATTGCGTCAGCGTCTTCAGCCCGCCAATCTCTCTGGACCGTGACTCGAGATTGCCGAAACCCAGGCGCTTGCCCGTCAGCATGCCCAGGGCCCAGGCGGGCCGGCGTGCCATATCCAGGGCATTGCGCCACGTGAGCCGCGGCGGCACGCTCAGGCCGTTCTTGGGGTCACGCCGGCGCAGGCCCTGGACCACCAGATCCAGGGTCAGGATCAGCGCGCTGCATCCGGCCGCACGCGCACGGCCGATCAGCTCCTCACTGAAGCCACGGTCCTTCATCATGTAGAGTTGAAACCAGAACGGCTTGCTCACCGCAGCGGCCACGTCCTCGATGGAGCAGATCGACATGGTGCTCAGCGAGAAGGGCACCCCAAACCGCTCCGCCGCACGCGCTCCGCACAGCTCACCGTTGCGATGGAACATGCCGGTGAGTCCCGTCGGGGCGATGGCCACGGGCATGGTCCAGGGCTCGCCCAACACCGTGGTCGCCACCGACAATTGGCTGAGGTCGACGGCCACCCGCTGGCGGAACTGCAGGGCATCCAGATCGGCCCGATTGCGCCGCAGCGTCACCTCATCGTAGGAGCCGCGGTCCGCGTACTCGAACAGGGCGCGCGGCAGTTTCCTGCGGGCCTGAGCCTTAAGATCCTCGATACCCGTCACCACGGTCATGCCCGAGACCCTGGTCGATGGTCAGGGTGCGACGTTGACGACCTGCACCGTCGTGTATTCGCGCAGTCCATCGACGTTGAATTCGACGCCTATGCCTGAGCATTTGACGCCGCCGAAGGGGGCCAGCGGATGCAGTCCGCTGTGCTGATTCACCCAGGCGGTGCCGCACTCCAGGCGCCGCGCGTACTGCGTGGCCACCGCGGTGTCGTCGCCCCACACTGAACCGCCCAGGCCGACATCCAGCGCATTGGCCCGGGCGATGGCCTCGTCGATGGTCCGGTATTTGATGATGGGGATCGCCGGTCCGAACTGCTCTTCCTTGACGATGCGCATGTCATCCGTCGCGTCAGCGATCACCGTCAACGGGTAGAAGAACCCCGGCCCCTCCGGCCGCTTGCCGCCGGTGACGATGCGGGCGCCTTTCGCGCGGGCTTCGTCCACGAGAGCGGCCACCTTGTCCAGCTGCATGCGATTGTTGATGGGGCCGATCTGCGTATCCGGATGCATGCCATTCCCGACTTTGACCCGGTTTACAAAATCGGCAAACTTGGCGACGACCTCCTCGTATTGATCCTCATGGACGAACAGGCGCTTGAGCGCCGCGCAGGTCTGCCCGTTATTGATGAAGCAGCCCCAGAACAGCTTTTCGAGCAGCCCGTCGATGTGGGTGCCCGGCAGCACGATGCCGGCGTCGTTGCCACCGAGTTCGAGGGTCAGGCGCTTGAGCCCGGCGGCGGCATTGCCCATCACCTTCTTGCCGGTGGCGATGGAGCCCGTGAACACGATCTTGTTCACCTGCGGGTGTGAAGTCAGCCGATCGCCCACCTCGCCTTCGCCCGTGACAATGTTGACCACGCCGGGCGGCAGGACCGTGTTCATCAGCGCCACCAGCCGCAACGTCGTGAGCGGTGTGAATGGCGAAGGCTTGATGACGACCGTGCAACCGACGCGCAGCGCCGGCATCACATGCCAGACGGCGATGATGAGCGGGAAGTTCCAGGGCGTGATCGATGCCACCACACCCAGGGGTTTGCGCGTCAGGAGGATCTTGCCGCTGGCATCGTCCACCAGCGTCTCCTCCGGTAGGCTCAACGACGCCGTAACCCGGGTCCAGGCCTCCGCGCCGCCGACCTCGAAGTGCGCGCCGAAGCCGCCCTGCGGCTTGCCCTGTTCAAGGGTCAGCAGCTCGGCCAGCTCGGCATGGTGCTGCTTGATGAGATCGGCGATGGCGTTGAGCTTGGCCACACGCACCGCATCAGGCGTGGCGGCCCAGCCGGGGAACGCCCGTCGCGCAGCCTCCACGGCGGCATCCACCTGTGCCACGTCCGCCAGCGGGCATTCGCCCACGATGGACTCATCGGCGGGATTGCGTACCGCAGCGCTCTTCGTGGCCTTCACCGCTTTGCCGTCGATCGTCAGGGTATATTGAGCCATCACCGACTAACTCCTCTTGTTGCTACGACTCGGCGCTGCGCCAGCCCTTCCCAAAGGCCGCCACAGCATCCGTAGTTTGCCCGCGCGCGGCTCCCCCCACAGGGAGGGGGCAGCGTATCGGCGGCGCCACCGCTTGTTTTTGCACTGCATTATTCTCATTCGCCCTCAAGTGAGCGACCGACGATCTCCTTCATGATCTCGCTGGTCCCGGCGTCGATGCGTTCGACCCGGGCATCCACAAAGGCCTACGCGGTCGGACGCAACAGCCCGCGGCGCAACAGCTTGCCGGTCGGCCCCGTGGGCAGCTCGCTCAGGAAATGGAAGGCTTTCGGCACCTTGAACCCGGGCAACTGGCAGTCCCTGCGCAACCAGGCCTCCAGTGCCTCGGGCTTGGGCTTCGGCATGGTCGTCGCGACCACGATGTAGGCCTCGATGCGCTGTCCGAACTCGGGATCCGGCTGGCCGACGACGGCGCACTGCGCCACCGCCCCGTGCCGCAACAGCGCTGCCTCGATTTCTTCGGCCGCGATCTTGATGCCACCGGAGTTGATCACGTTGTCCCAGCGTCCCGTCAGCTTGAGGTCTCCATCGGCGTCGATGACACCGCGATCGCCGCTGCGCCACCACCCGTTCTGGAAACGCTTCGCGGTCAGTTCCGGATCGCGGAAATAGCCGATGGCGAGCGACGGGCCGGCAATCACCACTTCGCCCTCCACGCCCGCCGCGCATTCGTCGGAAAATCCGCCCTCCGGATCGATCACGCGCATGGCGGCCCCCGGAATCGGCCTGCCGACGAATCCGGTCTTGCCCTTCGCCATCATCTCGGCCGGGTCGCCCATGACTGCCGACCCGGTGAAGGTCTCACTCGCCGTGTAGACGAAGGAAATTCGCGCACAGACGCGCTCCAGGATCCCGCCGATGTCGCTGCTGCGCGGCGCCTCGCCGGATATCGAGGTCAGCTCCAGCGCGCCCAGATCGTAGAGCTCCGGCCCGGCGGCGAGCACTCGGCGCCACATGGAGGGCACCAGCGGCGCCAGCGTGATCCGCTCTGCCGCGCAGGTGGCCAGAAAACCTTCCGGGGTAAAGTGCCTGCCGTAGACCACGGCCCCGCCGTTGCCGATCACCGGAATGCTGATGATCGCCCAGGCAGCAAAGGACGGCTGCATGACCAGCAGCGCTCGGGTGTGCGCATGGAGGGGCCCGTAGGTATAGGCGCCCCCTTGCGAGGTGGCCAGCAAGGTGCGCTGCGTGTGCACCACGCCCTTCGGCGTTCCGGTCGTTCCCGAGGACAGGATGATCGCGGCAGGGCTGTCCGGCGACGGGAGGGCCGGCAGCGCCAGCGGAGCCACGAGCTGATCGAGCCGCAGCTCGGCAGCCACACCGGTTTGCAGCGACAGCACCCGCAGCGCGGTGCCGGTGTGTGCGAGCACCTCGCGCGCCAACGTGGCCTGCGCGTCCTCGATCACGAGCACCTTCGCCTCCAGCCAATTCAGGACCGCCGCGATCTTGGGCGGCGTGTCCCGCGGATGCAGCGTGCACGCCTGGCGGCCGGCGAGGCAGACCCCGAACCAGGCCGCGGCATGCCGAGCCGACGCGCCGCACAGAAACGCCACCACGTCTCCGGGCCGTGACACCGTGTCGAGCCAGGCGGCCACGGCCAACGACCGCTCGCGCGCGTCACTGCCGCCGAGCCGTTCGCTTTCATCCACGAACAGCTCCGCCGTGTCGCGTGCGTGGGTCGCGTCCAGGTACAGCTCCGCAAGCGTTTCCGCCGCACGCCGGCGCCCTTCGGTCGCAACCCCCATTCCCCCTCCCTTAGGTTCTTACGCCCTCGGCCGCATTCTTCGCGGATCGCTCGAATTGCGCAATGACCGCTCCCCGTGGTCCACTGCCGCTGCGCTGCGCACCAGGACACATTGAGGATTCAACGATGGCACTCCGACCGGTCGACAACGCCGATCGCGCGGCCCTGGCGGAGCTGCGCAGGATCGGCGCATTTCCTGCGCCGCTCGCCACCAGCCCATTGCTGGCCGCGCTCCGCTGTCAGGTCGTGGCGATTGAGCCTGGAACCGTCCGACTCTCCTTCGCGCCAGGCGCGGAGTTCACGCAGGGCAACGGCGCCGTGGCGGGCGGCATCGTGGCCACCATGCTGGACTTCGCGCTCGCCTTCTCGGTGCTGCTCGAACTCGAGCCGGGCGAGAGCGCGGCCAGCGTTTCACTCGCCGTCCACTTTCTCGCCCCGGTCAGCCCAGCGCCCCTGAGTGCGCCCCTGAGTTCACCCCTCAGTGCACAAGGGCGCGTCCTCAGAATGGGACGGCGCATCGCCCACGCCGAGGCGGAACTGAGGGACGAACAAGGGTTGCTGCTCGCCACCGCCCAATCGCCCCTGGCGCTGCGGCGCGATTGAGCCCTCCTTTTATTTCTTCGGCGTGCGGACGACCTTGTCCTTGTCGTAGGCCCGCAGGCCCGGCTTGTAGCTCTTATCGTCAATGAACTGCTTGATCCCTTCCTTGCGGCCGTCGTTGTCGAAGAAATTCGCCGCCTCCTGGGCGCGGATCAGATAATCCTCGGCATTGTCGAAGGTCATCTCGCCGACACGCCGTACGGCATCCTTGGTGGCCTTGAGGGCGACCGGGTTCTTCGTCAGCAGGACAGCCGCCACCTTCTCGACCCGAGCCTGCAGCTGCGCCAGCGGCACGGCTTCATTTACCAGACCCCATTCGGCTGCCGTACGCCCGTCAATGTTCTCGCCCATCAGCGAGTGGTACATGGCGCGGCGAAAGGACAGCAGCTGGGTGGCAATCTTGGTCGCGCCGCCGCCCGGCAGGATGCCCCAGTTGATTTCCGACAGGCCGAACTGGGCTTCCTCGGCCGCAAAGGCCAGGTCACAACCGAACAACGGACCGTAGGCGCCGCCGAAACACCAGCCATTGACCATGGCGATGGTCGGCTTCTGAAACCAGCGCAGCCGGCGCCACCAGCTATAGGCCTCGCGCTGCGCGGTGCGCGTGCCCACCAGGCCTTTGGCCTCGGTCTCGCGGAAGTATTCCTTGAGGTCCATGCCGGCCGACCAGGAAGTGCCTTCGCCGGTCAGGACCAGGACGCCCACATCGTCGCGATATTCCAGCTCATCGAGCACGCGCATCATCTGGCGATTGAGCTTGGGGCTCATGCAGTTGCGTTTTTCCGGGCGATTGAATTTCACCCACGCGACGTTGTTGCGCACCTCGAATGCCACGGTATCGGCTTCGGCGCGCTCGCCGGCCGGCTTGGTCTCACTGCTCATGGGTAGTACCTCGAGTCAATCCTTAAGTGAAGGGCGGTTCGCAAACCGCCCCGATGATCAAATGGGGAAGTGCCCCGGCAAGGTCTCCATCGTGATCCACCGCATTTCGGTGAACTGATCGATGCCGGCCTTGCCCCCGAAACGGCCGTAGCCGGAGGCGCCGACGCCGCCGAAGGGCATCTGCGCTTCATCGTGCACGGTCGGGCCGTTGACGTGACAGATGCCGGACCGGATCTGCCGCGCGACGCGCAGGCCACGTGCCGTATCGCGGGTGAATACCGCGGCCGACAGGCCATACTCGCTGTCGTTGGCGAGCCGGATCGCATCGGCCTCATCCTTCGCGCGAATGATCGCCACGACCGGTCCGAAACTTTCATCCCGATACAGGTTCATGGTTGAGGTCACGCCATCGACGACGGTGGCCGGCATCAGCACGCTGTCGGCCTGGCCGCCGGTCAGCAGTTTTGCGCCCTTGGCCGTGGCATCCCCGATCAGGGCATTCACATGCGTCACCGTCTTGCGATCCACGACCGCGCCCAACGGCGTCTTGCCTTCGCGCGGATCGCCGGTCGGCATGGACTGCACCTTGGCGGCAAAACGCCGGTTGAAATCGGCCGCCACGGACCCCACCACGATGATCCGTTCCGTGGACATGCAGATCTGGCCCTGGTTCATGAAGGCGCCGAAGGCCGCCGCCTTCACCGCTTCATCCAGATCGGCATCGTCGAGCACGATCAGGGGCGCCTTGCCGCCCAGCTCCAGCAGACAGGGCTTCAGATTGTCCGCCGCGCGCCGCGCGATGATGCGGCCGACGGCGGTCGAACCCGTGAAATTGATGCGCTTGACGGCCTTGTGATCGATCAGGGCGCCGACCCCGGCTCCGGCATCCTGCGGTGCGTTGGTGACGAGATTGACGACACCGGGCGGGAACCCGGCCTCGGCAAAGGCCTCGATGATCAGGCCATGCGTCTTGGGGCAGATCTCCGAGGCTTTCAGGATGACGGCATTTCCGCAGGCGAGCGGCACGGCGATCGCGCGTACCCCGAGGATGATCGGCGCATTCCACGGCGCAATGCCCAGCACCACGCCCACCGGTTCGCGCAGGGCCATCGCCGGGCACCCGGGTTTGTCGGAGGGGATGACTTCGCCACCGATCTGCGTCGTGAGGGCCGCGGCCTCACGGACCATGTTCGCCGCCAGCATCAGGTTGAACATCGCCCAGCCTGCGGTGGCGCCGATTTCCGCCATCATGGCCTGCACGAAGGCGTCCTTGCGCGACTCCAGCGCCGAGGCGGCCTTCATCAGCGTGGCGCGGCGTGCCGTCGGTCCGGTGGCGGCCCAGGCCGCAAAGCCGCCCGCCGCCTGATCGGCCACCGCAGTGGCTTCCGTCACGGTCATCGCCCTGGCGGCGCTCGCCGTCTCGCTGGTGATGGGGTTGATACGAGTGAAATCCATGCTGCGTGTCCCCGCTTTCCTTTGCAGCCCGCGTGCATTGCTATATGCTATAGCAAAAATTCACCCCGAGGCAAGCGCGCGTACCGTGACCCCCGTGCCCGTTGATCCCTTCGAGAAGTATCCGGGCTATTGCCTCCGGCGCGCCTCGGCGGCCACGATGGCGCGCCTGGCGCGCCGCTTTGCGGTATTGGGGCTGCGGCCCAGCGAGGCCAGCGTGCTGATGGTGATCGATGCCAATCCCAACATCACCCAGAGTGAAATCGGCCGCATGCTCGACATTGCGCGCGCCAACATGGCGCCGCTGATGGCCCGGCTCTCGGCGCGCGAACTGGTCCGGCGCCAGCGGGTCGACGGCCGGTCGCATGGATTGGTGCTCAGCAGCACAGGCCGCAGCGTCACGGACAAGGTGAAGAAGGCGGTGGCCGCTCACGAAAAGGCGGTACTGTCAAAAATCCCGCCGGCTCTGCGCGAGGGCATGCTCGCCGCCCTGCGCGCACTGTGGGCCGACGATTGACGCCGGCCTGACGCGTCCCGCTTGAGGGGAGCTTAAGGGGAGGGAGGCGGTGGCGAAGTGCCCGGTTGATTCAGAGCCTGGATCAGGGATTGTCGCAGCCACGCGGCGGGTTTCTCCAACTCCGAATTGGCGTGCCAATAGGCATAGATCTCGGCATTCGGGGCATCGAACGGAGCGTCGATCACTTTCAACCCGGCATCGCTGAGCTGACCATGCAGCAGGAATCGGGACACGGTCAGAATGCAGTCGGAGTGCCGGACCAGGCCAAGGGCCGTGCCCACCTGCTGACAGCGGGAATAGATCTTCCGCTGCACATTGCTGATGCGGGCGATCGAAGCGTCCTCGAAGCTCGGTCCGTGCGGCCGTGACGAAAGGACCACGTGCAGCTGGTGGAGGTAGCGCTCGAAATCCATGGCTTCTCTGGCGCCGAAGGCCGGATGATCGGCGCGACCGACGACCACCGCCGGGCTGGAGAGCACGCGCATTTTGTGGATGAGCTTTCCGGTGGCCAGTCCCACATCAACGGCCAGATCGATGGCACCGCTGGCGAGGCTCCGCTCCATGGTCCTGCGCTCGAGCCGCACCGAGGACAGCCGGATGCGCGGCGCGGTCGCGCTCACCCGCTCGATCAGCGGTGTGAACAGCGCGGTCTCCATCAGGGCATTGATGCCGATCGTGAACGCGTCCTGGGCGTTGGCGGCGTCGAATTCGTGCAGCTCCGACATCGCCCGTTCGAGGGACTCGAGCGCCACACGGGCCGGGCCGATCAGGCGATGAGCCGCCGGCGTCGGCGTGATGTGTTGACCGTTGCGGACGAACAGCGGGTCCCCGACGATCTCGCGCAGCCTCGCTAGGGCATGACTGACCGCCGGCTGGCTGAGGCTGAGCTGTTCGGCGGCCCGCGTGATGCTTTCCAGGTCGTAGACCGCCTTGAAGACGACGAACAGGTTGAGATCAATTCTCGATATATGCATATGGTGAATGTAATGTCATAAACATCATTCATTTTTCATATGAATATAGCCATGCCAACATCCCTGATCAAGCAAAGAATACGCGGGCCTTCCAGCGCGCGGGGGAGCAGCGATCTTGGACTGTAAGGACACGTTTCCTCGCCTGCCGGAGTATCTGGCGGCGCAGGCCGAGGTGTTTCGGGGGCCCATCGCGCTCCAGCCCATCGGTGGCGGGCTTTCAAATCCCACCTTTGCGATGGCCGTAGGCGGAGACCCTGCGCAGTTTGTCCTGCGCAAGCAGCCCGCCGGTCCCATCCTGCCCTCCGCACACGCGGTCGACCGGGAATATCGCGTCATGAGCGCGCTGGCGGGCACCGGCGTGCCGGTCCCGAAGATGCTCCATTACTGCGCTGACGCGGGCGTGATCGGCACACCCTTTTTCCTCATGGAGAAGGTCGAGGGCCGCGTCTTCCACGACAACAGCCTGCCGGAACTCAGCGCCTCCGAACGCGCCGCCATCTATGACGACATGAACCGCGTTCTGGCGTTGATCCACGGGGTGGACATCGATCGCGTCGGCCTCGGCAGCTTTGGGCGCCGCGAACATTTCTTCGATCGGCAGCTTGAACGCTGGAGCAGGCAGCACGCTCAGTCCCGTCTGGGTGAAGACGACGCCATCGATCGCCTGGGCGCATGGCTCAGGTCGCACCAGCCCAGGGACGAAGGTCCGCTGAGCCTCATTCACGGCGATTACCGACTCGGCAATCTCATGATCCACCCGACGAAGCCTGAAGTCGTCGCGGTGCTCGACTGGGAACTCTCATCGCTCGGTGCCCCGCTCGCCGACCTGGGCTACAACCTTCTGGCCTGGGTTCAGAGGCGCGATGAACACGCCGGACTGGCGGGCCTGGACCTCGATGCCCTCGGCATTCCGCAACGGGAAGTCTATGCCGCCCGCTATCTGGAGCGCCGCGGGCTCAAGGGTCCCCTGGATCCGTTCTACATTGCTTTTTCATTGTTCAGGCTGGCCATCATTTTCGAGGGCGTCGTCCAGCGCGCCCGCCAGGCAGGACACGGAACGACGGATGGGATCGAACGCCAGTCCGCCCTTTCCCGAATCTTCGCGCGTCACGGCCTCGATATCGCAGGAGTTTGATATGGATTTTGGATATTCCGACAAGGTCGAGGCCTTGCGCGTCAGGATTCGCGACTTCATGGACGACCATGTGATTCCGCGACACCGGCAATATCTGGCCGAGGCCGCTGAAGCTCGCTATCCGCTCAGCTTCCTGGACGATCTCAAGGCCCTCGCCCGGTCCGAGGGCCTGTGGAATCTGTTCCTGCCCGGGCTCAGGGAGGACGAACCGGGCACGCGCCTGACCAACCTCGAATATGCCCCCCTCGCCGAAATCATGGGCCAGCTGCCGTGGGCCTCGGAAGTCTTCAATTGCTCGGCGCCCGACACCGGCAACATGGAACTGCTCCACATGTTCGGCACTCCGGAACAGAAGCAGCAATGGCTGAAACCCCTGCTCGATGGCGGGATCCGCTCCTGCTTCAGCATGACCGAACCGGACGTCGCCTCCTCGGATGCCACCAACGTCACGACCTCGATTCGTCGTGTCGGCGACACTTACGTCATCGACGGCCGCAAGTGGTTCACCACCGGTGCGCTGAACCCGGCCTGCAAACTCTCGATCGTGATGGGCAAGACCGACCCGCAAGCCGACACCCATCGCCAGCAGAGCATGTGCCTCGTGCCCATGACTACGCCCGGACTCAAGGTGGTGCGCAACATCTCCGTGATGAACCACCATAGCCACGAGAGCCACTGCGAGATCGTGTTCAGGAATGTCACGGTGCCCGCCTCCTCCCTGCTCGGCCAGGAAGGCGATGGCTTTGCCATGTCCCAGGCCCGCCTGGGCCCCGGCCGCATCCACCACTGCATGCGCTCGATCGGCCAGGCCGAACTGGCGCTGGCGCTGTTGATCGACCGCGCGCTGGAACGCAAGACCTTCGGCAAGCACCTCCACGAGCAGGGCGTTATCCAGGAAATGATCGCCCACTCGCGCTGCGAGATCGACCAGGCGCGGCTCCTGGTCCTGCGCGCCGCGTGGCGGATCGACCTGCACGGCGTCAAGGCGGCGCGCAACGACATTGCCATGATCAAGGCCGTCATACCGCGCATGCAGCAGGGTGTCATCGACCGCGCCATCCAGGTCTTCGGCGCCATGGGACTGTCCCCCGATACGCCGCTCCCCGATCTATGGACCATGGCGCGGGCGCTGCGCATCGCCGACGGTCCCGACGAAGTCCATCTGCGCTCGATCGCACGTCACGAAATCAAGGCCGCCCGCCAGGTCTACGGCGCCACGCAGAAGTATCTCACCGGCCCGGATCGCACGGCGGAGGCCAATCTCTGGACCGGTCAGCCCACCGGCGGTCATGGGCACTAGACCCCGGAGTCTCGGCCTACCCGGCCGTTATCTATTTAATGTGCCGGACTTGCCCGACCCGGGGGCGTCTCTGGCCCGCATGATTGCAGCGAGTCAGCTTCCGCCGCCCGGCGGCACGCAGTCGAACACGAACGTGGCGGACACGCCGCGGCGCGCCGCGATCGTTGGCGCCGGCCTCATGGGACGGGGCATCGCCTACGCCCTGGCGCGCAGTGGCATCGCCGTCCATCTGATCGACGCTTTTCCGCAGCCGCTGGATGCCGCCCGCGCCGACTTCGAGCGCTGGGATCGCCGCGCCCAGGCCACGCATGCCGTCCACATCCGCATGACGCAGGCACTGTCCGCCGCGGCCACCGCCGATCTGGTCATTGAAGCGGTTCCGGAGGACCTGGCACTCAAGACTTCCCTATTCACGACCCTGGACACCATCGCGCCACGGCATGCCATCCTGGCCACGAATACCTC
>Ga0075017_100000014_pt1 | contig 56960 bp, 37 predicted proteins | sample AleBraG_ABR_2012_FD_71475 | JGI IMG/M metagenome (GOLD analysis project Ga0075017, IMG submission 71475) | Freshwater sediment microbial communities in response to fracking from Pennsylvania, USA - Alex Branch Run_MetaG_ABR_2012 | ecosystem: Environmental > Aquatic > Freshwater > Creek >... | reverse complement strand
ATCATCCCCAGTTCCGTCCCGTACAGCAATTCCGGCATGCCCCGGAGCGTGAAGAGCATCGTGAGGGCCAGTGTCGTCCGCCGCGCGTCCCCCTGCGTCACGTACGCGATCCGCCGTACGTCGTGATTGTCGAGGAATATCATCAGGTTCCCGGGATCCGGATAGAGAAAATCCCGCGAAAGGCAGTCGAACACCAGCCGGATGCTCCCCCTTGAGCCGAACACCTGCGTCATCGCGTCGTACAGGGCGAAATCGGTCACCGAGGCGAGACCCGTCTCCATCGACACCGGCAGGCGGCTCTCTTTCTGGTACGTGGCAAGGAACACGGGGTCGCCGATCCAGACTTCCCCGACGATCGTCAACGAGGGATACTCCGCGCTTATCGCCGCCGCCCAGTCCGTCCCGAACTTCTGTTCGACGTACGAGTACGTGTCCTCGCGGATCCCGTCCAGCCCGGTGCTCTCGACCCACCAGATCGTATTTTCGATCAGGTAGCGGCTCACGAACGAATTCCTCTGGTTCAGATCGGGCATGTTGTCCGTGAACCATCCCTGCGTGGTATTCATGCGGACGAGCGAATCACCATGAATATCCGCCAACTCCATCTTCCAGTGGGCCTCCCGCTGGTGGTTCGCGACCGATCCGTTCAGCCAGTCCGCCGAGGGGAGGTTCTTCATCCACGGGTGATTGATCCCGATGTGATTGCTCACATGGTCCATGATCACCTTCAGCCCCTTCTTGTGTGCCTGGCGGACGAATTCTTCGTACAGGGCATTGGAGCCGAAACGGGGATCGATCCGGTAGAGATCCGTGGCGGCGTACCCGTGATAGCTGACCGACGGCGCGTTGTTTTCGACAAGCGGGTTCACCCAGAGCGCGCTCACCCCGAGATCGGCGAGGTAATCCAGGTGATCGATAATCCCCTTGAGGTCGCCTCCGTGCCGGCCGTTCGGGTTCTGTGGTCCCGGTTCCTCGGCCATCCCCGGTGCCTCATCGTTCGTTGTGTCGCCGTTGACAAACCGGTCCGGGGTGATCAGGTAGATGACGTCGGACGCGTCGAAGCCTTTGTACCGTCCCGCCGGGGGCTTGCGCTTCAGAACGGGGTAACTCAGTGCGATGCTGTCGCTCCCGTTGTACAGCGTAAGGAGATGGAACCCCTCAAGGGCGTCGCTTGCGATCTCGATATCGACGAACGCATAGGAGGGATTGGGGGTCCGGTAGACGTGCGTCACGCGCACCTGCGGCGATCGCGACCGCGCCGTAATCCCCGAGAGGTTCTCCCCTGTGATCATGAGCTGGATCTGGTGCATTGTCATTCCCGTCCACCAGTTGGGCGGCTCGACCTTCGAGACGCTCATCTGCTGGGCGTACGAAAGGCCGGCGCCGGCGGCGCAGAGGACGGCGGCAACGGCTGCGTGATAGAGATTCTTCATTCTCTGATCAGTTTTTTGTACTTGATCCGGTGGGGACTGTCGGCGTCGATGCCGAGCCGCCGCTTCCGGTCCTGCTCGTATTCCGAGTAATTCCCGTCGAACCAGACGACCTTGCTCTCCCCCTCAAATGCCAGGATGTGCGTCGCAATCCTGTCGAGGAACCACCGGTCATGCGAAATGACAACGGCGCATCCCGCGAAATTCTGCAGCGCCTCTTCAAGCGCACGGAGCGTGTTCACGTCAAGATCGTTCGTCGGCTCGTCCAGAAGAAGCACGTTGGCCTCCTGCCGGAGCACCTTTGCAAGGTGGACCCTGTTCCTCTCTCCTCCGGAGAGTATCCCGGTCGGCTTTTGCTGGTCCGTGCCGCTGAAATTGAACCGGGCGACGTAGCTCCGGGAGTTCACCTCCCGCTTCCCGAGCGTAAGGATCTCCTCTCCGCCCGAGATCTCCTGCCAGATCGTCTTCGCGGGATCGAGAGGACGGCTCTGATCGGCGTAGGCGATTTTGACGGTCTCGCCGACCACGATCGAGCCGCCGTCCGGCTTCTCCTTCCCCGTGATCATCTTGAAGAGCGTGGTCTTCCCCGCGCCGTTCGGCCCGATGACGCCGATAATCCCCCCCGGAGGGAGGACGAAATTCATGTCGTCGTACAGGAGGATCTCGCCGAACGACTTGGCGACGCTCTTTGCGTCGATGACGACGTTCCCGAGGCGGGGTCCCGGGGGGATGGAGATCTCCATCTCCTCGTTCCGTCTCTCCGTCTCCTCATCGAGCATCTTCTCGTACGATGCGATCCTTGCCTTGCTCTTTGCGTGCTGCCCTTTCGGGTTCAATCTGATCCACTCGAGCTCCCGTGCGAGCGCTCTCTGCCGGCGGGATTCCTGTTTCTCCTCGATCTTGAGCCGCTGGCTCTTCTGATCGAGCCAGGACGAATAATTTCCCTGGAACGGGATCCCTTCACCCCTGTCCAGCTCCAGTATCCATCCCGCGACGTTGTCGAGAAAGTACCGGTCATGCGTCACCGCAAGTACGGTTCCCGGATACTGTGCGAGGTGGGCCTCGAGCCAGCCGACCGATTCGGCGTCGAGGTGGTTTGTCGGCTCGTCAAGCAGGAGAACGTCCGGCTCCTGGAGAAGCAACCGGCAGAGCGCGACCCGGCGTCTCTCTCCCCCCGAGAGCACGCCGACGCTCGTCTCTCCGGGGGGGCACCGGAGAGCGTCCATCGCCTGCTCCAGCTTGCTGTCCAGGTCCCACGCGTTCTGATGATCGATCTGCTCCTGGAGTTTTGCCTGTTCCGCAAGGAGCGTGTCGAAATCCGCATCCGGCTCCGAGAGGCTGTTGCTCACCTCCTCATATGCCTTGAGGAGCTTCACGGTCTGTTCCACTCCCTGCTCGACGATCTCCCGTACGGTCTTTGAAGGGTCGAGCTCCGGTTCCTGCGGAAGGTATCCGAACGTGATCCCTTTCTGGACCGAAATCTCCCCGAGATAATCAGCGTCGATGCCCGCGATGAGCTTGAGAAGCGTGCTCTTCCCCGCGCCGTTGAGACCCAGGACCCCGATCTTGGCCCCGTAAAAGAACGACAGGTAGATGTCCTTCAGTATCTGGCGGTTGGGTTTGACGACCTTCCCCACGCCGGCCATTGAAAAGATGATTTTGTTATCGCTCATGGGCAACAGTAAGTACTGGTCTCAGTTCGGTTCTTCGCTTCTCATCGCCGTAATACACTTTTTCCAGGAAGAGGCCTGACGGCGGCGCGGTAAGCTTTGAAGGCACATCCGTCTCTGCCGAGAACAGCGTCGGGATCTCCTCCGGCGCAAGCCTCCCGCGTCCTGCTTCCACGATTACCCCCACGAGTCGCCGAACGAGCTTCCAGAGAAAATGCGAGCCGCAGACCCGGAAGAGGACCAGATCGCCGGCTTCTTCGATCTGCACTTCGTCGATAAACACGAGTGTGGACTTCTCCTCGGGGTCGTCGTCGGTGAATGACCGGAAATCCTTCATTCCGGGAAATGCCCGGGTTGCCCCGCGCATAAGCGCGGTGTCGAGCTTCTCCTTCACCCACCAGACGTAACGCTTGCCGAACGCCGTACGTCGGCGCGAAACCTGGTAGATGTAACTCCGTGCCTTCGCATCATGCCTCGCGTGAAAGCCGGGCGCCGCCTTCTCCACTTCTATAATATTGATATCCGGGGGAAGAACGTCGTTCGCCTTCATCCGGATGATCTCGGGCCCCAGCACCGTGCGTGCCTCGAGGTGAGCGACCTGCCCCAGGGCGTGCACCCCCGCGTCCGTTCTCCCCGATCCGTACAACTCGAACTCGGCGCCGCCCAAAACCTTGCGGAGCGCCCCCTGCAGCTCCCCCTGCACCGTGCGGGCGTTCTTCTGCACCTGCCATCCGCTGTAGCGGGTTCCTTCGTATTCCAGAAGTACTTTGAACCTGGGCACGTGGTATCTCGGAATGAAAAAGGGGATCGTCATCCCGGCGATCCCCCGGACGGGCGGCGTGCCCGCGTTACTTCCTGGCGGCCTTCTTCATTGTTCTGGCCTGCTTTGCGGTCAACTCTTCGGCGAAAGCCCTGTGATTCTCGATCGCTGTTGTCGCGGCGGAGATGGCGTCGTGGTAATCGGCGTTGACTTTCGTGATCCCCTCCTTCGCCTTTGAAAGTTGCTCCATCGCTTCCGTGTGGTCCATCGTCGGGTCATATGGTTTCATCCCCGCCATCCACCCCTTCATCGATGCCCTTGCATTTGCGAGCTTCTCCTTTGCGGCAATCAGATCATCCGTCGACTGCCCGGTAAATTCTTTCGGATATTTTGCCGCCAGCGAATCATACGTGGCTATTGCGTCATTGATCATCGCTGAGAGATCGCTCCCTTTCCCCATCAGTGCCATCCCCTCATCGTGCAGTGTGGCGAGTGAGGCAAACAGGTCAGACTCGAGCTTCTTGAACTCGGCGGATTTTCCGCAGCCTGCAATCAGAAGGGCTGCGCCTGCTGCCAGGAGGGGGAAAAGAACACTGTGCTTCATTGGGAAAGCTCCGGATGAGAGTTATAAGTTGGAAATCTTGCGGGATTAACAATATACGCGATACTCCGCGACCAATCAACGTGTTGGATCCCTGACTCCACCCGGATTTGTTGAAAAGAGAGGAAAAGCCCTGGCGGCAATTTAACTTCAAAGTCGCTAAAATCATAAAATTTTTACGAACACTTGACAAATATCTGCAAATTCGACAGATTGGAGAAGATAGTTGAGTAACACACAGTAACAAATGGGGGGGGGCACGATGCGACGACGCGACTCGCTTGCGAGGATTGCGACGGCAGTTCTCGGCTCTGACGCAGAAGCTGCACCGCAGGGGGGAGGCACTCAGGAAGAAAAGAAAAGCCCGTTCGCAAACAGATCAACACCCGTAGTCACCCGCACCACGGCCGGACTCGAACCCTACACCGGGGAGTGGACGGCCACCGAGATGTACCATCTTCTCAGGCGCACCACATTCGGCCCTTCCAAGGCGCACATGGACGCGATGAAGCTGATCGCCACTCCGAGCGACGCCGTCGATCTCCTCCTCACTCCGCAGCCTGATGAACCCACGCAGCCGCTTGTAACGACGGCGAACGATCTGGTCCCCTCCGGGACGACGTGGGTCAATTCGATTTATTCGACAACTGCGATCAATCCCGTCGGTTACAGGATGACCTCGCTCAAGGCGTGGTGGTTCGGGCTCATACTGAACCAGAGCCTCTCCATACGTGAGAAGCTCACCCTCTTCTGGACGGACCACTTCGTCACGCAGATTAGCACCGTCAACGATCCCCGGTACTCGTACAGGTACAACGCGCTCCTCCGCCACAACGTCCTCGGCAATTTCATGGACATGGCGAACGCCATCACGCAGGACGGCGCGATGCTGATCTACCTGAACGGCACGAACAACGTCAAAACCGGTCCGGACGAAAACTACGGCCGGGAGCTGCAGGAGCTCTTCACGATCGGTAAAGGGCCCGAAATCGCCCTTGGCAATTATACGAATTACACCGAAGCCGACGTCCAGGCCGCCGCGCATGTGCTCACCGGCTGGCGCAAGTATCAGAACACGGACGGTACGATCGGTACGCAGACCGGATATTTCGACCCCACGCGGCACGACACGACGAACAAGGTGTTCTCCGCAGATTACAACAACACCGTGATCGCCGGCGGAACCGACGGGCAGGCCGAGCTCACGGCGATGCTCAACATGATATTCTCCATGACCGACCCCGACGGCGTCAACAGGGTCGCACGGTTCATCAGCAGAAAATTCTACCGCTGGTTCGTATACTACATTATCGACGCGAACGCCGAGGCGAACGTCATCACGCCGATGGCGAACCTGATCTCATCGAACAGCTTCAATGTGGCTCCGGCGTTGAGCGCTCTTCTGAAGAGCGCGCATTTTTTCGATCCCGTCAACATGGGGTGCTACATCAAGAGCCCCGTCGATTTCATTGCGGGGCTTATCCGCCAGTTCAACGTGGCGATCCCTTCCTCGAGCGTGACAACCCAGTACGCTGCATGGTACGCCCTGGAATATCTCGGGGCCACGATGGATCAGGACATCGGCGAAGAGCCGAACGTCGCCGGCTGGCAGGCGTACTACCAGAACCCGGAATACAACGAGCTCTGGATCAACTCCGACACGGTCACGAAGAGGCGGAATTTCTCCGACGCGATAATCGGGGCGGGGTACAACACTTCCGGCGGGAAGCTCCAGATCGATCCGATTGCATTCATCCAAACCCTTTCGGACCCCACGGATCCCAACGTGATCATCAACGAGTCCGCACAGATCTTGTTTGCCGTCACGCCAACCGCTACACAGATCGCGTTCCTGAAAGAAACACTCCTCCCCGGCCTGCCGGACTACGAGTGGACAACGGAGTGGGCCGCATACCTGGCCAACCCGACAAACGCCGCAACGCTGAGTGCGGTGAAAAATAAACTTGTGGCACTCTACGCGCTTATGATGGAGATGCCCGAGTATCAACTGTCCTAGTCCAACCAGGGGGGGGGATGCGTATGAACAGGAGGGACTTCATCACTCGTGCCGTACCGGCCTCAACGCTGCCGTTCCTGTTGAACGGTTATGCGCTTCAGGCATTCGGCCGGTCGCCGATTATCGACGCGTTAACGTCGGCGGCATTTTCGACAAACCGTGTACTTGTGCTCGTTCAGCTTGTCGGGGGGAACGACGGGCTGAATACCGTAATTCCGCTCGACCGCTACACCTCATTGAGTTCGGCCAGGTCGAACATTCTGATCCCGTCGGCGTCAGTCCTCCCGCTCACCACCGCAACAGGGCTTCATCCGGCGATGACGGGGCTCCAGACGATGTATAATAACGGCCAGCTCCTTGTCGTCCAGTGCGTCAGCTATCCGAACCCGAATTTCTCTCATTTCCGGGCGACCGATATATGGCTCACGGCCACTGACGCAAACATCGTTGGGAACTCCGGCTGGCTGGGACGCTACCTTGACCAGGAATTCCCCGGATACCCCGGTGCATATCCGAGCCCGGCCGCACCGGATCCCCTCGCTCTTCAGATCGGATCTGTCGTGTCGCCGGGCCTTCAGGGACCCACGGTCTCCATGGGTCAGGCGGTGACCAATCCCAACTCATCGTATTTTCTTCCGGGGGGTTCGGACACCCCGCCCGCGACGCCAGCGGGGCACGAGCTCACGTTCATCAGGGAAGTGGCCCAGCAGACACAGGCGTACTCAACCTCGATCAAAGCGGCGGCCACCAAGGGAAAGAACCTCTCCACCCTTTATCCGGCCGCCGGGCAGAACTCACTCTCCGATCAGCTGAAGATCGTCGCACAATTGATTGCGGGCGGGCTTCAGACCCGCATCTATGTCGTAAGCATAGGCGGGTTCGACACGCACTCCGCGCAGGTCACACTCACCGACACGACGCAGGGGACACACGCAACACTCCTCGGCAAGCTATCTGTCGCGGTCAGCGCATTCGAAGACGACCTCCGGCTCCTGGGAGCGCAGGACCGGGTTCTGGGGATGACATTCTCCGAATTCGGCCGGAGAATCATTTCCAATGCGAGCGGAGGGACCGATCACGGCACCGCCGAACCGGTCATCCTGTTCGGGTCGAACGTCAATGCGGGAATCATCGGGACGAACCCCGTGCTGCCGGCCACCCCCACGGTGAATGACAACATACCGCTCCAGTTTGACTTCCGCTCGGTGTATTCGTCCGTTCTGAAAGACTGGTTCGGCGCCTCGCCCACGGAGCTTCAGGTGGCAATCACCGGCACGATCACCAATCCGCTTACGAGCTCTGTGGTTGCCTCCGGGGCCGTAGCCGGAGTCGGATCCCAGGCAAATCTTCCCACATCATACTCGCTCGAGCAGAATTACCCCAATCCATTCAATCCGTCGACGGTCATCCGGTACGATCTCCCTCGCGGGTCGAATGTCGTCCTAGACGTCTACAACTCCCTCGGCGAACGGGTGGCAACGCTCGTCGACGGCCCTCAGAGCGCCGGGGTACACGAAGTCAGTTTCAATGCCAGCGCACTCGCGAGCGGAATGTACCTCTACCGCATAAGGGCGGGATCATATCAGGAGACTCGGAAGATGATTCTGGTCAGGTGAGTGTGGCTCGGGTCAGCCCGCGTACGCTCTCTGTGACCGCTTCTCAGGTCATCACGCGTGCGCTCTTTGTGACCGCTTCTCAGGTCATCACGCGTACGCTCTCTGTGACCGCTTCTCAGGTCATCACGCGTGACCGCGTAACTGCGTGATCGATGGGTAACCCCGCAGCGATCCCTGCAACGCTCCGAATGCTAGTCATATCAAGGCGCCGGGTGTAGTTCAGAATCCGGCGCCTTTTTTCGTGTTTTTCAACAGTTCACCCCTCTTTTCCCCGTGGACGACAATACGTTTGAAATTCGGCTCTTTCCCCGTATCTTATATATAATCGACAGGCATTCAGTCAAGATTTCGGACAACATGGAACCCGCGAATTTCAAAGATGATCTTCAGATTGACGACCGCGCGATGATCATCCGCATGGTCGAATGGTTGAGCAAAAGCTCCGAAATGAGAATTGTGATCATCAGCCTCGTCATCCTTGCCGCGGTGGGAGTCTTGCAGATACTTACGCTTGCAAGACTTACGCTGGCTCCGGTATACCTCATCCCCATTGCACTTGTCACGCTTCGCTCGACAAGGACCGCAGGCCTCCTCACTTCCGTCGCATGCGGGGTCATGTGGATCTCAATGGAGGTGCGGTCTCCATCAGGATACGCGTTTCTCTGGCTTGACGCCTGGAACAATCTCCTCCGGGTTGGGGTGTTTGTTTCCTTCGCTCTTATCCTGGCGCGTCTCAAAGGGGACATGGTGAGAGAAATGAAGCTCAATGGGGAGCTCCAGGCCGCTCTTGCCGAGGTAAAACAGCTTAGCGGACTCCTCCCCATCTGTGCATGGTGCAAGCGCATTCGTGATGACGAGGGGAGCTGGCAGCAGATCGAAACATACATCACCGTCCACTCCGAAGCGGACTTCACGCACGGAATCTGTCCTGACTGTGCCCGCAAGCATCAGGCCGAACATATACGGTGAGGCAGCGGTTGCCTCCCCCGGTTGTGGAACTCCCGGGGACGGCTCTCCCTGTGCGGGCGTTGAAAATTGGATCACCTCGGGGCGTAGCTCAGCCCGGTAGAGCGCTTGGTTTGGGACCAAGAAGTCGCAGGTTCGAATCCTGTCGCCCCGACTCGTTTCAGGCAATTAGCCCTCGCCCCATGACCACTGGTTGCTAAAGTGGCTCCCATATGCCTTCTCAATTGTGTGGCGTTGAGCGCTAACGGGTGCAGCTTTTCCGCAGAGCGATCCAAATTCTGTAGAATCAGAAAGATGCCATGTGTAAGCATATCGTGCTGATCATAATGCTCATTTCTTCCAATTGCCCCGCACAGGAGAAACTCCGGGATTTAAACGTAAGTGCCATTCAGTGTCAGCGCATTGCGGAGCACGTATCGCCTCGAATGGTGGAAAGGGATCCGGCAAAGTTCATTGACTCGTGCATCCGGTGGCAAGGAATCGTGGCTACCAACTCGGATGCCGACGTTGACGGGATAAAGGCTTGGGTAGAACCGGTGGCGGGCAGGTTCGCATACATGGGTTCTACCAGGCTCGAAATTGGCTACGCGGGAATGAGTGGCACGGATATGTCCGCTGGCTGGGGGACTACCTATCCCTTCGACTATCTCTGCACAAGTATTGCATTCGAGATCCGCCCGCAGGATCCGGTTTCGTTCACGGGGAAGATTCTGGGGGTCACCGAGATGCCCGATCCAGGTCACAACGGGCGCATGGTCAAAAGAGTATTAATCGCGATTACGGAGATCCGCAAGCTGGAAAATCAAGCGCATTTTAGACTGCCAGAAATCCGGTCCGATCCGCTTCACTAACTTAGCGGCGTCCCCGTCTTCCTGGAGTTTTCTGGATGCCCTCAAGCGGGACACCACTCTGCTCGTCCTGATCGAAACTCCTTCTTCCAGTTAGAAGAAATCTTCGAAATCGCATGACCGCGTCATGCGTCAGTGGATAATTGATATCCGGCATATCCCACGCATGAATCACTTTATTCACGGGGTCGTTCGGCAGATTTTCAAGATTCCAGACAAATACTTCAGAAGTTACAAATATCGATGCGATCGTCTCCAGCTGCGTTGGGAGTAGATCCCCATTCAGTGTCGCATCGCACAGCGCGACAAGATGATCGCCTGTCACCACGAACAGGTCGTCAGGTACGGCGTGTATGTCGATATGCTCACTGCGGTAATCGCGTATGATCCAATGCCGAACCTGCTCGCCCAGACCTGGTCCGGAGAGTTTTCCTTCGAAGAACGATTTCAAACAATCTGTCTGTGATTTCTCCATCTCGCCTCCGTTTAGTTGCAGAATAACATCTTCCCCGCATCCGCATCGGCACAAATCGTGACAGACAAGAAATTGGTGCAGCGGCAAACTCGAGAGTGGTACAGAAAGGGAATGTAGATCTTAGCAGGAGGTGAAGGAGGCAGACAGGAGTACTACCGGGATCCGGTCAACCCTCCCTGCTCTCACCGGTTTTCGCGAATGCCCGTTCAACCGGTGAGCTGCGAACCAAGCCTTTCATCACCAAAAGCTACTTCAGGTGTCGTGCAATGTCAACCGCTAAACCAGGAACGTGCGCGGCATCACATTGACACAATCTCGCGAACTCGACGCGATCATTCGGCGCGAGTAATATCGCGGGTGGCGTGAGCGGCTGTACGGATCTCGTGAACTCACTCTTATTCCCGCCTATCTCGTAGCTCTGGCCGCAACCGCGTTTCTCGCGCGCAGGCGCCGACAGGCCTCAAAAATCCATTGAATTTCGTTTCAATTTCTCTGACCTTGCAGCACATACTTGCAATCTCTTGAGGAAGCAGCCATGAATGCACCTGACGCGGCGAAAGGCGTCGAATTCAAAATCCGGGAAGCGACGATCGATGATCTCCATGCGATCATGCTTCATCGCCGCCGGATGTACGAAGACATGGGGTATAAGAACGAAACCGCCCTCAAGGCAATGGAGTCGACGTCAAACATGTTCATCAAAGACGGCCTCGAGGATGGAACGTACCGCGGGTGGCTTGTGGAGTTGTCCGGCAGGATAGTTGCAGGCGGGGGCTTGATGATTGTCCGTCAGCCATCCTCGCCACGCGATCCCAGCTCACGCCGTTCCTGGATAATGAACATGTACACGGAGCCGGAGTATCGGGGGAGGGGACTGGCCACGTCAATCATTGAAACAATCATCATCTGGTGCCGGCAAAATGGATTCCACTGGGTCTCCCTCCGCGCGAGTGATGCCGGCCGCCATCTCTATGAGACCCTCGGATTCAAGCCCACGAATGAAATGCGTCTCATGCTGAAGTAATTCTCCTTTTCATGAAGTTTCGACAATTCAAGGGGGGAATCGCCCCGGGATTTCACCTTGCAAATCGCGCTACTTTTCTCTAAATTTACCTTCTGAACTACATGAAGCTGCTGGCCGGTAGATCAGGTGTATTTCCTGTGAGCCGGTCGCACACGCGGTCATCCGGGGCCCGTAGCTCAAATGGATAGAGCAACAGCCTTCTAAGCTGTAGGTTGCGCGTTCGATTCGCGCCGGGCTCACGAGCATCCGAGACCTGCAACGATACTGACATCTTCCGCGCTTTTACGAACCGCAATCCACGATCGTCTGATCCGTCACCGCCCCCATCGTCTAGAGGCCTAGGACACGGGCTTTTCAAGCCTGTAACACCAGTTCGAATCTGGTTGGGGGCACACACTTATAGCCGCTGCAGCTCGCCTGCTGACAAATCTGCAAACCCACGATTCATGTAGAACGTTACCTGGAGATAATACAAGCTCTAATTGCTTTGACGGTTAGTTCTTGATCACTGAAAGAACCCATTTTCAAGAACCCTTGGAGGAACACCATGCTCGTTGAAGCACATGTAACCATCAACGGATCCAAGGCGGCGATCTGGGCAATAATCACCGACATCGAGAACGCCTCGGAAACCATCAGCGGAATCAAAAACATTGAGGTTCTCGAAAAACCGACAACCGGGCTCGTAGGACTGAAGTGGCGAGAGACCCGAACCCTATTCGGCAAGGCAGCGACCGCGGAAAAATGGATCACTGACGCTGCTGAAAACGAGTTCTACAAAACCAGAGCGGAAAGTGATGGATTTGTATTCCTATCCACCATGCGTATTTCGGAGAGCAATGGCGGCATTACGTTGAGTAGTTCTCATGATTCCAAGCCCCAAGGTATCGCTGCAAGCTTAATGTCGATCCCAATGGGGTTACTATTCAAGGGCGTGGCGAAAAAGGCCCTCCTGCAAGACCTAATTGATATTAAGTCCGCAGCTGAACAGAAATGATCGATTGCGGCCTAACCCTGGACGACTTTACTGCGACAAGATGCCTGACGTGAAGCCATTGGGAAGTCAAGGATATGAACGACCGCGAAAAAGGAAATGAGGAGTTTGTTTTGTGATTGTCGCGTATTACTACCGACGTGTATTCAACACCGGGCTCTGAAAATGTATAAATTTGGAAATCCGGTAGCGAACTCGAGCGCAAAGGAACGAGGGGGCTGCTATTCACTTGACATTCGTTCTGCAGGTCGGTAACATACATTCAGTCTTCCTCCTCCCCACCACAACCACGGAGCAACAAAATCCTAAGCTTTGATACCAGACTTTAGAAGAGTCGAATATCTTCGAGGATTTTGTGCTCTCACTCTCCACACCCAGGGTCCACTACTTTTTCAATTCACCTACCGCTCTGAGCCGTGTTGAACTGAAAGGCTGGACCGTGAAGTGAATAGAAATCAACTCGGTCTATTTCAGGGGTTATAGAGGATACTCATCCTATAGGTGAACTCGTGAAAACTGCTTTCCGTGTTCAAGCCTCGATTGCAGCATCCTTCATCGCAATACATTCCTATGGGTACGCTGGCAATAGCTCATCAGGCCGGGAGACGCAAGAGCGTGAAACGGTAGCCCTAAACTGCAGCGAGACCGCGATCGGGGGTGATACATCTGATATGACTGTTCCGACCCATTCCGCCCTTAGCTTTGGATTTGGTCCGGCCATACTTCACCAACTCGAATCCAACCCATTTACAGGCGCGGACGGATCGAATGCGCACGGCGGTGAAGCGTTTGCTGAAGTTTTGATATCTGATGATGTAGGGGTGATTTTGGAAAGCGGTTATTTAGAGTATCCATTAAAGAGTCACAATCCTGGTTATACATCACATTCCGTAGTTCCAATCAACTTTGGGCTCAGATACCACATCGGTGAAGCCACACTCTCGGGCTTTGTAGGTGCCAAGCTCGGCGTTCAAATAGACATATACAAAGAGAAGTTATTCTTTGTATTTGTGCCAATCGAACTATCGACTGTCGAGACAGAATTTGCAGCCTATTGTGAGGGAGGATTGGATTTCAATATTGGCAGAGCAATTAGCCTTGAGGCGGTCGGGAGTTATCATGTGGTTATCGTTAATCAACTCCCAATGACAATTGTAGGAGCAGCACTTGTCGTCAGATATCATTTGCCCGGGTGAGCTAATGGGTTCTAAACGCGACGGGCGACCTGCTAGGTCAAGGAAGCGGAAAAGGGAACTAAGCTCCCATCCCATTAGTGACTGCTGACTCGCGATTAATCGGGCCGGGTCACATCCACTTTGAAGCGCAGATGCTAAGGGCGATTTCATTTCTCCTCCTTGTCTCGGCCGTCAGCAACGCGCAACAATTTGTCGTACGAGGCAAAATTGTCGACAGGAAGGGTTCCCCCCTTCTTCATTCGTACGCAAGGACCGATAACAGGGGCGTGATCGATTCGACAGCTGCACTACCGGACAGTAACGGACGCTTTACAATTGTGCTATCAAAGGGCGAGCCCAAAAACCTGTTTATTGCGAGCCCCGGATGCAAGTATGGTGTGCCCATCCCGCTGCTTACTGATTTCCGAGATTCAATAAATTTGGAGATTTGTCTGGACAGCTTGACACTACCAACATTTAGCTTTGATGATCCGGATTCTCGCCCTGCAAGATTTGCTCATTTGCATATTGATCTGTCGCAACAGTACATGGACTTTGTCCGGGGACTTTCGAAATTGGATAGGGAAGGACAAGACACGAAATCGTTTGTCAACGCATGGAAGGACTCCGCTGCCAAGCTGCAATCAATCCTCGCAGAAGAGGAAGATCCGGTCATACGGGGGGAAATCCTCCTACGGTACTACCGGTTATCATCCCTGCGCGTCATGAGACTCGATACAGTGTTTTACAAAAGGTATGCCAGCCAAATCCCAGCCACTTCTCCCTTGTGGTTCTTCAATAACTATGAAGCATATGACCAAATACTTCTCCGAGCTGATGGCAAGGCGTACGTCGATAGCATCCGCGAATATCACCCGAGCAGGGAATTAAGGGCATTCATTCTCTTCAATGCCGCTATAGAGGCTCAACGCGGCATGAATGCAGAGGAAGTCCGCCGAGACTATGTAAGATTGAAAGAGGAGTTCGGCGATATATGGTGGGCAAAGATCGCAGATCAATGGATCATAGTAGACATGAAGATCAAGCGAGGTGTTCCGGTCCCAGACTTCTCATTCACGGACATTGACGATTCAACGATCGTATATTCGAAGGGCTCGTTAAAAGGGAAGATCTATTTGCTTGACTTCTGGGCCACATGGTGCATTCCCTGCCTCAATGAAATACCGTACCTGCAGAAAGTGGGGATTGCGGTTGGTGCAATTATTGGTAAGAATCCCGGGCAAAGCACGGTCGGAGCAGAAGTTGGAGTGATCCTTGGCATTTTTCCTGGCGTATTTGCAGGTGCCATCGTTGGAACAATCATTGTCACTGGCGAAGAGGAAGTCGAACCGACAAATCGAGAACAGTGGGAAGCGTTATCAAAGGCTGCTCGATACGAAGGAGACGAACCCGATTATATCAAGGATACTCATTGATGCAGCGCGGCGCGATTCATTTCGGCTCTTGTATTCTGATTGATCCACGTTCCCGACCGGCCACGCGGTGACGTCTGGGAGTGTCGGTGCCGCACCTCAACGTGGTCATTAGGTGGCACTACAAAGCAGTCTACGAATGAGAAAACAGTATTACTTTCGCCCTTCTCGGCAAGGGTACTACGCGTGGAACGTTGACCGCCTAATCATTCTAACAAAGAATTTCCAACACCAGTGGGTGAAGGTTGATTCAATCCGAGAAATCGACCAGACTTTTTGGTTTGGCGACTCAATCGATAAACCGACATGCCGTGCGATTGTGGAACACATGCGATTAGTAGCACCGACGGATTTGAGCTTCCCGATAATCCTGTCATCCGACGGACGCGTCATGGATGGCATGCATAGAGTTGCAAAAGCCCTGCTTGAGGGTCGAACAACTATCGAAGCGGTTCAATTCAGCCAAGATCCTGAACCGGATTACGAAAATGTACTTCCAGACGATCTGCCATATTAAAGTGCCGCCTAACGAGCGGCTGTGCCTGACACCATTAACTGGGAAGCAAAGGTCTAAAGACTATTTCCAGAATAGCTTGCTTTCGAGGAGATCTATCGAAATGAATATGAATCTGCTGACACTTGTGATCATTTCGTCGTGTGGCATCGAAGCATGCTCGACAACGTATGTCCTGACAAAAGCTCCTCAGCAATCCCTCTATTTCGAAACGCAATATATTTCATATGAAGAACTGATGGCAAAGTGCCTCGGCGAGACCATCACGATTGTAATGAGGGACAGCAATCGGGTAAGTGGAACACTTGTGCAGGTCGATTCCGCAACCGTTGCGTGGATTGATGCTAAAGCTGGCTCAATCCGTAGCATTCCAACTTCTCAAGTGGAACATCTGGAGCTCTCTCGCAATTATGTCTGGGAAGGTGCAACATTGGGCCTTCTGTTGGTCACTGTCCCCGCACTTGCAACAGGAGCCTGGGGACCTCAGCAACCTGGAGGACCAAAATCTATCAACTACGACGGTCGCTACTTCCTCGTGACCGGAGGAGTTCTCGGCGGCTTCCTGGGTGCTGGCGTTGGGTCCGCGATCAAACACAAAGATATAGTGCAGATATTGCCCCTCGCAGGCGGGAGCGCGACGAAATCTGGTTCAACAAAGTGAGTGACTCGGACATCAGGGTTCTGGTTTCCAGTAATCGGGTATCCGTCTTTCAATCGGGGATAGTTGACGGTTTGAAGGGTCGCCGATCCACAACCCGGCCTTGCGGTTACGATTAAAGCACGGGTCGATCCCATCCAGGCCCCGCGGCGCCGTCGAAACAGGGGGGAATTGCAAGTGAGGACCGGCCAATATGCTTTATACAGGATAACCAATGACTCATAAAGCTATAAGGCATATAGTTGCATTTTACGTGGCCTTCCCTTCGACACTTTTGTTCGCACAGCAGTCGACCTATTCTGGCGCGGAAGAAAGGATGTTGCTTTACGTAAACAATCAATATGGATATGCTCTGAAATACGATTCAATAAAGATGATTCCCCCGACCCTTGATTCGTGCAGGCGTTTTCTTGAGAAGTATCCGCGGTCATTCGCCAGAGGAGGGGTCTTTTCTTACATGTTTGAGATGTCATCTGTCATCACCTCTGATACGACGACCCTATTCCCCCTCGTTGACTCGGTGCTATGTTACGACCAACTCCCCGTCACCAAGTTCAGCATAGCAGAGCTGCTCATTGAGAGGAATATCAATCCAAAGAGAGGCCGCGAACTACTCCAGGATGCGTACCCACACCTCTCGACCCCTTATCACCGGTTCAAGGCCAACTTACTCCAGGCTCGAGTAGCTCTCAAGGATGGCAGCATCGCAGCCGCAAAGACATTCTTTAAGCAAGCACTTCACGAGGATTCCAGTCGCGTGGAAGGCTGGTACGAGTATGCCAGTTATCTGAAGGTCACCGAACAACTTAGCGAATTGGTTCTCATCGAGGGGAAACTCCGGGCGATGGATGAACAGGACCGCTTCAACTATGAGAGTAATTCGAAGAACAGCCCCTACATCAACAGGAGCTTTTCAGATTATACACTACAGGATATTGATGGCTCCCCCGTTGATTTTCACAAGTTTTTGGGTAATCCTGTCATTGCACAATGCTTCAATTTCTGGTGTCCCTCGATGAAGGAGTACCCCGTTCTTAAGAGGATTGGCAAGGAATTTCCGAAGGCGACGATTGTCCTTATCAATGCGGGCGAGACTCCGGAAGAAATCAAGTCAAAATACTTAGCCCAACCACAATACCAGTTCTTGAAAGAGTACACCCTCGTTTTCATGGATTCATCGATTGCTTACGGACTGTATGGCGGTGGGTCGACAACGGGGACCATACTCTTAATAGACAAGTCAGGCCATGTTCGTGCTGATTATCACGGCTACAGCAAGGAGCTTGAGCAACTGCTTCGACAGAAGCTTCGAAAACTGACTGACGAGCGGTAGTAAATCAGTCCGTAAAAACCACGACAATTCGATACGGCCTGCCTCACCGATCACACGTGTCGTTGACCGTCTTCAATAGACTCGGCCGGAACGTCGCGACTTTGGTTAACGAGGTACGAGACGTGGCGTATCATTAAGAGCGATTTGACGGTAGCGGTCTCGCGAGTGGAGTGTACTTTTACTGAATAGTGGCGGGAACCTTTGTGGCTACGAAGAAGCTTGTAGTTTTGAGGTGAGCCCAACCATGGCCGCGCGGAGAAGTCCGTGACTCCGAGGAGCGACGGCAGGGTCGCATAAACAATGAAGCATTCGGAAGAGATCAAGTCATGAAAACCAAAATTGTTCCCTGCCTGCTTATTGCTTCAATCCTGTTCTATATCGGGTGCTACAACACCGAGACTGTCACGAAGGAGCAGCTCAAAGCAACATCCATATTTGATATTACCGTCATCACGGTAGACTCCCTTGAATACAAATTCTCAAAACAACATTACAGTATTGTCGGTGATTCGTTATCGGGAGTCGGGGTTCAGATTATTGATGTCTGGCCCGGGGAAAACCAGTTTAAAGGATTGATTCCATTTTCCAACATCGCGCAGATTAAGAAAGACGAATTCAATCCGCATAAGACGTGGTTCATCGTAGGCACATCTCTCCTCGTACTATCGTTCGTCTTGGTGACTGCGGTGGCGTCAACTATGCTGAACGGCCATTATTGATAACGTTTCTCAAGGTTCGGATCTATCTGCATACAGGTTATCATAGCGATACCATCTTCGCAAATGTCCGGTCAGACGTAAAATACATTGATCAGATTGAGTGGAATTTTACTATTTCATGAGAATCAGCTTCTTTGTAGCCACATAGCTTCCTGCCTGAATGCGGTAATAGTATGTTCCGCTCGGGAGGTTGGAGCCTTCGAGTATGATCTTGTGGGCGCCTGCGTCCTGCCTTTCATTCACCAGCACCGATATCTCTCGACCAAGAACGTCATACACCAGCAAGGTCACGTGTGAAGTTATCGGCAACTCGTACGCGATGGTAGTGCTCGGGTTGAAGGGATTCGGATAGTTCTGCTCGAGACTATACCTTTTCGGAATTTCGGACGAAGACAAGTTAACCCCGGTAACCATCTCGGATAACGGCCGCCGCCATACACCCGCGCCGGTACCGGCAAAGAGATTCGTTCCTGAGAATGCGAGGGCATTGATAGGGATACCCGCTAAGCCGGTGTTGACTGCGGTCCAGGTTGTACCGTTATTGGGCGAAAGAAAGACGCCGCCGCTTTGCGTCCCGGCAAAGAGGTTCGTGCCCGAGACGGCAAGAGTCTGGACGCCGAGACCACTCAAGCCGGCTTGACTCCAGCTTGCCCCGCTATTCGTCGAGAGAAAGACGCCGCTAAGTGTTCCGGCAAAGAGATGTGTGCCCGAAACGGCGAATGTCGTGACAACGGGATCTGTCAGGCCGTTAACGACAACATCCCAGGTTGATCCATTGTTGGTCGAATGAAAGACCATCCTCCAATTCGCTGCGACGAAGAGATCCGTCCCCGAGACGGCAAGAGCCGCGACACTTACGGGGCCTAGGGCAGTATTGACCACAGTCCAGTTTGTTCCATTGTTAGTCAACAGGAAGACGCCGTAACCCTGGGTCCCGGCAAAGAGGCTCGTCCCCGAGACGGCAAAGGATTGAAACTCATAGTAAATCATGCTATCTTGACTCCAGTTTGCACCGCTATTGCTGGAGATATATAAGCCGGCGCTCGTTCCGGCAAATAGATTCGTGCCTGAGCTTGCAAGAGCAAAAACTTGAGACGTAACTAAACCGGAATCGACGGCATCCCAGCTATCGCCATTGTTGGTGGAACGAAAGAGGCCGCCCGCACCGTAGGTACCAGAGGTCCCGGCAAAGATATTCGTCGCCGAAACTGCAAGGGCTGCGATATTCGTGAACGTCAAACCGGTATTCGCTGCTAACCAGCTCGTGCCATTGTTGGCCGAAAGAAAGACACCGACGGTGGTTCCGGCAACAAGATCCATGCCGCCCGTCCCGCCGGACGTGGGCAAGGCGGCAAGGGCTTGGACATATATGTTATGCAGACCGGATTGACTCCACGTCGCGCCACTATCGCTGGAAAGGAAAACACCCACATCCGTCCCCGCAAAGAGATGAGTCCCCGAGACAGCAATCGACGAAACAGCATAGACCGGCAACCCGAATCTGACGACAATCCAGCTCACGCCATTGTTCGTGGAACGAAACACACTGGCGTCCTCGCCAAGGGGGGTTGTGGTCCCCGCGAAGAGATCGGTGCCGTTGACCGCAAAAGCAGAAACGTATGAAGTGGTCAAACCCGAATTGACGGGGATCCAGGTAGTTCCGTTGTTGCTCGAGCGGTAGATGCCGCCACTCCACGTCCCGGCAAAAAGGTTTGTGTCTGAGGCTGCGAGTGTGAGGACCACTTGACCTGTCAAGCCGGTAGCATTCCAACTTGAGCCGTTGTTGGTGGAGAGAAAGACGCCGCTACCCGTTCCGGCAAAGAGATCCGTGCCCGAGACGACAAGAGCCTGGACGCTGAGACCACTCAAGCCGGCTTGACTCCAGCTTGCCCCGCTATTCGTGGAGAGAAAGACCCCACCACCAACGCCACTAATGATATCGGGGGCCGTCCCAGCAATGAGAGTGGTGCCCGAGACGACAAGAGCCCGGATGCTGAGACCACTCAAGCCGGCTTGACTCCAGCTTGCCCCGCTATTCGTGGAGAGAAAGACCCCCCCACCAACGCCACTATTGATATCAGGGACTGTCCCGGCAATGAGAGCTGTGCCCGAAAAGGCGAGGCTAAACACGGCGATTCCGTACGGGCCGTTGGTCTGCTTCCAATCGGCGCGTAGTGCGGTAGTTGAAATCAGGATTGCAAGAACCATTGTGATTTTGCGCATACACCCTCCCGGAAGTTGTTCGCCCGTTGGATTCGCCAAATATAGCTCCCCCTTGAGGATCGCACCATCCCTCAAATGTGGTAATTTGAAGAAACGAGCCCGCGTGATATTACCGGTTTGCCACTCAAATGAGGTTAGGCACAACATAACTGGTTGGAGTCTAGGCGAAATAGAGTGGGCCAATGAGGAAACGGGGGGTGGGAATGGGGGTGTAGCAATTGCGGTGGTGCGGGTCGCGAGATCTACTTCCGAAGGTATTTTGCCATCGCCTCCGTTCGAGATCGCACATGGAGCTTTCTGTACGTGTTTCTCAGGTGCGTTCGAACCGTCTCACTGCTGATGGAGAGCCGGTCGGCGATCTCCTTGTCGGCGTATCCCTTTGCGACATAGGAAAGTATTTCCATCTCGCGTTCGGAGAGATTATCCATTTCCTTCGAGGACACTCCCATTTGACGAAACACTTCCACGACCTTCCTTGCGATCCTGTCTGACATTGGAGAGCCGCCGTTGCACAGGTCGCGGATCGCTTCCAGCAGCTGCGCAGGAGGGGTCTTCTTCAGGACATAGCCGGTCGCGCCGGCGGCCAATGACTTGAAGATCTGGTCATCGTCCTCGAATACAGTGAGCATCATTATTTGCATGTCCTGGCCCGACTCCTGAAGTCTCTCGATGCATTGAATCCCGGACATACCCGGTAGCTGGATATCCATGAGCACAACATCGGGTCTATGGACCGGCAGAGACTTTACCGCCTGTTCCCCGTTGGGACAGGCCAGCACGCACTGAAAGCCCTGAGAGCCGTTAATCAAAACACGGAGTCCCTCCCGGATCTCATCATCGTCCTCGACGATTGCAACTTTAATCGGCATATTATCTCGTGCAATTGCTTTTACCCAGCTTACCTGTCCAAATAAAGAGTGTCAATCCCCGAAATGTGGTAATCCTGGGAAGTTTCTTCCCGGAGGCCGGTACGCCTGTATCAGATCTGTCTCAGGACGCTGTCCTGGTGGTTAATGTTATGCGGGTCCCCCGCCCTGGCCCGGAATCGATCACAAACGATCCACCGATCTCCTCCATGCGACGCTCCATATTCTTCAAACCGTTACCAAATCGGGTGGCCTCCGATTGTGCCAGGCCCTTCCCGTTGTCCTCGATCAATATTTCAAGGGACAGCTGGTATTGCCGGATCGACAGCACAAGTTCCGTCGCCCCGGAATGTTTCATCACATTGTGCATCGCTTCCTTGCATACAAGGAAGACATTTCGCCGGGCTTCAGCAGATAACGGAACCGGGGCAAGGCTCTCCGGAGACGTAAAGCGACAGACGATCGATGAGCCGCGGAAATACTGCATCGTGAATTGCCTCAGGTACGCGACAAGGTCTTCAATGCTGTCGTTGTTCGGGTTGATCGCCCAGATGATCTCCCCGATGCTGTCGATGACCTCCCGTGACTTTTCTGCAATGTGATCCACGGGCCCGCCGGGCTCGCTGCTCGGGGAGGCCTGTTGTTTGGCCACCTCGCTCAGGATTACAATCTGCGTCAATGTTGCGCCTACTTCGTCGTGCATATCGCGGGAAATGCGGGCCCGTTCCCGTTCGAGCCGGCGTTCCGACTCAAGCTGTTCAATGTGTCGCTTCAACTTTCGCATCTCAACGTAACGAATCGTGCCGCCGACTGCGACGAACATCAACAGCAAGGCAATTGCACGGAACCACCATGTGCCCCAGAAAGGGGGCAGGATGGTGATTCGGAGTGCGATGGGCGTTTGCGTGTAAACGCCGCCGAATCGTCCGGCCTGTACTTCAAACGTATAGTCCCCTGGCGCCAACTGGGCCAGCGTAATCGAGCGGCTCTTTGTCGGTGCACCCCAGTCTTTCTGCGCGCCGAGGAGCCGATACCGGTAAGCGATCTCCTGCTGCCCTTTGAATGTGATTGCCGCGAATCCTATGTCAATGGTGTTTGAGTCATGAGGCAGCTCGATGCTCTTCGTAATGAAGGATTCCCTGCCGTTGACCTTCAGTCCGGTAAACACGATCGGCGGGACGGGAGACACTGTCTCCACCTCGCGGGGATCGATCACGCTCAACCCATCGAGTGTGACGAACCACAAAAGCCCGCTGCGGGTAGTCCCGGAACAGAGAACGGCGTGTGCGATAAGGTCTTGCTTCGGGTGTATGACCGGAGATGCAAGGCTGTCGAGAAGTGCAACCCCGCTTGCGGTTCCAACCCAGAATCTTCCCCTAATATCCTCGACAACGGTTCGCACGATTGAACTGGGGAGACCGTCGGCAATAGTCCTTCGAATGACCGTATCCCCTTGTGCGATTGTGAGCCCGGCCTTCTCGTCGCTGATGACCATCGTTCCGTTCGTAGTTTGGCGGATCGATGCAATGTTCTGGTCTGCGGGGTGTTCTGCGGGTATTTGCAGCTTGAATGACCCGGTCGCTATGGAATCAGCTTCAAGGCAGAAAAGGCCGTTCTGAAACGTGCCGGCCCAGATATTCCCGGCATTGTCCTCAACAAGTGCTCGAACGGAAGTGAAGGGAAAGCTCCGAATGAGCGGATGTGCCTTTGCCGGATCAAGGAGGAGGAGTGGCCCCCCCACGCAGTACCACACGCGACCGGCGCGATCGACGATAAAACAGAGTGGAAAGCCGGCAGGGAAATCACGGGGAGACCGCAACGACCGTAGGGGGCGAAGAATGGAAGGGCCACCAGGTTTTCGATGCACTCCAAACGAGGTGATTCCAGCATCGGAAAATCCGACCCACAGTCTCCCCTGATGATCACAAAAAACGGAGGATGGCCTCCGGATCCGTGCCCTTTTGAAATCGAACACAGGAAACTCTTCAGATCCTGCGGGTTCGGGACGAAGTGAGAGCGCCTGGTCCCACGCCCCTTTCTCGTTCCAGAATTCCCGCAGCCCTTGCGCGGAGATCACCCAGATGTGGCCGTTGGAATCAGCGGCGCCGTCCGAGTAGTGGTACGGTTGAGACGTCGGTGATGGGTAAGTGAACGAGAAGCATGCCTGGTTAGTCAGCTTCGCGATTCCCCCCTTTTGCGTGCCGAGCCAGAGATTCTTTTCTCTGTCAACGAGAATGGATCTCACATCCGAATCTGACAGCCCATTCTTGACTGTAATCTTGAGGGCGGCCCCGATGGACTCTCTTCCCGTGGTTATTCGGCGGAGTCCAGCACTCGTGGCTAACCACAGGTTGTCGTTGTCATCCCGCGTAATCTGGTTACTCCAGACGATCGGGGCTCTGAACACCACGTCCACTCCGCGGACTTGCACGAGAAGGCTCTTTTCGTTGAGATACGGATACGCGGTGACCAGATTTATCCAGAGATTTCCCTCATTGTCCGGGGACATGCAGTTAACCTCCAGCGATGAATCGCTGCCGAAGTCTATCTTCGTAAACCTCCGGGTGGCGTAAGAATACTTGACCAGCCCGGATTGATTTCCAATCCACAGTACGCTGTCCCCCTGTCCCACGAAGAAGCCATACTTCATTCTGATGCCCGAGACAACAGGGTGAAGTTGATCGTTAACGAGCGTGGCAATTGTGTCCTCCGTGGCAGCCCACATGATTCCTTCGCGGTCTTGCCAGAGAGACAATACTCGGTGGGCCCAGGGCGTCGTGGAGTCGTAAGAGACTGTATGGACCTTCCCATTGATGATCTTGTCCAGTGCTCCCCTGAATGTCAAAACCCACATCACCTTTGGCCCCGGGGTCCTCCCCTCGAGAATTTGTCGGACGCCGCCTGGTGCCAGCCCGTCGGCTGCGGTATAGTTTACGAATGTCCAGCCGTCGTACATACTGATGCCATTGGGTGTGCCAGCCCACAAAAAGCCCTCCGAATCCTGGTACAGTGTTAAAATATCTTGACTGACAAGCCCGTCCTTCACGCCAAACGTTTGAATCGGAAGGGTTTGCGCTGAGGTAGAGAAGACGATGAGAGTCCCGAGGAGTGTGACGAGTGCTGCAAGGCGGGAAAGGGAACCAGTCGTGTCGCGGAGGGTCAAACGTCCAGTATTGAGAAGAGCGATTTGCAACCCGATATTCTCCTGCAGGGTGAGCACAAACTGCGTGAGGACATGAGGCCACGAGTTGGTGGAGGAAAAAGATACTCTGATCCATCGGAAGAATCAACCTTCTGCTGTTTCATCAAAACCAACCTGCGACTCTGAACAAATGCCCCCGCCTGCAGCCCTTAGAAATTTACTCACATTACCGCATTTGAAGTATTGTGTGACACTCTCATTGGGGTTATTTTTGGTGAGTTCACGCGGCGCATTTCTTATTGCACTGTTTTGCGCCCCGGCTCGCTCCCAAAGGACTTGGTCCAGCGGCCCTCATGGAGGCAGGGTCTCCACCCTTGCCGTATTTGGGACGAACCTCTTTGCGGGTACTTTCGGCAGAGGTGCTTTTCGTTCCATGGATGGCGGTGCGACTTCGGCTAACGTCTGCAGACTTTTCACATGTACTGAGTGCTGGAGGATATCATGAAAACCCTGTCGATCGTCTCAACACTGTTCATCGTATTGTGTTGCCCCTCCGCGCGCTGCCAGTGGGTACAGGCCAACGGACCGTACAGTAGTTCAATAAGCGCCTTTGCCGTGAACGGGTCGGATCTCTTCGCCGCTTCCTATAATGAAGGCGTTTCCATATCGACCAATGGCGGCACGATCTGGACTTCGGCTAACCTGGGTCTACCAGGCTCTTCCGTCAATGGTCTCGCCTTCAGCGGGACAGACTTCTTCGCCGGGACCGGGGGAGATGGTGTTTTTCTTTCAACAGATAACGGGACGAGCTGGAGTGCGGTCAATTCAGGTCTGACAAATCCGATGGTCTATTGTCTGTCATTCAGAGGGGCTGATCTCTTTGCAGGAACATACGGCGGTGTCTTTCATTCCAACAACAACGGGGCGAGCTGGATCCCGGCAAGCCTGGGTTTGACTGACACAACTGTCACGGCACTTGCCTTCAGCGGCACGAATCTGTGCGCAGGCACGCATAGCGGTATCTTTCTTTCCACCAATAGCGGGGCAAGTTGGACTTTGGCGGGCGTGAACATGAACGTCGGTTCGTTTGCCGCCAGCGGAACGAATCTCTTTGCTGGGACCCTTGGCAGTGGTGTCTATGTGTCTACCAATAACGGGACGAGCTGGACTGCGGTCAATTCAGGTCTCACAGATCCATTGGTCTATTGTCTGTCAATCAGGGGAACTGAGCTGTTTGCGGGGACAGCGGGTGGTTTCTTTCTTTCCACCAACAACGGGACGAGCTGGTCTCTCGCAAGCCGGAGCATCAGTGTCAATGCTTGCGCCACCATGGGATCGAATTTGATTGCGGGCACCAGTTGCGGCATTTTTCTTTCCACCGATGACGGCACAACCTGGACCGCGGCAAGTTATGGTCTGCCTGCCATATCGATCAGTTCCCTCGCGGTGAACGAGACGGACCTATGTGTAGGGACCGCTGTCGGCGGCGGCGTCTTTCTTTCCACTGATAACGGGACAAGCTGGACTCCGCCCAATTCGGCATTGTCCAACGCGTACGTGAATTGCCTCACGTTCATCGGGGGTGCCCTCTGGGCGGCAACCTATGGCGGTGTCTTCTTTTCCACCGATAACGGGGCGGATTGGACGCGAACTGATAATGACGCATCGGCATTTTCTGCAATATGCGCCCTGGGCACTAATCTTTTTCGGGGCGCGAGTTTCGGTGTCGAGCGCTCGACAAATGGAGGGTCAACCTGGATTGCGGCGGACTCAGGCCTGACAGACCGCCATGTCAATTGTCTGGCCGTAAGCGGGGCATACCTCTATGCTGGCACGGCAATCGATGGTATCTTTCGATCCACGGACAACGGCACGAGCTGGCATCCTGCAACGATAGGTCTACCCAACCTGTATGTAGAATGTTTTGCCGTAAGCGGTTCGAATCTCTTTGTCGGGACACAGAGCGGTGTCTTTCTCTCCACCAATAGAGGCGATTCCTGGACCGAGGTCAACTCTGGCTTAGGGAAATCGATCGCCACATCTCTTGCCGTTAGCGGCGCGAATCTCTTCGCGGGTACTTTGGGAGGTGGCGTCTATCTTTCCACAAACAGCGGGTCCAGCTGGACAGCGGTAAGCCCAGGAATGAATGTCAATTGCCTCGCCGCCGGCGGGACGTATGTCTACGCCGGTACATATAACGGTCTCATAAGGAGACCTCTGTCAGAGATGGTCACATCCGCAGGACTCCAATCACCAGGTCTGCCCCGCCGGTTCGATCTCAGTCAGAACTATCCGAACCCCTTCAATCCTTCCACCACCATTAATTACCAACTACCCTCCCCCGGGATCGCGAGCCTTGTGGTGTATGATGTCCTTGGAAGGCGGGTAGCAGAGTTGGCGGCAGGGTACCATGCCGCGGGCTCCTACACCGCGACATGGAACGCAGGTTCGGCGGCAACCGGGGCGTACTTCGTAAGATTTTCGGTGATTGATGAAGATGGGAGGCAGCTTTTTGGCAGAGTTGAAAGCGTCATGCTGTTGAAATGAAAACTCCCGGCGAGATGTACCGGGATTCATTGATGCCCGATAAATCCTACATGACACCGAGGCCAACCATGCGCATCGCTCAGATACTCCTGCTTGTGTCCCTGGTCGTTTCGGAATCTGCGACCGGGGGAGGCGGTCACCGGTACCAGGCCGCACAAACGCAGAATGGAACCGTCTGGGTACGAAAGATAGCGGGGTTCGCGGTCTCCCTCTCGTTAAATCCGCAGAATTTCCGAACGGCATACGCGGGCCTCACCGACTTTTCCGGCTTCAACCCGGCGATGTTCGTGAGCCGCGATGCAGGTGAGCACTGGGACTCTCTGTGGACAAATCCGGGAGACTGGATTATTGCGATCGTTGCTAATCCTGCCGACAGTATGAAGATTCTTGCCGGGGAAGGGGCAAAAGGCCTCTGGCGGTCGACAAACGGAGGCACCACGTGGGGAAAGGCCCTGGATTCCGTGGGGTGCGCAGGTGAATCCATTGTCATTGACCGGGCTTCTCCGAACAGGATTTATCTCGGCTCCGATATGTATGCTAAAATCACCCATGGAGGTTTCTATTCGAGCACGGACTACGGGGCTACGTGGCGTCCTTCCCCCGGTGCAGTCGGAAGGAATTATTGTTCCGTCGCACTCAGGCAGGATAGCTCGAATATCATCTACGGGGGGATGAATGGCGGGTTTCTCAATAAGTCGACTGATTACGGAATGACCTGGCGGCAGGTGGATAGTTCCGGGAGTGACGAAACCCCCATAGTCGTCATCGATCCAAAGAACCCGCTCATTGCCTATGCCGTGCACTACTATTACGGGCCGGGAAATAGCAACAAGGGGGGTGTCTCGAAAACCACGAACGGTGGGGAATCGTGGTTCTTGAGCGGGTTAAACGGTGTCAAAATGTGGTCTCTCGACGTGGACCCCGACAATACGTCGATCCTTCTTGCAGGCGAGCTCGATTCGCTCGGTCGGATGTTTGAGTCGACCGATGCCGGCCAAACCTGGTCAGATTTCTCGAACGGCCTCACACCGATGCTGGAATCCGGATCCTGGGCGACAAAAGTCGCATCGGTGTCTGCGGCGCTCGCACTGACAGCTCTCTGGGGAACGCCGGACGGGGGAGTCTACAAGCTGGAAAATGTGACTGGTGCGCTGCGTCAGGACGACGGGGTGATCCCTCAAAGAATGGCGCTTGAACAGAACTTCCCCAATCCATTCAATCCCTCCACCACGATCCGCTACGATCTATCCGACAGGGGGCACGTGACGGTCTCCGTCTTCAACGTGCTCGGTCAGGAAGTTGCGAAGCTTGTGAACGAGGTCCAGGAGCCCGGGCATCACGAAGTCCGCTTCGACGGAAGTGGCTATGCGAGTGGGGTGTACTACTACCGGTTGAACGCGGGGGAGTACCTCGCGACAAAAAAGTTGCTCCTATTGAGATAGGGACACTTCCCCTTTCTCTTGCCCTCACGTCTGATGATCTGTGACTATCGCCTTACCACGAATTTTACCTGAGCAAAACAAGTTTTCTCGTTTGGCTGTAGCCTCCGGATTGTAGCCGATAGAAATATACTCCGCTTGCCACGCCCGTTGCATTCCACTCCCTGCGGTATCTGCCTGCCTGAAGTCGATCGGAAACCAGTGTTGCGATATCCTGGCCGAGAACGTTATACACTTTGAGCGTCACAAAGCTCTCTTGCGGAACCGAGATTTCGATCACAGTTGCCGGATTGAACGGGTTCGGATAGTTCTGTCCCAGCACAAAGCCCTTTGGCGTATCGTCAAATTTCTCACTCACGGAAGTTGTGGGTTGCAGACTCCGGAAGACGCCGCCGCCATTGGTGCCGGCAAGGATGTAGCCGCTGGAAGTGACGGCAAGCGCGAACACTATGCTGTCAGTTAAGCCCGTGTTGAATTGGGTCCAGGTTCCGCCGTTGTCGGTCGAGCGGAACACACCGCCGCCATTTGTTCCCGCAAAGATGTGCCCGCTGGAATTAATCGCAAGTGCCCTGACATCGGTATTAGTCAGCCCATTGTTAGACTGCGTCCAGGATCCACCGTTGTCCGTTGATTGATAGACGCCCCCCGCAGTCCCGGCCACAAGAGCTCCGGCGGGGGACAAACAGAGAGAAAATACAGCAAGGGTCGTCAGGCCGTGAGTAACCGGCGTCCAACTGACTCCATTGTCCGTCGAACGGTTGATCGCTCCTCCCCCCGTTGCGTTGATATAGCCGCTTGCTGCGAAAATATAGCCGCTGGAATTGATCGCGAGGGAATTGATAGAGCTGTTTGTCAGGCCGATATTCGTTTGAGCCCAGGTTCCGCCGTTATCTGTCGAGCGAAAAACGTCATTGGCACCCGCAAAGATATGACCGCTGGAATCGATGGCAAGCGAGGAGATCGTATTGTTCGGCAATCCCGCTTGCGTCCAGCTTGCGCCATCATCCGTTGAGCGGTAGACCCCGCCCGGGAAGAACCCAAGCGCCGCTACCGTGCCCGCAAAAATTGTCTTGCTGGCATTGACGGCAAACGAGTTGACAAACGTGCTCGTCAGACCGCTGTCGACGACAGCCCAGGACCCCCCGTTATCCGTGGATCGGAAGGCTCCACCGTAACCATTACCGAGCGTGTTGCCGCCGTTCGTCCCGGCAAATATATGGCCGCTGGAGGTGACAAGCAGGGAATTCACGTAGGTGAGCGGCACTCCGACGCGATTCCAGGTTCCCCCGTTGTCTGTCGAGCGGAACACTCCGCTGTTCGTTGCGTTATTCCCCGTCCCTGCAAAGATAGTACCGCTCCCGTTGATGGCAAGTGCAGAAACAAAACTCCCCGTCACGCCAACATTGAGCTGTGTCCAGCTCCCGCCGTAATCGGTTGAGCGATAGACTCCGCTTGCCGTTGTCCCTGCGAAAACCTGGTCATTTGCATTGATTGCCAAAGACGGAACACCGGTAGTCAGCGAGCCGGAGTGAGTCCAGGTTCCGCCGTTGTCTGTTGATCGATACACGCCGTTGGACGAAGTCCCCGCGAAGATCGAGTCACCGGAATTAATCACAAGAGACTGAACATATGTACTCGCGAGGCCCACCGGCGTCCAGCTTCCGCCGTGATCGGTCGAACGGAAGATACCTCCGTTAAACGTACCGGCAAAGACTGTCCCACTGGAATTGATGGCAAGAGAGTAGATAACGGTACTGGTCAACCCGGTGTTCACCGAACCCCAACTGGCACCGTTGTCAGTGGAGCGAAGCATTCCACTGGCCGTCCCGGCAAAAATATCTCCGCCTGAGTCGATCGCAAGGGCATGAACAAGGGAACCAGACAGGCCGACCTGCGTCCAGCTCCCCCCGTTATCAGTAGAGCGGAATACTCCGCTGCTGCCGGTTCCGGCGAAGACATGTCCGCTCGAATCGATTGCAATGGCACCAATATAGAGGTCGGATAACCCGTTGTTGATTGGGATCCAGGTACCCCCGTTATTCGTAGAGCGGAAGACGCCGCCATAGTACGTCCCCGCAAAGATATGACCGCTGGAGTTGAATGCGAACGCATACACAAAGCCCCCGTTGGGGCCGTTGCTTGGTTGCCAGACATTCGATTGCGGGAATGCAACATCGCAACACAGAATTACGGCAATCCACATTCCTTTCCGCAGAAGAGTTCCAAGCTTCTTCATCAACTATCTCCCCTTAAGTATTGAGCAATACGGCTACCTCACTTCCGTTTGCGAAGGCAACCCCCTGCGCTGTACTATCAAAGTACGGTATCTCCCCGGAGGCCTCTGGAACAAGATACCGGAATGGGAATTGAAGGGCAATGAAGACCCGAACGCCCCTGCTCACTCCACCGCTCGCGATCCCCTGAAACGCACTCAAGTTCTCGCCGCATTGGAGCACGTTTCTCCTCGTCAGGTTCCCCCTCTCATGGTCCCTGACGATCGCATGCCGGGCGAACAAAGTCGAAAACGGGCTCATTCGTCTCCCGCCGCAAACTCATGACTTCAATCTTTTTCCTTGACAATAGTTTTCCTTGTAAGTAGCTTCAAGCTGTCCTCAATGCCCTGTTCTCTTCGACCCCGATTGTCGAGTAACTCTTCCCACTCATTTGGAGAAGTTACCACCGCTTCCAGGAGGCCTCTTGTTCGGCGGGAAATCATGCTCGACAAATCGTTTCTCCTCCGGAATTCGCAGGGAGCTGAATCATTCCGTTCCCGCCTCTTTGCTATCCGCTTTCCTGGCACTTCTTCAAGACCAAGCATCGCATTCTCCGGTCGTTCTCGAGTCAAGCCACGTCACGATACGAGGTAAACGGCACATACCCCGCACGGTCAAATCTGTTCCGCTGATTGTATCCAACATGAACCGCACCAACTCATAACCACTCACATCCTGGAGGTAAGCAGCAATGAAAAATCCCTTCGCGGCTCTGGTTGTACTCCTGGTAGCTGCGTCCCTGGTACTCCCCGCCAGCGGGCGTTCGTCGGAGAATTTTGCAAACAAAGGGCAGGTGGAACTCGGTGGAATGCTCAATTTCACGAGCAACACGCGTGTCGCCGCGGGTTCGACAGGAGATGCCTCCACAACTATTGCATTGACCCCCTTCATTGGTTACTTCTTTATGGATCAGTTCGAAGTCGGCCTGAACCTGCAGTTAACCAGCACGACGTTTAAGGGGAGCACATCGAGCGATTACACTCTTCTTCTTTCCCCGGCATGGAATTTCAAAATCCGGAACAGCAACGTCACCCCGGCGCTCGCGCTCCTGGTGGGTTTTGGCTCCACGACGACCAACGGAGGGCCCGCCGCCAGCGGCCTGAGCGTCGGGGGCCGCGCCGTGGCAAAGATCCAGGTGGTCAGCAATGCGAACCTTCACGTCGGGGTCGAGTACCTGATGAACACCCGCAACCCGAGCGGCTACAGCGGCTCACGCGACGGAAACAATCTCCTCAATTTCGATATCGGATTCGCCATCTTCTTACCCTGAATCGGCGCAGACAACAGCCGGCTGACGAGCGCACCCGTGTGCGCTCGTCGGTAATGCAGGTGCCGAGGGAGGAAAGCGGGGGTCAGGGTTCGGGAATGGCGTGGACGTGCAGGATTATCTCGTCATCGTAACTCTCATGCGCTGCGTCCGAGAGAAGCAGCTTGTTCAAGAGATCGGCCATTGAGAGCCCCACTGATGACGGGACGCGCCCGGGAGGTCCTGCGAGGGATGCCGGAACGATGATGAGATTTCCTGAACCCGTCGGCCAGGGTGTATTTACCGCCATTATATAACTCCATTTACCGCTCCCCAGGTCGCAGTCGATGTGATTGCTGTCCCCCATATACCAGTGGCGGCCATATGATGTATCGGCCCAGAGCCGGTTCGGATCGACGACCCAGATCTGTCCGTGGCCGTGGGGATTCTCGCTGACCCCGTAAGCAATCAGCGTATGCCCGCCGCTTCCGTCTGCAGGATTCTGCTGGTTCGTGATGCTGACCAGGCACGGCCCTTCCTTCCCGATCGTCTGTTGCGCGAGTTGGAACCCGTAATTGCAGTTCTGGGAGTGACCGCTCTGCGCCTGATCGAGGTAGGTCTCGAGCACGGCGGCGGACAGTTCGTGTCCATGCATGATATTGATCGCCCGGTGGAGCTTTTGGTCATACGGCCCCGAATTATCCCCCGGGTAAGCGCTTGTCGGTATGCAATAGCCGTAGTAGCCGCCAAATTTGTTCATCATGATGCTCATGATGGAGATGCCGAAGCAATTCCCCGAACTGTTTCCGTTGGAGCTTCCGCCCCCGTTGGGGAGCATCGATTTGAATGCAAGTTCATAAAACGCGCGATCAAATGTGGCCGTCGCCCAGGTCAGTGTCGAGTCGAGGGGAACGCCGAAGTACGAATGGCAGTAGATGTCCCAGGTGAAAAAGCTGTCTGAAAAATTCTGGAACGCAAACCCGTACCTGGCCGGCGCAGTCGGATCCGGATTCTGGGCTGGTGCAAACCCCCGCCCGGCGATAAGCAGCGAACCGTACAGGAGCATGCGGGCATATGCGCGGAGTCGGTTCATAGACCCTCCTATGGATGGATGCCGGATTTCGGAGCGGACAGTTCCGTCAGCATGCCGTCACGCCTCAGCGCAACAACGCGGTAGAAGTACGTTGCACCCCGGGCGACCGAAGGGTCGGCAAACGTGTTCGCTCTCTGAAGTCCCTCGAGCTGAAAATAGTCACCCGCGTGGGACGTGCTCCGGAAGACAAGGAATCCCCTGACAAGCGTCGTATCGTACAGCGGAGTCCAGCTCAGTGTGAGCGCGCAGGGATTGTCCGTCGCCGTTACGGAAGTTATCATAGGAGGAGTCTCGCGCCGGGATGCGAAGGTGAACGTGCTCACGGCAAGCGCGCTGTCGGGCGAACTCTGGTTTCCCGATCTGTCGACACCGAGGACTTTGTACCAGTAGATGTGTTTCCTGTCCACGTGATGGTCGAAAAACGTCCCCGCACTCATGTAGGGGTTGCTGATGAGTGGGATGCTGTCGCACCCGACCTGAGGGGGTGGAATGTACGGATGGGCAAGGGGAACCCCGACGCCGGGAGGCGGAACAACCGTCATCCCGCCTACCCAGGCATAGGTGCCGAACTTCGACGTATCGGACCGGTAGATCTGATATGCGGCGATGTCCTGCACGGGGGGACCGATGTAATCGACCTGGATCGCGCTGTCCCGGGCGAAAAGCCCCGCGATGATCGCCGGCCCGGGGGGCGTTTTATCTCTCAGGCGCTGGCAGACGATGATCTCGGGAGGGGTGTGGGGAATCGGCAGTGTCCCGCTGATATTCTGCGAGTGATCCTGGGCCTTGACGATGTACGCGTAGCACAGAGGCGAGCCGGCCGGGACAGAGCGGTCATCAAAATATGCCTTCCCACCGCCATAGGTCTTTGCAAGGGACTGTGTAACGGAGCCCACCAGGACGAACGGGCCGCCGCAATCCCCCGGTCTCTTCCCGGTTGGCTCGGGCGCCGGGCCGGCGAATGTATTGTTTCCGACCGCAGCAAGGCAGGGATACCATTTCCCTCTGTCGCAGAGGGAGCGGTATATAAGATACTGGTCCACACCGCAGTCTGTATTGAGATCCCACTTCACGCGTATGTACTCATCGAAACCCTCAGCGGTCGTTCCACGAACGACGGCCGGACGCGTCGTGTCCTTGAGCGCCGCACCCACCGCAATTGAGCGCCGGGAGACGTTGCCGGCGGCGTCAACCGCCTCGACCCTGAAATACAGCGTGCTGTCGAGGCAGGCGCTCCGGAGCCCCGAAGTGCTGTCGTCCTTGAACAGTATGCGCGTCGAATCGAGAGGTCCAGGCTGGAGAACAGCAGGCGGAACAGCCACGGCGCCTATCGAAGGATTGGCGGGGCGGGCATAGCGGTAGACATTATACGAGGCCACATTTTCCCGGTGACCGTCGATGTCGAGGTGGACCTTCGTCCAACGTATGCGGATGCTGCTGTTCGATTCGATCGCCTGGACGACGATGTCCTGCGGAGTTGCCGGCGGCGTCCTGTCAAGGGGGGTCGCGGAGACCTGTGGGGAAAGGGTCCCGGCGTTTCCGAGTATATCCTTGTTGGCCACCTTGTACCAGTACGTCACGCCGTTGGCCGGGCCGGTAAATGGAATCGGGTTCCCCGGGACGGTCCTGGGCTGCGGATTCCCGGCGGTATCCCATCGCTCGTAATCCGTGAACCCATTCGCCGCGGGCGAGACGGCGACGCTGTCAATATCACGCGAGACGTCTGCGCTGAAGTCGACGTCGTTGACGAGACTGTAGGGCCCGATTGTTGTGGGCGCACGATAGATATTAAACCCGGAGAACTGCGGGAGCGGTTTGTTCCAGAGGACCTGGAGTTTGGCGTCGCCGACAACGATCCTCACGCCGGAAGGTGCCGGAATCGACGCCGGGACCCCCGCGGTGATCGTGATCTCGTTGGCACCCGTGGGGGGTAGCTGCGTCCCGCCGGTCCCGACGCGGAAGACTTTGTATTTGTACGACGTCCCGTTCACCACGGAGAGATCCGTGTACGCCTGTCCCATCACCAGCGCGACGGAAGGCTTGACCGCCACGAGCATCTGGACACGCAGCCACTTCTTCGAGCCCCGCGGAAACGAGGTTATGGCGAACACGTTGGCGAGCGGCTGGACAGGATGCTTTCCTCCCACGCTGTCCGCCAGCGCATAGGAGATGAGATTCCAGTCATCGGAGCCGCGCGGGATGATTGCCTTGAATGCGACGGTGTCCGTGACAGGGACGATGGGAGTATTATTGAGCGGCAGGACCGGATAGGCAGTCGATGCTGCCGGCTTTCGGAATATATTGTACCCGATGGTGGAGCCGCTGAGCGTGTCTGCGTCCCAGAGAAGAAGCACCTTCAGTGCGGGGAGCGGGTGCGTCGCCGCGCCAAGGTCCTGTGCCCGGACCGGCGAAGGGAGAACCAGGAGCGCCAGCGCCCAGCATGCCACGGACAAAAGAAGGACCCTCATGTTCAATCTCCGGGGGCCTCCGGCAGGTATTCCGACACGAGTGTTCATCTTTTCCCTGTCAGTAGAGGTAAAATCCCTGGTTTGCGTTGAATCCGGCGTTTACCGTCACGGATCCGCAGAAGATCCAGAGGACGCACGCATCGAGACCGAGTGTTCCCTGGAACGCCGGGGGAACTCCGGCAATCATCTGGAGATCGCCCCAGGCGTCCGCGCTGACAAGCCCGCCGGCAATCTTCCCCCAGACGTACAGACCGACGTTTCCTATCAATCCGAAACCCGCCACGGTATTCCCGCCGAACCCGGCAAACCCCCCGATCCCGGCGTACGCCTGGTATCCTCCCGAAACGACGTAGTAGCTCACGGATGCCGAGAAGCTCAGGTAGGCATAGAATCCGGTAATATTCTGCGGGAGCGCCCCTTTGTTCAGGCCGAACCTGCCGCTGATCCCGTCCATCACCCAGACATCGTCCTTGTTCGAGTTGATGCCAAGCCAGACGCCGGACTCAAGTCCTGCGCCCACGGCCGGCCATCCCATGCCGTACATCCCGACGGCAACGCGGCCCTGTATCGTCTCGTTGTCTGTCCCGAGGTGCCACTGGAACTCCCCCTGCCCGGAGAGACCGGCAACGATCGCATCCAGCGTGATGATCCCTTTTGCATAGCCTTCCGCGTACCCGGCATCCCTGTCGATCGAGAGCGTCATATAACCAACGATCTCCGCATTCGTGGAAAGAAGAACGACAAAAGCGTCGCCGGCCAGAAGGAAATCCGTGCGGGAAGGGCTGAACCCCATCACGACGGTGACATCGCCCGCGGAGCGGGCAAGGATGCTCGCCCCCAGACCGTTGCTCGCGGACATCTCTCCGCCGACCGCGATCTGCTCCAGGTTGTCCCCGATGATGCAGCCGCATCCCCAGATCTTGTTGAGTGCACTCGTCGTCATGACGGGAGCCAGAGCGATGGTGACGTCGGTCTCGTGGTTGAGCGAGAAACACGACCGCAAAGGCCTGACGACGATATTCCCCGGGAGGGGGACTGCAAATGCCACACCCTTGTTGATCGTACCCGTGCCCGGACCGGCGAACCCCTCCTGTGCGAGACTGTCATACTGCACGTCGAAGGCAAGCTGGGCAAGCCCGTCCCCCCAGTCCCTGAGGAGATGGAGATCGGTGCTTCCGGCGCCGTACGGGCTCGAGGCGGGAATGCGGACCGTGCGGCCGCCGAACGGACTCCCGGTGCGGTTGGGCGACTTCCAGTCGTACACCCAGACCGGCTTGGCCCCGAAGAAACTGAATGACAGCGTTCCGTGCGTGATCACGAATCCGGTGTCGGTGGGTGCGGCCGTCGTGTAATCCGAGAGCTTCACAAAGTTGGGAGTGTACGGAAAACGGTCAAACTTCTGTCCGCCGGTGTTGTAGTCGAAGAAGAGACGTCCGGTGTTTCCGGAAGCCTTGATCTCTCCCCACGTCAGCCAGAAGGGGTTCGTAAAATGTCTCGGTTCGGATATCCCGGCCGCGGTCAGGTACAACATGCCCAGCTTCACGCACATGATCCCCGCGGGTTTCGTGGAGTCCTTCGGGACCCCTTTCACCCCCCAGTAGGTCATGTCCATCGGCGGGGAAAGATCGAGCTGAGCCCCGCCGGCATCGGCCGTAGACGTGAACGTCAGATTCGAGAAGTGCGCGGTGCCTTTGAGTGGTCCGCCGAGGTAGATTTTCCCGCCGAAATCGCTGTACCATGTGGCGCTCTCGACGAACTGCATCTTCATTTGCCGCTCTTTTGAACCGTCGTCCCATTTAAAGGAAACCTTGAGAGGTGTTTCGCCGAGATACTGGGGGTTCTTGCACCATGTCGGGCCGAGATAAATCGTATCCAGCTGCCAGATATCGTTCGCGACGCGGACTTCCGTATGGACGCCGGTACCGATGATGTTCATCCAGACCGGAAACACGCTTGTCGCGTTGAACGACAGCTTCCCCGGGTTGAATATGGTCACATTCGGTACGTCCTGCGTCCAGATCGTGAAATCCCTGTGTCCGATCGACGTGAGCGTAACCCCCTGCTCTCCCAGTGATGCCAGCGCTGTCAGGGGGGAAGAGAGGTTCGGCAGTGTAAACACGTTGCCGACCAGAGGGTAGTACGGTGGGAGTTGCCTCGCGGCAAGGTAGAAATACCCCTGGGCGAACGTCCCCGCAGGGCCGGATGAGAGCTGGTAGTATCTCGGCGTGCCGTAGGTCTTGGAGTATTCCCCCCAGGTAAAACCGCCCGGAACTCTCACGGCACCGAAGAGATCCATGTCGTTCTGAACGTAAAGCGTGTCATAGAAAGCCCGGATCCCGCCTCCAAGCTCGTCCCGGATTGCGGCGATCGGGAGCTGGACCTCGCCCGAGAGGAACTCCCCTCCCACTATGCCGCATGCACCAAGACTCAGAAAGCCGCCCGGTGGACGCATCACGACGAGGTATCCCATCGGCTCGACGGTGCGGAAGGCAAACTGTGAGACAAGATTCAATCGCGCCTCAAGGCCTGAAGAGACTATGAGTCCGTTCGAGAAGCTGTATTTCGCTTTGACGTATCCCCGGTTGGAGAGCACCACCTCGGCCGGCGGGTCGGGCGTCGTGCCCGAAGTGAGCACGACACCCTTCCAGGAGTTCGCGAGATGGGGGATGACCGCGGGGTCGGAATACGTCGACGAGAAGTCGATCGTGTATCCCTTCCCCGAGACCTGCACCCCCGTCTCACCCACATAGAAGGGCCCGAACGAAGAGTCGGGCACCTGCGCATACAGTTCGCATTGTCCCGTGATAGCAGTCCACGGGAGGCCGATCGATGAGCGCGTGCAGGCTGTCGCACTGACGATGCACGGAGGAAGAACTATCGCCCCCCTGACTGTTGCTTTCGAGGGAGTGATCACGAGCGAGTCGATATCGAGCGAGAATCCGGGCTCGATCGCGATCTCCGCAGGGACCGGAGGTGAGACCGGTGCGGCCGGGTACCATGCTATCCCCGCGGAGAGAAGGACGACGGGCGCAAGGCCGCCTGTCCACTGCACGTCGCGAAACCGGACGCGAATCCCGTCGGGGCCGTTCAATCCTTTCAGGATCCCTATGACAAGATTCCTGTCAATCAACATCTGCGATGACTCGCTCCGCTGCGGGAGGCTGAGCTGTATTTTGTCACCCACCCGGATGGAGGGATCCACCAGCAGCGCATCTGAAATATGTATCTGTGTGAGCGAATCGCTCACAGACTGGACGACGGCAAACGACTTCAGCGCGGGGTGCAGGCTTTTCCATGGGAAGGGAATAATATGCGGCGGACAGGTGAACTTCACCCGGCCGATCCCGCTCGGGAGATTGGGATTGAGGGATTTCGAAGGCTGATCGTATTCTTCGACGTCGATCCTGAACGTCCCCGCGATGAGTGTCGCCGGAATCACCTTCTTCACGACAGGCGGGGGAAGTTTATTCACGAGGGTGAATGAAGAGACCTCGCTCTTCCCCAGATTTGCTGCGACGGGATGTCCACCGGTGTCGACCGCCTGCACCTGCCACGCAAAACCGACAGCCATGGGATAGAGCCCGAAGGACGGTGAACCGTGAGCGTATTCAAATGTCGGATCGCTCACGATCCTGTTGAAGAGTGGCTGGTTCTGCTCGAGGGCTTCGGCTGCGGCCTGGCCGGTGAATATCGGTGCGATCACAAGGCGGTACGCGGCCTGCTTTCCGGATTCCAGGAACACCGGTGCCCAGCGAAATGTAAGGGGCTCTTCGGTTGCGCGTGATTCACCGGGGGCGGGACTCACGGTCTTCGGCGGTGCGGGAAGCATCACCCGGACGGCGGGAGTTGCGGTCACCTGCGCCTCCAGGGAAACCGGAAGGCACAGGAAGAGCATGAGCGCAGATGCCATGGTTTTTTTCATAGCTCTCCCTGTCGTTGAAGGGGGCGATGGTTGTGACGGGACACAGAGAGGAAATAGATGCCGTGGGTGAAGCCCGGCGAGCAGGGCGTAACACAATCAGGGGCTGCAGGGAATCCCGTACAGTCCGGTTGACCAGGACCAGGCAGCAATATGAGTCGTTTATTCAATTGGCACTCAGATCGAGTGGTGGGAAGTGCCTTTAAAGCGACCCAGAGCAAGGAACGGTGCTAGTAGAGAGGAAAAACCTCGCTAATTATCAGAAAAAACTGCGACTTTGTCAAGTCCCTTTTATCGGTTTCCTGACATTCGGAAATTGGGGCTGCCTTTCAATTGTGCACACTGAATGTCGGCGCTGTCTTTTGATAGAGGCCGACTCTCTTCGGCGTGGCTGAGATATCGCGATCATCACGGAAATTCCATTTCAACGGTCCCCTTCGGGATCGATTCTGACCTGGTTGTCCCTTCATGCGTCACCGCCAGCGTGAACGGGCCGTCCGTGTTGACCTTGATGTTCACACGCTTCCCGCCCGGGATCGGGATGGCAACCAGTGATATCACGTGTCCGTTGAATCTATATCGTTCGCAGCCGCACCGCGCAGACGAACGGATCTCCCAACGGAGCGTATTCCTTACAGCGTCCGGTTTCAACCCGACGCCAAATTCGAGAAAGTAGAGAATCGGACCGATTCCACTCCATCCCACCATGTCCCGGACGACCGGTTCGCCGTTTACATGTCGGCCCGCTGCCACTGAGTCCGGAGCATAGTTTTCCCAGATAGTTCCGGTCGTCGCGCAAATCTCGGCCACGGCGTGCACATGCTTCATCGCGATCTCGTGCGCGAGGTCAGCATAGCCGTATCGCTGAAGTCCCCGGATGACCATCGTATTTGTCGACGGCCACACAGCTCCCCTCCAGTATCCCCCCCACGAGATATACCCCGGTTCATCTGCCGAGCAGCTCGGGACGGGATGAGTCCGTCCGAACGTCCGGGGGTTGCGGAGCTCCGCCTCAAGGGCAGCGGCCTGGTCCTTCGAGGCCACGCCTCCGAGAAGCGGCCAGAATGCCGCGATCGTTTTCACCGGGATGCGCTCGCCTGCGTGCGAACAATCATAATAGAAACGCCGGTCAGGATCCCACATATACCTGTTGACCTGCGCCGCAAGCGAATCCGCCTCCCTCTCCCACCTGTGCGGATCCCCCATGCCGGTCACCCCGTCAATGACGGCGAGCTGACGCGCGAACATGACCATTTCGCTGGAGATGTCGACGCTCGTCCCGCCCCCTGAGAGAAAGGGATTCCGGGGCGAATTGTCCATACTCGCCCAGTCGGTCACGTATAACCCGTTCCCCTGCCTCAGGTACTTCTTCAATGCCTGATAGTACCGCACGAGCGGTTCCCGAACGGTCCGGAGACGGAGTGTGTCCCCGGTGAATGAAAAGCTCTCGAGCTCGGCCCACGCGAGGACCGGGTGGTCGAGCGCATCGAGCGTGAGCGCGGGGGGCGGCTCGGGAATTTCTCTCCCCGTGTATTGAATTGTCACCGGGCCCGGGCCGGTGTTGAATCCCCATCGGCTGAAAAGGGGCTTGCGTTCCTTGTTTATCCAGGGCGCGAAATCGATCCCCGTCGTCCTGTTGATCTCCCTGCTTATCTCTCCGTCCTCGTGTTGCTTCCCGTAGAAATTGTCGAGCGAGTGGATGCCGGGAACGATGCCGTTCGCGACGTTGCAGAACATGGTCATGAACGCGGTATCCCAGAGGAATATGTTGTCATTGAACGCGGCGTCGATAAACTGGGCGATGAATTTATTCCCGGGCGTCGGCTGATGGAAATGCCGGAACGCCAGCTCCCATGCCTTCCAGTACGCCATGACGAATTTCGGATCCTCGTCGTATATTGGGGCGGGAAGCCGGTCGCGCACAGCTTCAAACTGCGGCAGTGGAGGAGACAGGTGGGGTTCCCCCTTGAAGTAGATCCCCTGCCGGTCTGTCTGGGCTTCGCTCCTGAAGACGGCCGCTGCCAGGAGTATGAGGATAACCGCCTTCATCGCTTGCTCCCTTCCTTACGGGATCTATTCCAACTTTTTCCAGACCTCTTCCAGGAGAAGGTCTTCATCCTTCTTCCCGTCTTTATAGTGGACGTAGTGTCCGGTGGTGTACCAGAGATCCCCTTCGAGCCGGATTTTCCAGTCTATGGAAGTGCCGATGTTTTGCGGGTCATAAAAGTACTCGGTCGTTTCCGTATAGGTATCGCCGTCAAGTTTATACTCTCCGGCTCCGCAAACATCATGATACGCCACGACGGAATCGTGGGAAGTATGCCTGGCCAGCAGCTCCTCGAGAAGGCGTTTGTCCTCCTGGACCCAGACGAACTGTGAGGCGGTCAGAATTTTGATCCGGCGCCCCTGTAACCGAATTTCCTTCCCGTCAATCTTCTGGGATTGCATTGTCCATGCTCCCTGGAGTTTACCCGGTTGTTTGACGGACGCCGTCATCAAAGCCGCGTCTTCCTCAACGCTCCACGACTTGAGTCTATCAGGGAACCAGTTCAAATCTCCCACCGGGAAAGCGTTGAGTCCCGATTTCAGAAGGACGGAATTGCTGTAGGAGAAGTCCTCCTTCGATGGATACGTGCCCCGGGAAGAATTCCTGTAAACGCCGGTCGTGTTTTTGGCGGCGGCCGGGTCTTTCGAATTGTCGGGGTCGTACCCCCAGAAAACGCTGTTCTTCGGCGAAACAGAGTACATGTCCTCAAGAAACGCGAGGATCGATGACAAGTTGTCGGGCATCAGCGTGAAATGCGGATTCTCTCCGTCTACCGACGCGCGTTGGACAAAGTGAGGATGCCACGACCACATCGACTGGGTCCGGGCGTTCATGACTGGTTCGGGAAAGATCTCTTCGGCGTCCCTCGATACAGAGGCATTGTACTTCCTGTAAAACCCGTAGAAGGAAGCCGTGTCAAAATAGGTCGCGTTGTTGGCGTAAACAATTATCCGGCCGAGCTCCTGGGGATCTGTCGGGCTGAGTGTCGTTTGATCGGAGAACTGGACTGCGTCGCTCCCGTACACCCGTATCGCTTCTTCGGGGGTTATTCTCCGTCCGGGTGTCTTCAACGTATCGATGTTTATCGTCTGGCCGTACAACAGCGTGCCCGGATCCTGGTACTTCCGGTCCTTCATCCGCTCGCCGGTGAAATGGGAGTTCACGAGAAGGTTGTTCGCGATATACGCATTCCGGTAGTAACTTTCGAGCCAGCAGAACTTGGCGCAGTTCACGACTGTGTTATGGTCGCAAAAGTAGTAGTTGAGTCCGATCCCCTGCGACTGAATCAGCCCGAACCCGACGTTTTCCAGCGTGTTATTGATTTCCACGAGTGTATCCGCCGGTGACGTGAAGTAGACGACACGTCCCGCCCACCATTCGTCTTTGTAGATCGCGTTGCGAAAGAGGTTGTTGGTCAGAAACACGCTTGTCCACCTGCCTGACAGATGCAGGGCCGGTCCCTCCTGCCACTCAAATATGCAATGGTCGATATTCACTCTTGTGCTGTCCTTCTCTTCAGTGATCGGTTCCCAGAGTTGAGCGCCGGAGGCGATCCACGAAAGAACCCACACATTGGACAATGTCAGATCGCCGCCCGAGACGATAATCCGGTCGGTCACCCGGTCGCCATGGAGTAGCCGGAGTGAATCGGGCGCCAGCTGGACGACGGCCGGGCCCGGGTCTTTTCCCGCCGCGGACATCGGCTGACCTGTTATCCTTAAATGATATCCGTTTGCGATGATCGGCCTCGTGTTGATGTATCGCTCCCCCCGGGTGAGGACATAGACCCTGTTGTTATCAACGCGACCCCCGTTTGCAAGCGTGTCCCCCATGATCGCATTAGCCATGGCGTCCTTCCTTGTGTTCCTTACAAGAAGTGTGTCTGAATGCGGGGCTGACACGAGCGCGGAGTGAAGCATTCCCGCCAGAAATAAAAGGAGAAACGAGCGCTTGATCATCACAATTGCCTTCCTGGATGCTGGGTTTGGTTCCGGTCTGCGGCCCCGGCGTCATCGCAAGCCCCGGATGTCCTGGCCGCTCCTAAGGTCGGCAAATCCGGCCTCGAAAAAAACATGTTTTTCTTCGGAAGTTTCATATTTTATGTAAATCTGGCAGCGCTCAATGGCGCTATCGCGTGCCAGAAGCGGTCATCACCAACCTGTGAGAAGCTGGATTCCGGAGGTCAACGACGTGAGAGGATTGATGATGCCCAGAGTATTCGCAGCATGTGGAGTTGCGCTGTGCATGTTCACGGCAGGTGCCGTGGCGCAGGTATTACCCCCCTCGACCCCCGTGGCAACGGCGCCGACGAATCTCGGTCAGACGTCCTTCGCGGCCAACTGGAATGCATCGACGGGTGCGACCGCATACCTGGTCCAGGTGGCGACGGATACCATTTTCAGGTTGATCGTAACGGGGTACAACAATGTGAACGTCGGAAACGTCCTGACGCTGAACGTCACGGGGCTCACTCCTTCAACGAAGTATTATTACCGGGTCAGGGCAAGCAATGCCGGAGGGGTGAGCGCGGTCTCGAATATTATCACGCTGACGACGGTCGTGGCGACTCCCCCCGCGCCCGTAGCACTCGCTGCATCGAACATCGGGCAGACGTCGTTCAGCGCAAATTGGGATACTGCGGCGGGAGCAACATTCTACCTGCTCGACGTCTCAACGGATACGGCATTCAAAGTCAGCGTACCGGGGTACGGCAATTTGAATGCCGGGAACGTGCAGACGATCAACGTCCTGGGTCTCGCCGGAGGGACAAATTACTTCTACCGGGTGCGGGGGAGCAACGTCGGCGGGACGAGCGGGAACTCGAACATCATCTCCTTGACGACCGTCGTGGCAACTCCGCCTCCGCCGGTCGCCTCGGCGGGAACGAACGTCACGCAGACGTCATTCACCGCCGGCTGGAGTTCATCGGTGGGCGCCACGGCATACTATCTTGACGTCGCGACGGATACGAACTTTGCCGCGATCATCCCGGCCGACAGTAATCTGAACGTCGGAAACGTACTGACGAGAAACATCACCGGGCTGGCTGCGGGAGCGAAGTACTTTTACAGGGTGAGGGGGAGCAACGTCGGCGGCACGAGCGGGAATTCCAACACGATTGCGGTGACGACGGTCGTCGCGACGCCGCCGGCGCCCGTGGCAGCGTCTGCGACCGGTATCGTCCAGACCTCCTTCACGGCCAACTGGAACCCTTCGGCCGGGGCGACGGCATATCTCCTCGACGTGGCGACGGATACAATCTTTACGGCGTTCCTCACCGGGTACAATAATCTGAACGTCGGAAACGTCCTGGCGCAAAGTGTCGCGGGACTTACCCCCGCAACGAAATATTTCTACCGGGTACGGGGGAGCAATGCGGGCGGAACGAGCGGCAGTTCCAATGTGATCGTCGTGTCTACGCTTGTGCCGGTTCCGCCGGCGCCTGTCGCGACAACGGCTTCAAACGTCGGTCAGACATCGTTTACGGCAAACTGGAACGCGGCATCAGGAGCAACGGCCTATCATCTTGATGCGGCAACGGATACGTCGTTCACGGCGATCCTGTCCGCCTACAATAATCTGAACGTTGGAAATGTCCTGGCGCAGGTTGTCGCGGGACTGGCACCGGGGACGAAGTATTACTACCGGCTGAGGGGAAGCAATGCCGGGGGAACGGGCGGGAACTCCAACATTATATCCGTGGCAACTGTCGGCGTGCCCCCGCCGGCTCCCGTGTTGACCGCGCCGGCGAACGGATCCACGGGACAGCCGGCCGCCCTGGCGCTTACCTGGAATCCGTCCACGGGAGCTGCGTCGTATTTCGTCCAGGTGTCGACCTCGCCGTCGTTCATTCTGCCGTTTATCAGCGACTCGTCGGTTTCAGTGACATCCCGGCCGGTCAGCGGGCTTGCCCTCAACACTACTTATTTCTGGCGGGTCGCCGCCAGGAATCAGTTCGGCACGGGCGCATTTTCATCTCCGGTATTCTCCTTCTCAACGGTGGACACAACAGTCGTGACGGGGAGCGTCCCCTTCCCCCCGGACCCCGCGCAGAGTGATTACAGGATGGTGAGCGTCCCTGGCGCGTCCCCGGGGCCGGTATCAGACCTCACGGCAGGTTCCGGAGGAGTGCAGAAATTTGACTGGCGTGCCTATCGCATCCCGGTCTCAGGTGCATTGACGGAGCTTGACCCACAGGATCAGATAAATGTCGGCGAGGGAATCTGGCTCATCAGGAAAAACACTTTGAGCATCAGCAAGTCCGCCACAATGCCCGCCGTGCAGTCGAACGGGGCGTTTCCCATTACGCTCCACAGCGGCTGGAACATCATTGCCGACCCGTTCAACGTGCCCGTGCAATGGTCCGCCGTAAGGGCTCTGAACGGCCTGCTCCCTTCCGACGTCATACAGGGGTGGTCAGGGACATATGAAGTAGACACTGCGATGCAGCCTTTTGAGGGATACTACTTCTACAGCGACAGCACCGGCCCGACAGCGCTCGCAATCCCGTATCCGCTCCCCTCAACACAGCAACAGCCCGGCTACGCTCCCCCCGCGATCGCATGGTCCCTTCACGTCGCGTTCGAGAGCGCGGACAACAACGATGCCGATTGCCGGCTGGGTGTATCGGCTGCGGCGGTGCCCGGGCATGACGCTCTGGAGATCAGAAAGCCTCCGCTCGCATTTGCAGGCGGGGAGGTCTATTTCTCGCGCCCCGGGCCCGGGAACAAAAACGGCCGGTTCAGCACGGACTATCGTCCCGGCATAAATGGAAGCGAGGAATGGGATATCTCGATATCTCACCCCGGAGGGTGCACCGGAACGCTCAGGTTCACCGGAGTTGAGGAAATCCCTGCCGCCTACAGTGTGATTCTCCTTGCGCCCGACGACGGCTGGCCGGTCAATCTCCGGACCCGGAAGGAGTACCATCTCCAATCTCCGTTGACAGGCCTGATGGTCAGGGTCCTCGTCGGGCTCGATTCCGTGATCGCGCGAAAGATCTCGGGTCTTGTGCCGGATGCATACATGCTGGAACAGAACTACCCGAATCCATTCAATCCGACGACGACAATACGCTATGGATTGCCGCAGAAATCAACTGTGAATCTCACCGTCTACAATGCCCTCGGCCAGCGCCTCAGACAACTGGTGGACGGGGAGCAGGACGCGGGATTTCATGAGGTAAAATTCGACGGTGCGGGTCTGGCGAGCGGCGTGTATTTCTATCGCATACGCGCCGGCAATTTCTCCCAGACGAAGAAGTTCTTGCTGATTCAGTAGACAGACGGGTTCGATGCAGGGAATTACGACGCGCCATGGATGATCTGATCGGTAAATCGATCGCCCACTATACGATCATCGATAAACTGGGAGAGGGAGGCATGGGCGCCGTATTTAAGGCCCATGACACACGCCTCAACCGCCCCGTCGCGATCAAGACTCTTCTCCGCTATCATGCGCTGGAATCCGAAGCCAGGGCCCAGCTCCTCAACGAAGCACGATCGGCCGCTTCCCTGAATCATCCAAACATCGCGACGGTCTACACCATCGAAGAAGCCAATGATGAAATCTACATCATCATGGAATATCTCGAAGGGGAGGAGCTTAAGGCCCGCATTTCCCGGGGGCCGATTCCGGCGGAGGAGACGTTCCGGATTGCCCTTGCGCTTGCCGGGGGGCTGAAAGCCGCCCATGCGGGGGGGATCATTCATCGGGACATCAAGAGCTCCAATGTGATGCTGACGACCGGCGGACTCCCCAAGCTCATGGATTTTGGAATCGCCAGGGGGCCGTCTCCCGAAACCGGCGAACCCTCCGGTCAATCGCGGACGGGGACGATCCCCTATATGTCTCCCGAACAGATTCGCGGTGAGGACGTCGATCTGCGGAGCGATATCTTCTCGCTCGGTGTCGTGCTCTACGAATCGTTGACCGGCCTTCTCCCATTCCAGGGCGACCACGAACCGGCCCTTGTGTATGCGATCCTCAACACGGACCCCCGGCCGCTGACCGAACTCGATGGCTCGATCCCTTCGTCGGCGCAGGCGCTCATCGACGGGTGCCTGAAAAAGAACAGGAACGAGCGCTACGCTTCCTGCGACGCGGTGATCGAGGCGGTTCAAACCTGCCTTCGCGCTGACCTGAAAGCTGAACGCGCGGGTTCGGACCCACAGGCAACAGTGCCGCATCTCGTGCTCGATGACGCCGTATCGGATGAGCTCATCGGCCGGAAGGGAGAAGAATCGGCACTCCGTAAGACAATCGAAGACGCATGTGGCGGGCGGGGATCGACGGTGTTCATCGCCGGAGAACACGGCGTGGGGAAGAGTTTCCTCGCCTCGCGGGCGCTTTTTGCGGCGCAGAAGCAGGGGATACACGTCCTTCACGGGAAATGTTTCGGAGGGGCAGGGAGCGCTCCCTATGAACCGTTTGTCACCGCATTCAAGCGCGCAATTCATCAGACGGACAATACTCTCCTCGACATTCTCTCTCGAACCGGAGGGCGGGAAGGGGCCGATCTGGGAAACCGTCTGCCTCTCCTGAATCCGCTGTTGATTCCGGGTTCCCCGGTCGCCGGGGGGCTGAACAGGGAACAGGTGTGGGAAGCGATCCTCGCGCTTCTGCGAGCGTTGAGCGTGGACCGGTCCGTCGCCATTGTCATCGATGACCTCCAGTGGGCCGATGAGGCGACGATGGACCTGTGTTCTTATCTCGCCCGGAATCTCGCCTCCTCCAGGATCTGCATTATCGCAACATACGTTGCCGAAGAGGCGGCATCAGGCGAGGCGTCCGCCGTGATTCTGGCCCGCAAACTCAAGCTCGAAGGGAGACTCGTGCAGATTCAGCTTGAGCGGTGGGATGCCGGTGAAACTGCGCTTATGGTCGAGTACGCCCTCGGCGGGAAAGTGGATCCCGTGATGACCGCCCGGATTCACGAGGCGGCGCGGGGCAACGCCCTGTTCACAATGGAGCTGCTCTCCCTGCTCCGGACGCGCGACGCGGTAAAATTCGTCGGGGGCCGCTGGGAGTGCGAGGCGGGGGACCTCTCGCTCCTTGTCACCGACCGTATACACGATGTCATCCGGCAGCGGCTCGACAGGCTGACGGAGCGGGACAGGGAAATCCTGAACGTTGCCTCATGCGAGACGGAATATTTCGAATCTGATCCGCTTGTGGCCTCGATGGAAATCACGCGCATCGAGCTTCTCAAACGGCTGCAGGTTCTCGAGGACGAATACGGCCTCATCCGGCATGAAAAGAAACGCTACCGGTTCGATCATCCCTTGCTCCGGCAGGTTGTGTATGAAGGGATTCTCGAGGAATTGCGCGAAGAATATCACCGGAAGTTCGGCGCGTGGCTCGTCAGTCATTTTGGCGACAACCCCGATTACGCGGGGAGGATTGCCCATCATCTCCGGGCCTCCGGGCAGGAAGCGGAATCTGTACCGTACCTGCTGACGGGTGCGGACCGCTCGCTTTCCGTGTGGGCCGTGAGTCTCGCGAAGTCGCAGTACGCCAGGGCCGACGAAATCCTGAAACGCCTCGGCGGGGACGGCAGCGCACTCGCGATGAGGGTGGAATCAGGCCTCGGAGACGTCTCTCTCTCGGAGGGTCATACGGTTGAGGCGCTCCGGCACTATGGGCGGCACATTGAGCTTGCGCACCTCTTGGCGGACGTCCCCGCGGAAACCGTGGGACACCGAAAGCGGGCGGCCGCATTGCGCATTACCGGAAGCCTTGCCGACGCAATGAACGATGCGGAGGGGGCGCTCAGTTCGGCGGCTGCCCGGGGGGATGCCCGGGAAGAAGTGCAATGCCTGCTGGCCCTCGCGTCGATCCACTCGGCCAGGGCGGATTATGCGCGGACCGTGGAGCTGAGCCGGCAAGCGTTTGAGAGATCGACGCAGACCGGCGACATTGGCAGTCAGGCCGTCGCAATGGGGACGCTGGGGTTGGCCCAATGGCACCTCGGCGCCCTGCGCAATGCCGCGGAGAGTCTCCGGCAGGCCCTTGGAATGCACGGTTCGATCGGCGACAGCCGGGGGCGGGCGACGGTCCTGAATTATCTCGGTCTCACGTACTACTGTCTCGCCCGGCTGGAAGAGGCGCTTGATGCGAACAGGGAGTCGCTGGCGATCAAGGAAGCGCTCGCCATCATCCCCGCCATTCCGGGGAGTCTGAACAATATCGGAGATACCTACAGGGAGATTGGCGACATAGAAAAGGCGATGGCGTTCCATCGTGACGCACTGGAGGGCGCGCGCCGGCAGAACAACCGGGGATCGGAATGCGATTCCCTGCGTGATCTCGGTACGGATTTCTACCGGCGCGGCGAATTCGCGCTTGCGCGATCGCACTTCGAAGAAGTTCTCCGCCTCGCCAGGACGTACGGGTACGCCTGGTATGAGATACGCGTGATGCTTTCACTGGCCGAGCTTGATCTTGCGGAAAACAACCGGGAGTCAGCGGACCACTGGTCGGAAGAAGGGATGCGGCGGTCGAGAGAGACCGGCGCAGATCAGCTCACGCTGGAAGCGGCCTGGACGCGGGGGAAGGTCTTCGCCCGGCTGGGGAATGCCGGCGAAGCGCGCAAACTTCTCGCGGAGTCGGTGGCGAAGGCGGAGGCCATGGACCACCGGCTCTTCCTCTGGCAGATATTGCGGGAGGTCGTCACGGTGGAGCGCTCCCTGGGCGACAGAGAAGCCGGGGAACACGCACTCACAAAAGTACGCACCCTCCTGCACGACATTATCAGCGAATTCAAGAATCCCGCGCTCAAAGCGACCTTCCAGAACATCGACGAAGTCCGTGATCTTCTTGAAAATGCATCATCACGATGACAGGCCCGGAACAAGGCGCCGGACCGTCACTGAGACGCTCACCTGCGAAGTTCATCGCCCGGCGAACCACTTATTGCGCGGATCCCTGAACCTTCACCAGTTGCTCGTTGAGCTGCTGGAGCTGAAAGTTGTACTGGTCGAGTCTGCTTGATCGCGTCTTGGCGTCGTCGGATTTGCTTACCTTCTCCGCCTGGATCCTTTTCTGGAGCGCGGTGATCTGACTCTGGATAATTGCCGCACTGGGAATGACGCTCTCGTTCTTGCTGCTGAACCCTGAAACCGGGCTCTTCGGCGAAACGGATGAGATTGACATGACGGTGCTCCTTAATGGATTCAACATTGTCGTCTCTACTACTATTATCGGCATTCGCCCGGAGAACATGAGAACGTGTCGACGGATTGCCGCGGCACGGCGGGAGACGATGTCTCGACGCACCCCCGATCTGTGTGCGAACCCCGTTGCCCGCGTGTTTCCGCTCCGGATTTGCCTCATTTTTTCCTGACGCACACAGGAGTAACAGCTGTCCGGGGTTTTGATCATCTGGCCAGACGTGGCCACAGGCTTCGCCAGCACACGCGTAATTCAGTATGCTTTGTCCTGAAAGTGCTGGCACGCGCTGTGTTCTCTGGTAAGGCACATTCGAACGCGCATGTATCTCCCACTTCATAATACTATTCCCGTCCTCCGGGCTCACGCCATGATTGACGACATCGTTCTTCAACTCCGACGTGCAGGTGACAAGACCTTCCTTCTTCCGTTCGGTGACGCTGTTGCTGCGGTAGTTTCGTCTGATCAGGCGCCGGGGAAAGTGCGGGTCGCCGCCGAGATCGACAGTATCGAAAAGTCACTGCGGCAGACGGCAAAGGAAATCGACAATCTGCTTGCGTGTGCATCGCGAACCGCCGCAGAACATGGTGCAGGACACAGGCACGAAGCGGATGAGACGAAGTTGACAGAGGGAGATCTCAATTTCCTCACCGAGATCGCCGATATCCTCCCTTCGATCTCGGACTCCCTCCTCGAATGCTCCGACTGCTGCAGGACCGGAGCGTTGTCCCTTGAAGAGATTGCGGCAAGGGTGACGACCGCCGCGCTGATTGTGTCACGGGGAACAGCGCGGTTCCTCCCGGGGTCCGTCGCCGAACGCTGATTGGGTTTTGAGTCGTCGTGGAGCGGTTCTTAAGGCCGATTTTCGTATAATGCTCAACGAAAACAACGTTTGGAATGCTAGTGTCAAAGGTTTTTACCTCAGTCGCACTTGTGTGCGCCATCTTCACCATCGCCTCGGCGCAGGATGAAATACGGGGAAGCATCACGGGACAGATCATCGACGCCGCCACAAAGCGCCCGCTCGAGCTTGTCAATGTCCTTCTCCAGAAAACTTCCGACAGCACGCTGGTCGCCGGAATAGCGACGGACAGAAACGGGAAGTTCTCGTTCCAGGGTGTCCGTCCCGGCGAGTATTACTGCAGGTGCAGTCTCGTCGGATACGGGACGAGGCGCACTGTTCCCGTCCTCATCGATCCTGCGCATCGGAACGCAAATCTCGGAAGACTGGAAATGCGGGAAACCGCTGTCAGTCTCGACGAGATCCTCGTCACGCGGGAAAAAGCGCTTCAGAACATTTCAGTCGACAGGAAGGTCTACAACGTCGACCAGGATCTGATGAGCAAAGCGGGGTCGGCAAGCGAACTCCTGCAGAACGTGCCGTCCGTGGAGGTCGACATCGACGGCAACGTGAGTCTCAGGGGGTCCTCGAACGTCCTGATGCTTATCGACGGGAAGAATTCCTCGTTAATGGGGAGGAGCCGCGCCGAAGTCCTCCAGCAGCTCCCCGCAAGCACGATCGAGAGGATTGAGGTCATCACAAATCCGTCCGCGAAGTACAAGCCGGACGGGACGTCGGGGATCATCAACATCGTCCTGAAGAAGAATACCTCGCCGGGCATGAACGGGAGTATATCGTTGAACGCCGGGAATCAGGGGCGGTACAATGGCACCCTCCGGCTGAATTACAAACCCGGCGGTTTCAATCTGTACGGGAGTTACAGCTTCCGGCAGGATAGCCGCAACAGGACGAACAGCGATTCGAGAATCATGAGCGACACCGCGCCTGGCTACTACAGGCAGGACCTTGCCTCGTATGCGGACCCGGTATCACACATGGTCAACCTCGGCGTTGAGGCGGATATCAATGAGTCGGAGAACGCGGGAGCGTCCGGTCACTATTTTCACAATGCCTTTGTCCGGACCGACTACGCGCACAATGTCTACCAGGACCTGAGCTTCAATCCGACCGAGGTCTATGACCGCAACCGTCTGGACCATGAATATCAGGAGGATTACGGCTTCGATGCTTTCTTCGAGCACAGGTTCCCCACCGAGAATCACAGGCTCCGGGGCGAGTTCTCGTTCTCGGGCCACCCGGAGAAAGAGGACAATCACTACACGAACGTGTACGCGCTGCCGGCCGCCCCCGATGGATTCGACAACACGCTCATTCAGCCGCTCGAAAACAAGACGCAGTTTTCCGTTGAATACTCCGACCCCCTGACAGACAGGTCCACGCTGGAGGCCGGCTATGCGGGGGAACTGGACTACAGTAACTATGACTACGACGTCACAAATTTTGACACCGCGCAGCAGTCGTTTGTGACGGACCTCGGGAAAACCAGCCGCTTTGTGTTCGATCAGGGCATTCATGCACTCTACGCGACGTATGCGAATTCGCTCGGCGATCTGAGCGCACTCGTCGGCCTGCGCGCCGAACAGTCGTATACTACGTGCAATCTCGTGACGCGGGACTCCGTGCTCCGGAATTCCTATATCGAGATCTATCCGACTCTGCATCTTTCCTGCAGGATCGGCGAATCCGCGGAATTGCAGTTGAATTACAGCCGGCGCGTCCACAGGCCGGAGAGCGAAGATCTGAACCCGTTTCCGGAATATCGTGATCCGAGGAATGTCCAGTCGGGAAATCCCTCCCTGCTCCCGGAATTCATTCATTCCGTCGAATTCGGATGCAGGCTCCAGAACAGCTTCCTCTCCGTCACCCCGAGCCTGTACTATCGGTACACGTCGAACCGGTTCACCACGATCACGCAGGTTCTCAATGACACCACCCTGCTCACCACGAGAACGAATCTGGCGAACGATCAATCGGGAGGGCTCGAGATGATCGTGTCCGCGAATCTCGGAGACGTGGTGACGACGAACCTGAGCGCGAACACCTACTACGACCAGATCGACGCGACGAATCTCGGGTACGGTGCGAACAAGTCCACGATCACGTGGAGCGGCGCAATGACCGTCAGCATCAGCGCCGCGAAGGGGACCATGTTCCAGGCCAACGCGGTGTACAATGCCGCCCGGCTTACACCGCAGGGCGAATTGCGTCCGAGTTATGTGGTGAACCTCGGCGCCCGGCAGGATCTATTCGATTCGCAGCTATCGCTGAGCCTTACGGTCGCCGACCTGTTTCACACATTGAAGAGGGAGCTCCTGCTCGATACCCCCCTGTTGAATCAGACCGTCATCAACAGGCGTGATGCCGGTATTATCTACTTCGGTCTTTCGTATCACTTCGGCGGCGAAACCGGGAAATCAAAGGAAGATCAACTCCACTATGACGATGCCCTGTAGGCGCGGTCGTGTCCCGGAAGCTTCATGACGACGAAGTGCATGCTCCTGTTGCGAGATTCGGGATTTGTGCAGGGAAGAAATCCATGGAAATTGTCCTGAAGTCAGTAGTGACCTGCCCGTTCTGCGGATTTCAGAAAGCGGAGACGATGCCGGCAGATTCGTGTCAATTCTTCTATGAATGCACAGCCTGCGGGCGTATTCTGCGCCCTAAATCAGGTGATTGTTGCGTATATTGTTCATACGGCACCGTCCGGTGTCCGGGCAAGCAGGAGGAAGAGCGGAATTGCTGTTGACCCCGACGACGTTCAGGGGCGGTCTGCCGCAACTGGTCTAACTTACAAACTCAACAGAAAGGCGACAGCATGGCAAAGGTGAGGTCCGCAATACTGCGCAAGGAAATTGACCGTCTGGCGGCGGTGATACACCAGAAGCATGTGAAGCTGGAGGAGGCCGATAAGAAAGAGCTGGCATTCATCCATAAGCACATGCGGAAAGCGGCGAAGGAAATAGTACGGATTGCCGCCAGAATGAAGACGGTGCCCCCCAAGAAGAAGCCTTCGCCGGCACCCCGCAAAGAGACAAAACGCGCCCCGCGAGCCGAAAAGAAAGCTCCTGGAAGCACCAGGCCGCCGGTTGATTCCCAGGCACACCCCTAGCGGCAACCCGAATTCCGGCCGGGCGTTATTGGTATCCCGGGCGGTTTTTCGTCCATCGACCCTCCTCCGAACGAAATCGGCCGGGGAGATGTGACCGCACATGCGCCTCAGGGATATCATTATTGAGCGCAAACCGGGAATCATCTGAGGGGAGCCTGTCGTTATATCAATAGAGAGCCGAAGGGAAATGATGCTGGCCGAGAACGACAAATTGCCTGATACACTTTTTGGCGGCACTGCGCCCTTCAAAAACAAGCCGACCCTGATGGTATGGTTGAGGCACTTCGGGTGTCGATTCTATCAGGAAGCACGGTTGCTCCTGCCGAACCTTCAGAAGCGGCTCGGCGATAAGGGAATCGATCTGATCTGCGTTGTTCAGGGGACAAAGGAAGAAGCTGAGGTATTCTGGCCCTTCCCGGGGATAGCATACATCCCGGATCCTGAAAAGCTGTCGTACAAAATGGTCGGGCTGGAGAAAACAAGCCTCTTGAAGATTCTCTTTCCGGACAGAACTCTCAAACGGAGGAGGGACGAGGTATCGGAACGGGGGTGCTCCATGGACATGAAAGGAACGGCTGCAAAGAGCAGCGACATACTGCAATTGCCGGGCCTCGCCCTCATAGACCCCGACAGGAAGATCATTTGGATCAATCGGGGGAAGCACACCGGCGATCTGGACCTCTCTGAAGCGGCCGCTGATCGGATTATCGCGCTTGTTCATGCGTAAAACCCCGGTTAATCCTGTCAAAGAAAACTACGAATATGATATTTGTCAGAGGGAGTGAATCCGGATCGTGTTCTGTCTCCCCGTCATTTCTTTTCCCGCATGTGACGGTTGACGTTGCGTCATACCCGGGAGTTGTGTAGATTAGTACGGATTAGTATTCGGCAGGAGCACGATATGAAACTTTTTCTTGACGCCCATCGGGAAGCTCCTACAGGGTGGACCAGAGTGACGCGCCCCAACGAGGTGATCTCCAACATACTTCAGGGGGAAGCGGAAATTATTGATCTGAGCTACCACCTTGGGAATGACACCAAGTACACGGGCTTGACAGTTCTCAAATGGCTTCAGAACGAAATAGGGGAGGGGAGGACTCCTTCCCGTGTTCCGGAGATCCGGATACATACAAACGACGAGGAAGCCAGGGAAGTTATGGAAGGTGTCCGGCACCGGATCTACACGTGGATCGGGCGGACCGGCGTTGACTGAATTGTCGCGGGCAGTCTCCCGCCAGCATCGATACGCCGTACAATTTTCCTGATCAGGTAGTTTCTCCAGCTCCCGCAACATCACCTCCGCTCCGTCCCCGTCCGGGGACCATGCATGCCCGCCGCACATTCCGCAAAGAAATCCTAAATTCCTCTTGACATGAGCGGGTTCTTGCCTTATATTCTAAGGTGATTACACTGTACGGAGTGATATTTTTAATGCATTTGGCTGTGGTCGCCGCCATTTCTAAGGTTGCCACTCAGCTGATGGGGTCCGTATCAGGGAAGACCGCGTTGGAGAGGCTTGTGACTTCCATTGTTGGACACGATGGTCCTCGACGATATCGACGCGAAACTCCTTGAAATCCTTCAGCGGAAGGGGCGAACGAGTCGGATCGATCTTGCCGCCTCGGTAGGCTTCTCCGTCCCTTCTGTAAGCGAGCGGCTTCGCAAGCTGGAAGAGAGCGGTCATATCACGGGCTACCACGCCTCGGTGAACCCGGCAAAACTGGGGATTGATATCTGCGCCTTCATCACCGTTACGCTGAATTCGTCGAAGCATTTCGTGCAGTTTCGTGACCACGTCGACGGCGCCGATGAAATCCTGGAGTGCCACGCCGTCACCGGCGAGGGATCGCACCTCCTGAAGGTCCGCACGGGGAACACCGAGTCGCTGGAACGTCTTCTGGGGAAGATTCAATCCTGGCCGGGTGTCGTCCGAACCCGGACAAACCTGGTCCTCTCCTCGTCGAAAGAAACAATGCGCGTCAGGATCGAACCGTCAAAATGAATGAACGCACTAAACACAACCATAGGAAGGAGATCGTATGCCGGAGTCTGCCGCATCGGATGTGACCCGAGTCTTCAAGATCATGAAGGACGAGGGGGTAAAAATGATCGACTTCAAGTTTATGGATTTGCCGGGGCAGTGGCAGCACTTTTCCGTCCCGGCGGACAAGCTTGAGGAATCGTCGTTCGAAGAAGGGTTCGGATTCGACGGGTCCAGCATACGGGGCTGGAAGGCGATCAATGAAAGCGATATGCTCATCATCCCCGACGCGTCCACCGCGTTCATCGACAAGTTCATCGAGATCAAGACGCTCAGTCTTATCT
>Ga0075017_100000012_pt1 | contig 61510 bp, 48 predicted proteins | sample AleBraG_ABR_2012_FD_71475 | JGI IMG/M metagenome (GOLD analysis project Ga0075017, IMG submission 71475) | Freshwater sediment microbial communities in response to fracking from Pennsylvania, USA - Alex Branch Run_MetaG_ABR_2012 | ecosystem: Environmental > Aquatic > Freshwater > Creek >... | reverse complement strand
ATGATACTGCTCCAGCTCCGGGAGTGCGGCCTTGGGGTCCTGCAGGTACAGGTCCAGCAGCACGCCGAGATTGCGGTGCGCGGGTGCGAAGCCCGGATCCACCGCAATCGCCTGCTGATAGGCGGCCCTGGCCTCCGTGAACTTGCCGAGCGCGCGCCGCACGAGCCCCAGCTCATTCCAGGCCTGGGCACTGCCCGGCGCCTTGTCCGTAGCGCGCTGCAATGCGGCCGCGGCCTCATCGAGCCTGCCGGCGCCCTGCAGGACAATCCCCAGGTTGATCGACGGTTCAGCGAGCGTCGGATACTGCAGTTCCATCTGCTTGAAATCGAGCTCCGCGTCGGTGGGCTTGCCGCTCAGCGCATTGGCCACGCCGCGGGTAAAATCCGTCATTGCCGCGGGTGCCAGCTCGGTACCGGCGGGCGGCACCAGCGTGCGCTGCAGGTCGCCCCAGATCTCCGTCTTCGCATAGCGCGCCGGGCTGAGCTCGGCCAGGGCCTGGAAGCTGCGCCGCACGGACTCGTCGTAGAGGCCATCCCGCGTCCGCTGCGCATTGACCTCGTGGATCGTGATGGACTGCTCTTCGAAGGGATTTGCCTGCTCCTCGAGCAGGGCGTCGAACTGCTCGCGCTCATCGGCGCTGAGTTTCTTGGGCCGCTCCGAGGCCAGCAGGTCGCGGGCCAGCGTGCGATACAGCTCCGCCATCTCATAGGTCGCCGCGGTCGTCGTGGTGGCGACGTCGTAGGCCACCACGGCCTTGTAGCCGGCCAGCGCCGTCTCCATGGCCTGCTTCTTCGCCACCAGCGACTTCTTCAGCGGCGCCGTCAGGCGCACGGCACGGAACGCGTCGCGGGCCGGTTGCACGAGCGCCAGGCGCGCGCTCGCCGCCAGCAGCCGCGTACGATCGGTGCGGCCGGCTCCCGCATTCGCGTCGGCCTTGATGATTTCATTGCGCCAGTAGTTCAGGCGCGCCGCATCGCCGGCCTTGGTCGCGATGTCGGCCAGCCGGGCGCGCGCCTCGATCGCGTCCGCCACGGGCACCGGGTAACGCTGCACCAGCTGCTCGAGCATCGCGGTGGCGCGGGCGGTATCGCCGGCCTTGCCGTACAGGTCCGCCGCCCGCACCGTCGCCTCGTGCGCCACCGCCGGATCCTCGCCCGGCGTCGCCGCGATGCGTTCGAATTCCGCGGCCGCCTGCGCTCCGCGCCCGGCTTCCACATAGGCCACGGCCAGCTTGGCCGTGATGTCCCGGCTGTATTCGCTCTTGGGATAGTCGCGCCGGTAGGCTTCGAGCACCGTAATCGCGCTGTCCCATTGTTTGGCATTGATGAACGACGCCGCGGCATCGTAGAGCGCCGTGGGTACCACTTTCGAACCGGGCGCCGTGTTGGCCACGCGCAGGAACGTGGCCGCCGCGCCCGCCTCGTCGCCCGCCTTGCGCTTGGCTTCGCCCTGGCGGTAGATCGCCGCGGCCAGCCGCTCGGTCAGGTCCGCGTGTTCAGGAGCCGCGGCAGGCGTCGCCTGCAGCGCATGCTGGAATGCGGGCTCGGCCTGCTCGTAATCACCCTGGTCGAAATGCGACTGGCCGACGATCGTCCAGCCGATGCGCTGCTTGGCGGCATCCACCGGCGGATTGCGCGCCAGCAGCGTCTCCGCCAGCTTGATCGCCCGTGGCAGATCGTGCGCCGCAAACACGTCCTGGGCCGCGCGCGTGAGCACGCCGGCGCTCTCCGGATGGTCCGGGAAGGTCATCGCAAAATGGATGCCCGATTCCATGGCACGGGCATGCACCTCGGCACGGCTGCCTGCGGGCTGCTGCTCCTCCTGCTTCTGCAGGGCAACCAGGGCCGCATAGCCGGCCACGGCCGAGCGCGTGCCTGCCGGATAATGGTAGGCGGTGTGCTCGTATTCAGTGGCCGCCTCGCCATATTGGTGGCTCTCGAAGAGTGCTTCGGCGAGCAGGTAATTGCTCTCGGGGGCATCGGCATCGTCTGGAAAGGAGCTCAGCAGGTCGCGGTACCAGTTGGCGGCGACGCCGTAATCCTCGAGTTTCTTGCTCTTCTGCGCCGTCGCATGGTAGTACTGCGCCAGATCCTTCAGGTTGGTCTTCAGCTCTGCGACCACTTCGGGAACGGCACTGCGCTCGCGGGCCTTCCAGAACGGCGTCTTGAATCCGTAGCTGCGCACGTATTCGGCCTTGCCCTCGACCACGAGGTCGGCGAAACCGCCCTTCTGATAGGCGTCGATCGCCTGGTTCGAGAGCGTCGGCGCATGCTCGTCCACCGGATCGCGCGCCACGAAGGCGCGGTAGGTGTTGGCCGCATCCTGGAAGCGCTGCTTCTGCACGTAGAAATCGCCGAGCCGTGAATACAGCAGCCAGGCATAGGGCGCGGCGGGGCGTCCGGCCAGCAGCTTGTCGATCGACTGGGCGCCCTCCAGATTCGAGAACGCGATGCTCATGACCCGCAGCGTATCGTCGGTGAGCTCGCGCTCCGCCCGCGACAGCTTGTCGAGCTTGCGCGGTGCTCCGCTCCGGCGATCGAGCAGCGTGCGGTCGAGCAGCTGCAGGAAGGACTGCAGGCTGGCCTCGTCCTGCCCCTGCTTGTAGAGCGACCAGCCATGCTTGTAGAGGCTCTGCTCGTAGAAGGTCGAGCCGGCGGCCCCGCGCGCGATCACGAACTCGTAGGCCGCCTGTGCATCCGCGTAACGCCTGGCGGAGAACAGCAGTTCACCGCGCCTGAACTGCACCTCGGCGATCTCGCGCGTGCCCGGATACCGGTTGACGATCGTGTCGAGCGTCGCCAGCGCCGTCGCGCTCTGCCCGGTGGTCTCGTAGGCGCGCGCCAGCTGGTAGAGCACCTGGTCGTTGCGCGCATAGTCCGGATAGGCCTTGAGCAGTGTCGAATACAGCTTGATGGCCTCGGCACCCTGCATGTCCAGCTGCGTGACTTCGCTGGACATGCGCTCGAGTTCGCCCGACTCGAGGTTCAGGTCGCCCAGCCGCCGCAACGCCTCGGCGCGCAGCTTCGGATCGGAATTCTCGAGCTGCAGGAACTGGCGGTAGTGCTCCATCGCCTTGGCCGAGCCGCCGCTGACCACGGCGTCCGGATGCACCTCGATGCTGCGCCTGGCGAGGTCCCCGATCGTCTCCGGCGACCTGCCCGGCGGCGCGGCGGCGCCGGCCGACAGCGCGGCACTGCCGATGATCAGCGCCGCGGCGGCGATGGGGCCCGCTGTACTCACGGGCTGACTCCGGCTGCGGGCGTCGCTCCGGCCGGGGGTGGCGCCGGCGGCGCAGCGGCGGGCGGTGTCTCAGGGGACGGCGCGGCCTCGGGTGCGGGCGCCGCCTCGGGTGCAGGCGCCGCCTCGGGTGCGGGCGCAACCGGCGGCGCCGCACCGCCCGGCGTCGCGGCGCCGGCACGATCGTAGATGTCGGCCAGTGCAAAGCGCGCCTGCACCTCGTAGGCGCCCAGACGCTCCTTCTGTTCCAGCAGCGCCTGGCTGGCCAGCTGCTCGAGGTAATGGTTCTGCGCCTGCGCGGAGTGCGCCAGGCTCTCGCGCAGCTGCGCGATGCGCGCGGCGAGCGCGGCAATGCGATCAGCGAATTCGCCGGTATTGCTGGGCATGCTGGCGCGGGCGCTCTGCACGCGCACCCAGCGGTTCTGCGCCTCGTTGAGTGCGGCATCGAGCGAGCGCAGCGCGCGCCGCTCGGCGTAGCTGCGCTGCTTGAAGCTGGCGTCGAGGCGCCAGTACAGCACGCCCTTCATCAACCGGATCTTCTCGCGTTCGATCTGCAACTCGGTGCTGTCAGTTCCGGCCGCGCTCGCCAGCGCCACTTCGAGCTGTCGGATCTTGGCCCACTGCGCCCTTTCCGTCTGCGTACCGAGGGCCGCCACGTCGGCGCCGGTCTCGATCGCCGTCAGGCGCGAATCGATGGCGGCCCGCGCGGCCAGCAGGCGCGCCGGCGCATTGCTCGCCAGCAGCGCATCGGCGCGCGGCAGGCGTTCGGCGTAGGCCTTTTCGCGCGTCTCGATCATGGCGCCGAAGGCGTCCATGCTCTCGTCCCATTTCCTGAGCGTGCCGCCCAGATAACCCAGGTCGCGGTAGTTCTTCAGGCCTTCCTGGAAATCGTTGTCGGCCAGCAGGCTGTACAGGTACCGCGACTCCGGCGCCTCGGGCAGCTGCTTGAGCTGCCAGAACCAGCCGAGCTGCTGTGTCTGCTGGTCGCCGCCGAGCAGGTCGTCGAGCATATGGCCATCGCCGATGCGCGCCACCGCCGCGTCGATCCGCTCCGATTCCTGGCTGAAGGACTTGATCGCAGTCTCGTAGAAGTCGGCCGCCTGCGCGTTGGCGTTGAGCTTGCCGTAGGCGTAGGGAACCGCCAGATAGGATTCCTGCACGGCGGCATCGAGCAGATTCCGGTCATGCAGTTCGGTCCAGGGCGTGAGCGCCTCGCGGTACTGGCCAAGGCCCGCGTCCGCCCAGCCGACGCCCAGCAGCGCGCGCGTGGAATAAGGTCCCGAGAGCCGCACACGCTCGAGCGCGCTGCGCGCCGCTTCCGGGTTCTTGACCTGCAGCCAGGCATAGCCCAGCGCCAGGTTGGCCTTGTCACGCAACGCCAGCATCTCGGCCCCGGCGGCGTTCATGCTGCCCACCGCCGTCAGCACCGGATCGGCTTCCGACATGCGATTCTGGCGCACCAGCGCCACACCCAGGTTGAAGCGTGCGTAAGCCATCCAGTCAGGCGGTCCCTGCCAGTTCGCCAGCCGCGCCGACGCCTCATCGAAGCGGTTCTGGCGCATCAGCACGTTGACGAGCAGATGCTGGCGTTCAGCCTCCAGCTCCGGCGCCAGCTGACCGCTGATGTTGCCCAGTGACTGCTCGCTGCGGTCGTAGTAGCCGCGCGCATACCAGACCTTGGCCAGATAGAACCAGGCGCGGTTACGGATGGCCGCCGGAACCTTGTCGGTCAGCAGCGTACCGAAGCGCTTACCCGCCTCGTTGTGCATGCCGAGCGTGAGGTACAGGCCGCCGGCCAGCAGGGCCGCGTCCTGCTCGTGGTGGGGCATGCGCTGCCAGTGCTCATAGGCTTCCAGCCGCGTCAGCGCTTCGAACTCGTCGCCGGCATAGAAATGGAACAGCACGTCGCCGTAGTGCAGGTCCTGCACCCGGCTCTTGGGCAGGGTATCGGGCGCACGCGGGTGCGCGGCCCAGGCCGGCAGGGCCAGCGCGCCGCCGAGCAGCAGCAGGATCAGGGCAGGAAGCCGCCGCATTGGCGCCCTACTCCCAGTCCTTGATCTCGAATTCGGGCTGCTGACGTCGCGCCCGGTCGGTAATCTTGAGTTCCAGGTACTTGGCGCCGATGCCCTTTTCAAACTTGATCGAGGCGCCGCGCCGGTAATCGCGATCCTTGGGACCCTTGCCCGAAAACAGGGCCACGAGTTCATGCGAACCGGCCCTGAGGTTGCCGACGTAGAGCCGCTGCACCCCGCCCTTGGCCAGCGCCGTCACTTCGCGCGGCGTATAGAGGTAATTGCTGACCTCGCGGTTATCCACCTTGAGCGTAACGGAGTCGAGGGCGAAGAAATCCCCCACGTCCATCGATACGAACACCGCCACCTGGGTATTGGCCGGGAACAGCAGTTCTTCCTCGAGCACGAACAGGTCCTTGTTCAGGTCGACGACCTGCCGCTTGACGTCCTGGATCTGCTCGTCCAGCGCGCGGGTACTGGCCTCACCCGCATTGTCGGCCGCCTCGGGCGCAGGCGTGGCGGGGTTTGCGGCGGCGGCCGCCGCAGGCGTGGCGGCGGACGCGGCAGCGGCCGGCGCAGCAGCGGCCGGCGCACCAGCGGCCGGCGGCTCGTCGGCCCACGCCGGCTGGCCACCCAGCAGCAACGCCAGGGGCAGCAGCAACATCCAGGTTGAGCGTCCGATTCTCATGATGAACAGTCCGTAGGGCTAGGCAGGGTCCAGATTTCGATCCGGGGCGGGTTACAGGGGATCATCAAGTAACTCCCGCACCCGCGCGATGTACGAGTTATCACTACCGTGATAGTCCGTCTGCAGGAAACGCACGCGGCCGCGGCGGTCGATCAGCACGGTGGTCGGCAACCGGTCGATGCCGTAGGCCCGGCTGACGCCCTTGAGCCGGTCCAGCAGCAGCGGGAAGCGCGCCGGATGCGTCGCCGCGAATTGCTTCGCCCGGAGCAGGTCGTCATCGACGCTGACCGCCAGGGTGATCAGGCCCGCCGAACGGTACGTGGTCTGCAGATCGCTCAGCGCAGCCAGCTGCCGGGCGCACACCGCGCAGCGGCTGCTCCAGAAGCTCAGCACCACGACCTCTCCGCGGTGCTCCGACAGCCGCACGTTGCCGCCTGCGGTCGCGGGCAGCGCAAAATCCGGCGCCATGTCACCGACCGCCGCTGCGCCCGCAAGGGGGGGCAGCAGCAGGATCAGCAGGGCAAAGACACCCCATCGTCCGGGACAACGGATCACCAGCAGCTCCTTGAAGGGTTGAAGAAAATCATGCCGGCTGCTGCCTGCCATTTGACATCATCTGCGCTCCGGAAGCGATAGCCGCTTAATGACCCCGGGACCCAGGTCACAAGGGGGAACCGCGCGAGGCCCAGGCCGCCTGGCACCGGTGCGGACAAGGATGCGTGAATATTCCAGATCGTGGAACCACCACGGGCGTCTGTGATGCGCGACAGCGCCGGCCTGCGATTGGCGCAGTGGGAACCGGGGCGCACGGCGCTGACCCCGCCGTGCGTGACGCCTCGGACCGGCGTGTCAGCTCGGCGAGACCTTGCCCGAAACGATCTGCGGCAGGGCGATGAGACTGGCGTAACTGGCGCTGCTGCCCAGACCCGTGCTGACACCGCTGGCCCATTTCATCGTCTGGAAGGCACCGGCCTGGCCGTGCAGCGCCATGTAGTTCAGCACCACGGTCTCGGCCAGCAGGTTGACGGCGTTGGCGGCCGGGCTCGAGGTGCTGACGACATTGCCGCCGGGACTCATGTAGCCGATCTGATTGCTAAGCGCGGTAATCGGGCCCGCGGGGTTGTAGACCAGGAAGAAGGCCGCGGCGGTCGCCTGGTTATCGCCCGTCCATACGCCCTTGCCGCGTCCGGCGGCGGAGTTGTCGATCATGCCGTTCGAGGACAGCGATCCGTCGCTGAACACGTAGAGCATCAGCGGCACATGGCGACGCGCGGCATATTCGAGGCACGCCCCCATGAGCGTGCCGGCGTTGAAATCGCGCGTCTCTCCGGTCGAACGGTCGCCAGTGTGGTAGTCGAAACCGCCCAGTTCGATGGTGCCGGCGCCGGCATAACCATTGACCACCATCTTCATGACGGCCGCGGTGGCGCGGATCTCGGAGCTGGCGTCGTATTCGGCCTGGGTGAAGATGCCCCCGGCGCCGACGATCAGCGGATCGAGGCCCGGATCCAGCGCCTGCAGCGCGTTGCCGTAGCGGTCGGCGAGATCGGCCGCCTTGACATAGCCACACTGCACCAGGTCCTTGACCACGGCGTCGGCGGCCGCGTCGCTGTGAATGGTGACGTTGTCGAGCTTCTTGCGGCTGATGCGCTCCATGGACTCCAGCACGGCGGTGGCATCCGCCTGGCTCAGCAGGCCCACCAGCTTGCCGGTATTGACCAGGCCGGTGACATCCGAGGCCTGGTTGACCTTGGTGGGCTGTTCGGTCGGATCCATCATGTACGAGGGCGCCATGCTGTTGCCCCCCGACATCGAACTCTGCGTGCCAATCAGCCCGAGCAGGTCGCCCAGTGCGCCCGCGCTGGCAATGCCGTACATCGGATTGTGCGGATTGTTGCCGGTGTCGTTCTGGCTCAGCGCCGGGATCACGGCGCCGTTGACGTTGGCGCGGGTCGTGACGGCCGCGCGCGTCAGGATGCCGCGCAGGTAGGCGCTGTCCGTATGGAAGGCCAGGCCCAGCTGCTTGTCGACGAAACTGCCGGCGCCGATCGAGGCGTTCGGTGTCATGCTGCCCGGCAGTCCCAGCAGGTTGTAGCCCGCCGTGGACAGGAAATCGAGCTGGCCACCCTGGCCGCCGACCAGGACGTTGGAGCCGGCAATGTTGCCGCCGCCGGCCAGGTCAAAGGCGATGAAGGGGATCTTGCCCGCTCCGGGCACGATGCTGCAGGGGCTGGCCTTGAGTGCGGCGATATCCGGAGCCAGCGTCGCATAGGCGGCCCGCGGATCGGCGAACAGGCTGAACACCGAGGCGCCGGTCAGCGTGATGCCGCCGGTGATGAATCCCTGCGCCAGAAACTGCCGCCGGCTCACCGGCCGCGGATGATCGGCATGGCGGAGCGGTTCATGCAGCCCTGGAGCTCGTTTGCGTCGGATCTTCATGTTCGTCCTCGTACCTTTGGTCTCGTGAGGTCGCGCTTACTTGATCAGCAGCGATGCGCTGCCGAGCACCGTGGCGCAGGCCGCCTTGGTGATCGTCTTGGTGCGCGTCGGCGTTGCCGTGCAGGTCGGATCGCTGGCACTGCAGTTGATCAGGCCGGTGACCAGGCTGTTCAGCTCGGTGGTCACATCGGCGCTGGCCGGCTGCGTCGCCAGGTTCACGCCGATGCCATTGACCAGCAGCGGATTGACCAGCGGCGTGGTGTCGGCAAACGCGCTGCTCGGCGCGGCCGCGAAATTCAGGCCCGGGAAGTAGCTCGCGGCCTGGTTCGATTCCACCAGTGCGTCGCAGTAGGCGATGGCCAGCTGCGCGATGCCGATCTGGTTCGAGCCCAGGAAGGACTCGATCGAATTGACGGTCGGCAGCTGCTGCTCGACCAGGTTGTAGGTCGCCACCACTTCCGGATTGCTGACCGGCACGCCCGTCATCTGCGACATCGAGGCATTCAGTTCGGCGAACTCGCGCATGCCGACCTGGGCGGCCTCGGGGCTGTCCGGCGGAATCGCCGGGGTCGGCGCCGCCGGGGCCGTGCGCGCATACGTGTGGCTGCCGATCTGATCAAAGGTCAGGAAGAACTGGTCGGCATCCGGCCCCTTCTCCAGGGCGATGACCGTGCCCACGGAGGACAGCCGCTGGCCGACGCCCGGCGCGTAGTTGGCGTTGGTCACCGTCGTATTCACGGTCGCGTAGGCCTGCCCGACCGGCGCCTCGGCGCCGTTGATGCCGATGCGGATCCCCTGGATGGCAATGCTGCCCGGCTGCGCCTTGGGATCCAGGCTGATGAATGTCGGCTTGTCGAACAGGTAGCTGTAGCTGTCGTACTGGCTGACCGTGAACATGACGTAGGCCTGATTGACACCGGTCAGCGCGCTGACGTCGAACAGCAGGAAGTATTTCTGGCCGACGCCGGCCGCGAAGTTCTGCTGAATCTGGTCGGCCGTCAGCGCCTTGTTGAAGACCGCCGCGAAGCGGATCGTACCCTGCCACTTGCGGTTGCCCGAAGTCTCATTGCCGAGCAGGAAGACGAAGGTATCGTCCCAGTTGCCCAGCGTCCCGCCCTTGACCGCGTCCACATCGCCGGTGAACAGGCCATTGACGTACAGGCGGCGGCCATTGAGGGGGTCGTAGGTCATGACCACATGCTGCAGCGAGGCCTGGGCATTGCGGTTCATGGCGTTGGTCAGCAGCGATGGGCCGCCGTTGGCGTCCGTGCCGCTCGAGCGCGTGAACATCTCGTACTGGTAGAGATTCTGGCCGAGCGTGAAATTGCGCGCGGCCGTCCCTCCGGACAGGCTCGCCATGTACGCGGCCTGCTGCGTGACGTTGGCGGGCGCCGCCCACAGCTCGACGCTGAACTCGCCGGTGCTCTTGATGGAATTGTAGAGCTTCTGGCTGGCGGCGCCGCCGCGCGCTTCGCCGCCGTTCGGTCCGAACGCCACGCCCCAGCCGCCGACCCAGCTGGTATCGCCGCCCAGGGTGAGATTCAGCGCCGGATCGACGCCGCTGGTGTCGTTGGCCACCGTGCCGGTGCCTTCCTTGAACATCCACTTGGCGATCACGCCCGTGTCGTAGCGGTTGTTGCCCGAGGCGATGGTGCCGTCGTACAGGCCCAGTGCCTTGGAGACCACGAGGTTCGGATCGATCTGGGTCAGCGGAATTCCGCCGACGAAGGCCTGGATCGCCGCCAGCATCGCGGCCGCGCTCTGCGGGCAGCTAACCGCCGTGCCGCCCGGCGGCACCCAGCAGTTGTGGCTTTCGCTGTTCAGGCGCACATAGAAGCGCGACAGGGTCGGCGTATCGAGGTTGATCTTGGCCTGCGCGGCCGCATAGGCCACGTTGACGTCGCTGCTGGCGAAATAAGGCGTCTGCGGCGTCACCGCGCCCTCGCTGTGGCAGCGCGAGCAGAACTGGCTGAGCAGCGGATAGATCGTATTGGCGAAGGCAGCGCTGCCGTTGTCAGTCGCATGGGCCGGGAAGTTCTTGCTGCTGCCCACCGTGGTGTCGGTGGGCGCCACCAGCTGAATCTGTGTGGTCCCGCTGGCGGCTCCGCCGGCCCAGGCCTTGATCCAGGTGGTCAGGATGTCCGCGCAGGCCTGCGGGCTCGACAGCCAGCAGTTGTGCCCGCCGGCGACCTTGGCGACCATGATCGACTGGTCGGGCTGCGACAGGTTCACGACCGTGAGCGCGGCGCTGTAGGCCTGGTTGACATCGTCGGAGCGCGCGAACATCGGCGACTGCCCGCCCACGGTGTGGCACTTGCCGCAGCGGTCGGTCGTGTTGATGTTCTGCCACAGATTGACCTTGAAGGCCTGCACGTCGGCGCTCGCCGGCGCGGGACCCGCGTACGACGAGGCCTTGGCGACCGTCGCCGCGTTGCCGTTCGGCGTCGTGGCGGCACCGCCCGAGCAGGCGCTCAGGGCGACCAGGCAGGCGGCCAGCAGCAGGTGCGAAAGACGGGGAATGCGCTTCACGGTGCTCTCCTAGCTGCCCATGCAGTTGACGGCGGCGTCGGCGAAGACCTGCTTCATCTTGTAGCCGGAGGTCTTGAACTTGGCCTTGATGGTACTGATCGCCTGGCGGTCGGCCGCGTTGCCCGGATCCCGGAAGCACACCGCCCTGAAGACCTTGACCACCTGGCACTCCGCAAACGCATCGCTGGCCGCCCACTCCTGACCCAGGCTCTTGGCGCCGGTGCCACTGCCGGGCAGCGCACTGGAGAAGCCGAGCACCTGGTTGGCGCCCTGGCGCCAGCGGTTATCCCAGTGATCGTCGATCGTGACGTAACCGGGCGCGAAGTTGCTGGAGTTGATCAGGTACTTGGGCTGCACCTGCGCGGGCGTGTATTCGAGCTGTGCGGTCGTGGCGTTGAAGTTGTAGTAGGCAAACGCCTGCGCCATCGGATCCATGCCCGCGTGACAGGTGATGCAGCTGTTGAGGAACACCCGGCTGTCCCCGCCGGGCGAGCGGCTCACGTCCTGGCGGATGCGGTCCGGCGGCAGCGAACTGTCCTGGATCTTTTCCATGTCCCGGCACATGTGATTGATCAGCGTGAAGCGGAACATGGCGCGGTTCGTGCCGTTGATGAAGAAGGCCGAGGCCGCGGCGCGCGTGGTCATGATCCCGGCCGTGGCCGCCACCGGCAGACCGAGCAGACCGGACTGCGTGGCCGGCTGCAACGCCGTCGACAGGTCGACATTATTATCGTCGAGGTACTGGTAGTGATCGTTGTTGGCCGGCGAATAGGCCGGCGCGCCCGACGTATTCGCGACATACAGCAGGTCGGCCGACAGCACGGTGCTGAAGTCGACATCGTCGCGCACCATGCCGATCACGGTGGCGGTGTAGTCGTTGAGCGGCACGAACACCGATTGGGCCCGGTTGGTCCACGGCGCGACGAAATTCTTGAGCGTCACGTTGTAGAAGTTCGGATTGGCCATCGCCAGCATGGCCGCCGAGGATGGATCGCCGGCATCGATGTCGGCGGCCATCTGCGTGAGCACCGCGTCGGTGGGCGGCACGCCCGCGAGCCGGTCATGCAGGCGCCTGGCCTGTTCGCGTGAGCCGGCCACGGCCGGATCCCAGCCCTGCAAGGACAACAATGCGACGCCCATCGCGATGGCCGCGCGCCATGTCCGTTGATTGACCCTGCCCTGTTTCATCGTGTCAGCTCCCTTGCGTGCCCGTAAGGCGCCGCTTGGACGCCAATATATCGAGACCAATACCGGCGTCGCGTTGTCTCAAGGCCCGGACGTCGCCAGTTACCGACATCGCACCCGCTTACGTCTAAAGGCTATGCTTCGCTTGCTGATCTGCGACCGAGGTCACGGCGCCCCGTAGCCCAAACCTCTACCTGTGCATGCTGGACGCCTCAGGGGTGCGCAATCCCTTGGGTTCCGCAAGGAACCTTAAGTAGCGCCCAGGGGGACGTGATGGAGTTGGCAGAATGCGAGGCCGGCCTCGCTCGGTGGAGCGTTTAGGAATGAACCGTGAAATTCGTCTGATATTCGGCCTGCTGCTCGGGGCGCTGGTGGCGGCGTGCAGCAGCCAGGGTTCCGTCGACCTCGGCGACGGCCAGGCCGCATCGGGTGGCACCACGGATTTCGGCATTGCCTATATCAAGCGGACGCTGCCCACCGACCCGACGGCGCTGACGGCGCTGCGCAACCTCGATGATCTGCGGCTGCAGCGCAGCTACTGGAGCAAGGCTGACGTCTATATCCGCGACAAGGCGACGCCGAGCGGCGTCGAAACCAACATCACTGCGCGCATCACGGGCAGCAATTTCTATGACGTCAAGGATCTGGACGTCTCGCCGGACGGCAAGCGGCTGGTATTCGCGATGCGCGGGCCGCTGGTGCCGAAGCAGAAGGACTTCGCCGCCCCGACCTGGCGCGTGTGGGAATACGTGATCGCCACCGACACCCTGCACACCCTCACGGACGACGTCACCGCCAGCGAAGGCGAGGATATCTCACCCCACTACCTGCCCACCGATTCCACGCATCCGCAGGGGCTGTACCTGATCGGCTCGACGCGCCAGCGCTACTCCAAGGGCGTGCTGCTGCTCGAGGGCAAGAGCGGCTTCGAGGCGCAGACGGAGCCCGACAACGGCGGCGGCAAGGAATCGGCGTTCACGCTCAACGTGCTCGATCCGACGCAGACCGGGCCCAGCGCCTTCGAGCAGATCTCCTTCAACCAGGATCACGATATCGATCCGAGCATCCTGTCCAATGGCCGCGTGCTGTTCAGCCGCTGGGACAACGCGCCGGGCGGCACCGGCGGTATGCATCTTTATACGATGAATCCGGACGGTTCCGACATGCAGCTGCTCTATGGGGCGCACAGCCACAATGTCGGCAGCCCCGATGCGAGCGGACTGCCCACCAACGTCGAGTTCGTCAGGGCGCGGCAGATGGCCGACGGGCGCATCATGGCTGTCATCCGGCCCAAGGACCCGGGCAGCGATTTCGGCGGCAATCTGGTGATCCTGGATGTCGCCCATTCGGTCGAATGCACGCAGCGCACGCTGGCCGCGGGCCCGGTTGCCGCGGGTGCCAACCCCTGCCCGGCGCAGATCGCCGCCACCAGCAACAACGTGCTGACGGTGCCGGGTCCGTCGCCGGGCGGGCGTTTCAACTCGGCCTTCCCGCTCTGGGACGGCACCAACCGGGTGCTGGTGAGCTGGAGTTCCTGCCGGCTGATCGATACCACGGGCGCGATCGTGCCGTGCACGGCCACGAACCTCGCCGCCCCCAACCCGCAGCTGGCGCCGCCGCTGTACAGCGCCTGGGTGTTCGACCCCAGCGCCAACACCTTCCAGCCGGTGGTCACACCGACCGAAGGGATCATGCTCACCGATGTCGTGTCGCTGCAGGCACGCACCGCGCCCGCCTTCGTGGCACCGCTCGGTACCGGCAGCACCCTGGCGGGCGATGGCGTCGGTATCATCGACGTGCGCAGCGTGTTCGACTGGGGCGATGCCACGGTCTCGCTGGCCAATGCCGCAGAGAGCAACGGGGCCTTCATCGCCCGCATGTCCACCACCAGTGCCGATGCGCGCCCGGCGCGCTTCCTGCGCATCGAAAAGGCCGTGTCGCTGGGCGACAAGAATCTCAAGGATGGATTTCCGAACTTCGATCGCAACATTGCGCTCAGCAATTCGGTCGGCTACATGCGGGAGATCCTCGGTTACGTGCCCATCCAGGCCGACGGCTCGGTGCGCGTCGAAGTCCCGGCCAACGTCGCCTTCCAGATCTCCGTGCTGGACGCCAACGCGCAGCGCCTGCCGAACTTCCCGCAGCACCGCACCTGGCTGCAGCTGCGGCCCGGTGAGGTGGTCGTGTGCAACGGCTGCCACGCCGCCAACACCCCGACCAGCACCACCTCGCATGGCCGGGCCGGCCTGTTTGCCACCGCCAACCCCGGCAACGCCGCGCAACTGACACTCGCCCAGCAGCTGTACGGTGCGGACACGAACTGTACCGCCGCACTGTGCGGCGCGGCCGTGCCGAGCGTGGACGTCCTGTATGCCGGCAGCGGCGCTGCCGGGGATACGAACATTGCCCTGACCTACCGTGCGGGCGCCGCCAGTGTCGGCCTCACCACACCGCTGCCCACGCCGGTCAGCTGCACCAACGCCTGGTCCTCCACCTGCCGCATCACGATCAACTATGCCGCCAGCGGCACCACCGCGGTGACCAGCTCGCCGGCCATGATCGATCCGCTCTGGAGCGTGGCGCGCGGGGCTAATACCTGCACCACCTGCCACACGGCCACCCGCACGCAGTCGGTCACCTGCACGCCAGCGGGCTCCACCACCCCGCAGACGGTGGTGCTCGGGGTAGCCCCGGCCGGCGGCCTCGAACTGGACGACCCGTCGCCGAGCGCAGCCGCCCAGCTGCCCTCCTACGTGCAGCTGGTCGCCACACACACCACTTCGAGCTTCAGCCTGGACGCCGGGTGCGCTACCGTGCGCACCGACACGCAGGTTCCGGGCTCCATTTCGGTGGGATCCGCAAAAAACTCGGTCTTCTTTCAGGTACTCTCCGGCACTTCGGTCGGTACCGTGAATCACAGCGGGTTTATGACCCCCGCCGAACTGCGTCTGCTGTCAGAATGGGTGGATATTGGAGCCCAGTACTACAACAACCCCTTTGCCGCGCCTCTCGCCAACTAGCGGTCTGCGCCCACTCGCGCTGCTGCTGCTACTCGTGCCCCTGGTCTGTCACGCAGCCCAGCGAGAGTTGCTGCAGCTGTTCGTCACGGCACCCTACCTGGAACTGCATACCGGGCCCGGCCGCGGCTATCCGGTCACCCAGGTCGTGGCGCGCGGCGATTCGGTCGACGTGCTGTTTCGCCGCACCGAATGGTTCAAGGTGCGCACCGAACGCGGCATCGAGGGCTGGGCGTCGGAGCGCGACCTCGGCAACACCACCCTGGCGGACGGCTCGCCGTTCGTCTTCGAGCACGGCGACCGCAATGGCTTCCGTTCGCATCGCTGGGAGGGCGGAATACTGGCCGGCGATTACGCCGGGGCCACGCTCGTCGAGGCCTTTCTCGCCCGCTCGCTGACGGACACCCTGAAGATCGAGCTGCAGGCGGGCCAGTTCCTGGGTGATCTGTCGAATGGCTACGTCGTGGACCTGGGGCTGAACCACGTGTTCATGCCCGATTGGCGTTTCTCGCCTTTCGTGACCCTGGGCACGGGCCTGGAGCATACCGAACCGAAGGCGACGCTGGTCGCCCCGGTGAACCGGACCTATCAGACGGCCTATGCGGGGATCGGGGCGCGCTTCTACCTGACGCGACGCTTCTTCCTGCGCGCTGAATACCGTAATCATACGGTGTTCACCAAGAGCGACAGCAATGAGGTGAAACCGGAATGGAAAGTCGGATTCGCGTTCTTCTACTAGCCGCCTGCGTCGGCTTGAGCAGCGGCTGCGCCAGCCTGCACTGGCCCTTTCACCGCCACGCCAGGCAGCCGGTGAGCGCGGGCACGCCGACGGCCGACGCGGCCGCCGATGCGGCCGCCGCGGCCGCCGATGCGGCCGCGCCGCCCACGGTCATCGAGCCGCAGGTGGAGCGGCGCAAGATCAAGGTGCCCAAGATCAGGAGCCACAACATCGAGATCGGGCCCTACTTCGGGGAAATCTCGATGGAAAGCTATACCGCCGCGCCGCTGACCGGAGTCAAGTTCGACTACCACGTCACCGAGGATTTCTTCTTCGAGGCGAGCGGCGGCCGGGCCACGGCGGGCAAGACCAGCTACGAAACCCTGGGTGGAAATGTCCAGCTGCTCACCAATGCTGAGAGACGCTTCACGTATTACAACCTCTCGTTGGGCTACAACTTCCTGCCTGGCGAGGTGTTCCTCGGTCGCAATCTCGCCATGACCAGCGGGTTCTACATGTTGGGCGGTATCGGCAGCACGAAATTCGAGGGCGACCAGAAATTCACGGTCAACTTCGGTGCCGGCTTCCAGGTACTGCCGACGGACTGGCTGGCGATTCACATTGAGGCCCAGGACCTGGTCTTCAAGTCCGATTTCCTGGGCACGAATCGCCTGCGCAACAACCTGGCTGCGAATCTCGGCGCGACCGTGTACTTCTGAAACGGGGTGATGCCATGAATTGTGCCAGCCGTCTGCTCTGTCTGAGTGTCCTGACGCTGTTACCGGCGCTGGGCAGCGCCACCGAGCCGCTGCCGACCGGAGCGCCGGCGCCCGACTTCGCGCTCAACAACCTGGCCGGGAAGTCCGTCAGCCTCGGCGACTACAAGGGTCAGATCGTCCTGATGAATTTCTGGGGCAGCTATTGCGGTCCCTGCCGCAAGGAATTTCCGATCCTCGACCAGATCAGCCACCAGTACCACGGCAAGGGCGTAACCCTGGTCGGCATCAACGTGGAGCATGATTCGGCCGCCGCCGTCGACTGGCTCAAGGAGACGCCTGTCTCTTTTCCGATACTGCTCGACGTCGACAGCAAGGTCAGTAAGCTGTACCGGGTGGAAGGCATGCCCAATACCGTGATCCTGGACCGCAAGGGCAATGTCCGCTACGTCCACCGCAGCTATCACGCCGGGGTCGAAAACGAATACATTGACCAGATCCGCGCACTGATGCGCGAGTGACCGGCCAGGGCAGCGAGCAAGGCAGGATCATGATCAGCAGGACCATGTTCAGGAGCCGCATGATGCGGGGATGGGCCGGCATGGCGCTGGTCCTGGCCGGCATGGCGTCGGTGAGCGCCTGCAGCCCGATCGAGCCGTGGGTGAAACCCTACGAGCGCGAACATCTGGCCGACCCGATCATGTCCTTCAATCCGGATCCGGTATCCAGCACCTACCTCGATCACGTGTTCGAATCGCGCGAGGGCTCGCGCGGCGCCACCGGCGGCGTGGGTGGCGGCTGCGGCTGCAATTAGCCCCGCGCCGCAGCCAGTCCCTCAGTGCGCCGTCCCTCCCAAAAATCGATACGCGTCAGTGCCGGCCTGGTCGCCCTGCTCGGCTGCGCCCAGGCCGATGTGCTGCCCGATGACCGGGCTGACATCCTCTACCATCGCTATTCCGGCGGCGGCATCACGGTCGCGGGACCCTCGGTGCTGGTGCGCAAGAAGTTCGGCGACCACGTGTCCCTGGCCTACAACTACTACGTCGATCACATCACCGGGCACGTCGACACGATCTCGGGCGCCTCGACCGACGCGGTCAGCGGCGCCAGCACCTACCATGAGGAGCGCGTGCAGCACAGCCTGAGCGTCGACGTGCTGCACGACAAGACCACCTACAGCGCCGGATTCATCAACAGCGCCGAACCGGACTACCATGCGAAGACCGCGTTCGGTTCGGTCAGCGAGAGCATGTTCGGCGACCTGACGACCGTGTCGTTCGGCTTTTCGCGCGGCTGGGACCGCGTCGGCGCGCGCGGCACGGCGCTGAACGCCGCGGCCGACCGGCGCAACTTCTCGGTGGGCGTGTCGCAGATCCTGACCCGCAACGCCCTGGTGGCCCTCAATTTCGAGACCTCGGAGAGCGAAGGCTACCTGAATAACCCCTACCGACTGGTGCGCTACGTCGACCCGCTGAATCCGCCGCGCGGCTACAGTACGCAGCAGGAGCAGTATCCGCACACGCGCACGGGCAATGCCGGCGCGATCCAGGGCAAGTACTTCCTGCCCTGGCACGCGGCGCTCGCCGGCAGCTACCGTTTCTACGGCGATACCTGGGGCATTCGCGGCCACACCGGCGAAATCGGCTACACGCAGCCGGTATTCCGCGGCTGGACGCTCGATGGCCACGTGCGCCTCTACAAGCAGACGCCCGCCAATTTCTACAGCGACCTGTTTCCCTATGCGAGCTCGCAGAACTTCATGGCGCGGGACCGCGAACTCGCCGCCTTCCGAAGCACGACACTAGGCGTCGGCGCGACCTGGGAATACCAGCCGACGCGCTTTTCCTGGCTGCGCTGGGTCCAGAAGGGCACGGTCAATGCGCGCCTCGACAAGATGAAGATCAAGTACAGTGACTACCGTGACCTGAGCGTCATCGGCGTCACGCCCGGCACCGAACCGCTGTATACGCTGGATGCCAGCGTGTTCCAGTTCTTTATTTCTTTCTGGTTCTGATGGATCATCGCGGCCTGGAATGGCCGCCAATAAATCAGGGGATCGACCATGAACTATTTCGTGCAGCCACGAGCCTCGCTGCTGTGCCTGATCGCCTTGCTGCTGACGCCCGCCGGCGCGGCGCTGGCCCAGAATCGAGGTGATGCCGCCCTGATCAGGGCGACCCAGGTCCTGGACGAACTGCGCAGCACCCCCGACCAGCACGTCCCCTCCTGGCTGCTCGACCGGGCCTATGGGGTCGCGGTCGTGCCCAACGTCATCAAGGGCGCCTTCATCTTCGGCGGACGCCACGGCAACGGCGTGCTCGTGTCGCGCGACGATGCCGGGCGCTTCAGCAGCCCGGTGTTCATCTCCCTGACCGGCGGCAGCGTCGGCTGGCAGATCGGCGCCCAGGCCGCCGACGTCGTGCTGATCTTCGCCACGCGCCGCAGCCTGCAGAACTTCTCGCGCGGCCAGTTCACGCTGGGCGCCACGGCCTCCGTGGCGGCCGGCCCGGTGGGGCGGAGCGGTGAAGCCTCGGCCGGCGTGCAGGCCGAAATCTATTCCTACTCGCGCGCCCGCGGGCTGTTCGCGGGCGTGGCGCTCGACGGCACCGCGCTGGTCTTCGATCGCAAGCTCAACCGGGAGTACTACGGGCACGAGGTCACCACCGACGACATCTTCCTGGGCACGGTTAAGAACGACACCGAATCGGCGCGCCGTTTCATCGCCGCGATCGTGGCCAGCCAGACCCCGGGCACGGCCGGTTCGCTGGACGGCGCATCACCGCCGCCCGCACCCGTGGCGACACCGGCACCCGCCGCGGCCCCGCCGCCGGCCAGCGACGGCGCGCACAGCTTCCCGCTCGCCGACCCGAAGCCGGGCAGCGAACCACATTAGGGCTCGCGCCACCCCCTGAAGGACAGCGCGGCCGGCCGCCGTTGCTTGCGCACTACAATCTTTTTGCGCAGCCGCGTTCAATCGTGATACATACTTGGCGCGGTCCGCCGACAGTATGTGTGGAAAAGAGCGGCCCTTGATGCCCGCCGGAGCGTCCGCCATGAATTGCCCTGCTGCCCGTGTGTGCCTTGCTGCCCGCACGATTGGCATCCTGATCGCGTCCAGCCTGCTGTTCGGCGCGAGCGGCGGCGCGCAACCGGCCCGCGCCGCGGACACGACGGCCGCGGACCTGCCGGCCGCGAACCCGGAAGCGCTCGAAGAAGTCGTGGTCACGGCCACCAAGCAGTCCCGCGAACTCAGCAAAGTGCCCATCAGCATCAGCGCCTACACGCAGCAGATGATGGACGACCGGGCGATCCGCAACATCAGTGACGTCGTCGCACAGACCCCGGGGCTGAACCTGGGTGACCAGGGTTCCAACGGCGTGGGCGATCGCATCTCGATCCGCGGCATCGATTCCAACAGTGGTGCCTCGACCACGGGCGTGTACATCGACGACACGCCGCTGCAGGCGCGCAGCAACCCGGTCAATCTCGCGGGCAGCACCTTTCCGGAAGTGTTTGACCTCGAGCGCGTCGAAGTGCTGAGGGGTCCGCAGGGCACGCTGTTCGGCGCGGGCGCCGAGGGCGGCGTGGTGCGTTTCATCACGCCGGCGCCGAGCCTGAGCAAGGACAGCGTCTATGCGCGCGCCGAGGCCTCGTTTACCGCGCATGGCGACCCGAGCTACGAAGCCGGCGCCGCGTTTGGCGGCCCGGTGATGGACAATGTGCTCGGCATCCGCATCAGCGGCTGGGCTCGCCACAGCGGCGGCTGGGTGGATCGCCTGAGCTGGCAGACGGGCGAGCGTTTCTCCAAATCAAACTGGAGCGATGCGGGTGGCGGGCGGCTGGCGCTGCTGTGGAAACCCGGCGATGCCTGGCGCGTCACGCCCTCGGTGCTCTACCAGGGCTCGCACGACAACGACACGCCTGATTTCTGGAGCGCGCTGTCGAACCCGCAGAGCGGGCGTTTCGTGAACGGCTACGCCGCCCGCCAGCAGTCGACCGAGCATTTCGTACTGCCGAGCCTGAAGATCGAATGGGACGCGGGCGCGGTGGAATGGACCTCCATCACCTCGTTCTTCTACCGACGCGAGACCAACACCAGCGACGTGACCAACTATGACATCGCCGGCGCGCTGGGCGGCGTCGGCGCCAACGGCGAAGACAACTTCTTCCCGACCGTCGCCAGCGGCGCGCCGGTGCTCGACCTGTTTCAGGGCGCGAGCTACCAGAACATCTTCACGCAGGAACTGCGCCTGCAGAATGCCGACGCCGACGCCCGCGTGCGCTGGGTGACCGGCCTGTATTTCCAGAACAGCCGCCTCAACGACACGCAGCTGGCGCCCAATCCGCAGCAGCAGAACCTGTTCGACCAGCAGCAGGGCGTCGGAGCGTTCAGCGCCTATTACTACGACCCGACCACCTGCACCGCCGACTGCAGCGGCCTGTACCAGGGCATCTACGAGTACGTCGGCAGCGAGTACTCGCGCGACCAGCAGCTCGCGCTGTTCGGCAACGTGGACTGGAGCTTCACTAAGCGGCTGACGCTCAATGCGGGCCTGCGCATCGAACAGAACAAGTCGGACTTCGTCGCGATCGAGAATGGCCCCGTCAACAACGGCGCCTCGATCGGCGGCGGTCATGCCAGCGCCACTCCGCTGACGCCCAAGCTCGGGCTGTCGTTTCAGGCCGACCCCGATACGCTCTACTACGGGTCGGTGGCCAAGGGCTACCGCCAGGGCGGGGGCAACAGCCACGTACCGCCCTCCTGTTCGCTCGATCTGGGCAACATCGGACTGTCCGCCGCGCCGACGAATTACGATTCGGACTCGACCTGGAGCTACGAACTGGGCACCAAGCAGCGCGCCGTCGGTGGCCGCCTGTCCATCGATGCGAGCGTGTACTACATCGACTGGCGCAACATCCAGTGGTACTACTTCCTGCCCAACTGCGGCTACGGCGTCGTCTTCAACCTTGGCGGCTCCACGAGCACGGGCTTCGACCTGGACCTCAATGCCAAACTGACGCCGGATCTGCTGGCCGGTCTGAGCATCGGCTACAACGATGCCAAGTTCAAGGACACCGTCGCCCTGGGCGGTGCGCCCGTGGTCTTCAACGGCCAGACGCTGGGCCAGACGCCCTGGACGATCTACGGAAGCCTGGAGTACCGCTTCGGCGTGGGCCGGCAGGACGGGTTCTACGCGCGCGTGACCAATGACTTCCGCAGCGCCAACAAAGGACCCTATGAGTACCAGTACGCCGCTTCGGCGGTCTATGACCCGGACCTGAAACCCGGCCCGTCCGTGAATCAGCTGGACCTGCGTCTGGGCCGCAAGTGGCAGGGCATCGATGTGTCGCTGTTCGTGAACAACGCGCTCGATGCGGCGCCGAACCTGGTCAATCCGCAGGCGTCGCACTACGTCGGCTACGACTTCAATTCCGGCAATCCCGTGTCCTCGCCGATCTTCTCCTACTCCACCCTGCGGCCGCGCACGATCGGGATCACCGGCACCTTCAACTATTGAGCGATCACGCGCCACTGAGCAATCACCCGCCATTGAGCCACCAGCCACCATGAATGACGTCATCGAAACCCGCGTCGACATCCCGATGGACGGCGGCGTCGCCGACAGCTTTCTGTACCGACCGTCCGGGTCCGGGCCGTGGCCCGGCGTCCTCATGCTGACCGATGCCATCGGGATACGCCCCGCCAAGCGTGGCATGGCGCAGCGTCTGGCCGGGCTCGGCTACGTGGTGCTGATGCCCAATATCTTCTTCCGCACCGGCAAGCCGCCGATATTCAGTTTCGCGCCGGACTGGTCCGAACCGCGCACGCTGCAGCGATTCAAGGAAATCTCCGCGCCCCTGACGCCGGAAGTCATGAGCGACGATGGCCGTCGCTATGTTGAATACCTCACCGGTCAGGGACTGGCTGCCGGCGGACGCCTGGGCGTGGTCGGCTACTGCATGAGCGGCGCCTACGCACTGCACGTGGCCGCGGCCTGTCCGGAGCGGATCGCCGCAGCCGCCTCCTTCCATGGCGGATTTCTCTGTACCGAGGCCACCGACAGCCCGCATACCGTACTGCCCCGTGTGAAGGCCCGGCTCTATTTCGGTCACGCGGTGGATGACGCCAGCGCCACCGAGGCCATGGTTGCCCGGCTGGAAGAGGCGCTGAAAGCCTGGGGCGGCCGCTACGAGAGCGAATTCTACCCGGGCGCGCTGCACGGCTGGACCGTGCCGGGCAATGCGGTCTACAACGAGGCGCAGGCGGAACGCCATTTTGCCAAGCTGCGGGAACTCTGCGCGGCGCAGCTGACTTGAAGCCGGCAGTCCTGGCGGGCGGGACCCGGATGCCGCTTGCGGTGCTGCCAGGGCTGATCTGCCTGCTGCTGCCCGTACTCGGTCGCGCCGAGGCCACGTCGGCGCCCGGCACCGCAGCGGCGCCCGGCACTGCAGCGGCGCCCGGCGCGGCAGCGCTGCCTGCCGCGCCGGCCACGCCGCCCGATACCTATGTGCGACGCCTTCAGGCGCTGGCATTGCTGGAAACGTTCAACGCCGACCTGCTGAGCCATGACAGCGCCAGCGCCACCCTCGAGCGCTGGTGTGCGGCGCATCACCTCGCCTCCCCCGCGGTGATGGTCGCGGAACGCGTCGCGAGTGCCGACAAGGTCCCCACACCGGCACAACGCCACGACCTGGCCGTAACGGCCGCGGAGCTGGTGCGCTATCGGCATGTCAGACTGCTCTGCGGTACGGTGCCGCTGTCCGACGCCGAGAACTGGTACGTGCCCGGCCGGCTGACCTACGCGATGAACCGCCTGCTGGAAACGACGGACCTGCCCTTCGGCAAGGTGGTGGACGCACTGCGTTTTCAACGCCATACGCTGTCCGCCCGGCTGCTCTGGCGGCCGCTGCCCGAAGGTTGGGAGCTGGGCGTGCCGCCCGATCGGGGCGTGCCGCCCGATCGGGGCGCGACGCCCGATCGGGGCGCGACCCCCGCACCGGGCGCGTCGGCGTCCGGTGGAGGCGCCGCCGCGCTCGAACGTCCGGCCGCGCTCCTCGAGCACCGCGCGCTGCTGTCATTGCCGGATGGCACACCGTTCAGCGAAGTGGTGGAAACCTACACGGGCCACGTGCTTGACTTTCCCGTCCTGGGGCCCTGAGATCGTCGCATGGACCATGACAGGAGGAACTGGCAGCGATGCACCTGACTAGGACTGGCGTATTTGCCTGGATCGACGATTATTCGGCGCCCGAAGTGGCGGCCTTCGCGCAACGCGTGGAATCCTGGGGTTATGGGGCCTTATGGTATCCGGAAGCGATGGGGCGCGAGTCCTTTGCCACCGCGTCCTGGCTCCTGGCCAATACGCGGCGACTGGTCGTGGGCACGGGCATCGCCAACATCTATGCCCGCGATCCGAATTCGGCCGCCTCGGCGCAGCGCGGCCTCAGCGAACAGTCCGGCGACCGCTTCCTGCTGGGACTGGGTGTCTCGCACCTGCCCCTGGTCGAGGGGGTGCGCGGGCACCGCTACGGTCAGCCGGTCGCGACGATGCGCGCCTACCTCCAGGCCATGGCCAAGGCGCCCTATCAGGCACCGCCGCCGCCGCAGCCGCCCAGGACGGTACTCGCGGCACTGGGTCCGAAGATGCTGGCGCTCGCGGCGGAACTGGCTGACGGGGCGCATCCGTACAATGTGACGCCCGAACACACGCACGAGGCCCGCAGGACGCTCGGCCCGGGGAAGCTGCTGTGCGTGGAGCAGGCGGCCATCCTGGAGTCGGACGCGAGCGTCGCCCGCGCCTGCGCACGGGCTTTTCTGGACCTCTACCTGCAGCTGCCCAATTACGTGAACAACTGGAAACGCATGGGGTTCACGGATGCGGACATCGCCGGCGGAGGCTCGGACCGGCTGGTCGATGCGACCATCGCCTGGGGCGATGAGGGTCTGATCCGTGCACGCATCAAGTCGCACTTCGATGCCGGCGCCGATCATGTCTGCATCCAGGCCCTGAGCGGCAAGGCGCGGCCGGACGAACGCCTGCTCGCTCTCCTGGCCCCGGGGCAATGACCGGCACTGGAGGGCGCATCGTCACGTACGGGAAACCGGCCTAGCGGCGGCGGACGCTCCCCGGCATGCGTGCACGCTCGGCCGGCGAGGTTTTCCTGACGTTCCTGAAGCTGGGCCTGACCTCCTTCGGCGGCCCCATCGCTCACCTGGGATACTTCCGCGACGAGTGCGTCCTGCGCCGGCGCTGGATCGAGGAGGCCGAGTACGCGGACCTCGTGGCCCTGTGCCAGTTTCTGCCCGGGCCTGCGAGCAGTCAGGTCGGATTTTCCCTGGGTCTGATGCGCGCGGGATTCCCCGGCGGCCTGGCCGCCTGGCTGGGCTTCACTCTGCCGTCCGCAGCGCTGCTCACGGGCTTTGCCTTCGGGATGGGTGTGCTGCGCGGCCCGGCGGCGGCCGGGATGCTCCATGGGCTCGAGCTGGTGGCCCTGGCGGTCGTCGCGCAGGCCGTATGGGGCATGGCACGCACCCTGTGCCCGGACCGGCAACGCGCCGCCATCGCCTGCGTTGCGGCATTGATGATGCTCATGCGCCCGACGGCGCTCGACCAGATCATCGCCATCGTGATCGGCGGCGCCGCGGGGGCCTGGCTCTGTCGCACCGCGCCCTTAGGATCCGCGCCTCCGCTCGCGCTTCCGGTCTCGCGCCGCCAGGGAGTCCTCGCCGTCAGCGTGTACCTGATCCTGCTGGCCGGATTACCGCTGCTGCGCACCGTCAGCGCGTCGCAGGGCCTCGCGCTGCTGGACGCCTGCTATCGGTCAGGTGCACTGGTGTTCGGCGGCGGGCACGTCGTGCTGCCCTTGCTGCGCACGGCATTTGTCGCTCCGGGCTGGGTCACCGACCGCGGCTTCCTGGCCGGCTACGGCGCCGCACAGGCCGTGCCCGGCCCGCTGTTCACCTTTGCCGCCTACCTGGGCGCGGTCGGCCACGCCGCACCGAACGGCTTGGCGGGGGCGGCCATCGGCCTGGTCGGCATCTTCCTGCCTGGGCTGTTGATCCTGGTCGGCGTGCTGCCCTTCTGGGACGCGCAGCGACGGCGAACGCCCATCCGGGCCGCCCTGCGCGGGATCAATGCCGCCGTCGTCGGACTGCTCGGCGCGGCGCTCTACCATCCGCTGTGGACGACCTCGGTGCAATCCACGGGCGACGTTGCGCTTGCGCTGGCGGCTCTTGCGCTGCTGAGCGTGTGGCGCACGCCACCGGTGATCGTCGTCCTCCTGAGCGCGCTGGCCGGAAGCGCACTGCAATGGGCCTGAAGGGCGCCGGCCTTCCGGCCACCGGAGCGCCCTCAGGCGCCGGATTGCCGCGCCAGGGACAGGATGCAGCGCCCGAACCGTTCCTTCAGCAGCGTGTAGGCCGCCGCTTCCGCCGGGCCCACCGTGATCCACTCGTGCAGCAGCGCCTCCAGCTGACTGGCGTCCGAGCGCATCCCCTGGCCCATGGACTGCACCAGTCGCTGCAGCTGCAGTGCCTGGCGCAGCGACTGGTCCTCGGGCGATGACGCCTGGTCGGCCAGGATTTCCGCGCGCACACACAGACTCCTCAAGGCGGCCTCGTTCGCCGCGATGTCGCCGTCGACGGTCCCGGCCGCGGCCTGCGCGAGCTGGCGCTCGACGACGGCGCGCGTGCCTTTCGGCCACTGGCCCAGTGCGGCGACGGCCGTGGCCGCGGCCTGCTTGAGGGCATCGCGCTCGTCATCGCCGGCCCGTCGCACGGCGCTCAGCGCCAGCGCCCGCACGCGATTGACGACCTCGAACAGATCGGTCCACACGCGCTGGGCAGCGCGCGCCTGCTGCGCGGCGATGGCGTCGCGGCAGCGCTCGACAGCTCGATCGAAGCGCTGCTGCAATTCGCGTGCGCCCTGGCGTGGCAGGTCGAGCGCCTCGAAGCCGCCGCGCAGTGCCTCCAGTTGCCGGCTCCCTGCCAGCAGTTGCGGGCCCTCGAGCGCCGCGATCCGCGTGAGCTCCTCGCACAGGGCGATGGCCTTGTCGCGATTGGCTTCCAGGCCGGCCAGGTAGGCCGCCGATTCCTGTTCCCGGCGCGCGAAGACGGCATCGCAGTGCCCGCGAAACGTTTCCCACAGCGAGGCGTCCTGCTCGCGCGGTACCGGCCCCACGGCCTTCCAGCGCCGCTGCAGTTCCCTGATCTCGTCGATGGCCTGGCGCGTATCGGGCAGGGCGCACAGCGCCGCGGCCCGCTCGCTCAGCAGGCGTTTCGCCTCCACGTTGCGCGCCTGTTCGGCATCGAGGCTGGCCTGCAGGGCGGTCCAGAGGGCGTCGAACCGTGTCTGCAGCGGCGTGCCGGCGCGGCGGTCGACGGGAGCGTAATGACGCCATTCGCGGCGCGCCTCGACCAGGACCTCACTCACCAGCCGCCAATGCGGATTCTCGGCCTGCCGTGCCGAAAAAGCCGCCAGCCGCTCGACCAGCGTGGCCCGCCGCTCGAGATTCACGCGGCGCTCTTCGGCCTGCGCCGCGAAGTACACGCGGCAGGGTTCGTAGGCCCGCTCGGCGGCGTCGTTGAAACGCTGCTGCCACTCCGCCGTCAGGTTCTCTCCGGCGCCCTTGCCGAGCGTGCGCCATTGCTGACGGACTTCCCGGATGCGCTGGGCGAGCGCCACCGGCTCGAGCGTCGCGCCGGCCAGCGACTCGATCTCCGCCATCAGCGCTTCCCGCTTCGGCGCCACGGAGAAGGCCTTCCAGTCCTTGAGGTCATGGAGCTTCTCGTCCAGCTGCTGGACCTGCCGTGCCACCCAGGGCGGCAGCGCCGGGGCCGCGGCCCTGTGCTCCTCGAACTCACCGCGCAGGCGCGCGGCACGCGCGGTATTGCCGTCGCCGAGGGCAGCCTGCGCCCGGCGCAGCAGCGCGACGAGCTGACGCTGCAGGAGCGCTTCCGCCTGCGCCTGCTCCCGCTGCACACGTTGTGCTTCCTCGCGCAGGCGCTGCTGTTCGGCGGCGGCCGCGGCGGCGGCCTGGCGCTCGGTGTCCCGCTGGCGCGCCGCCTCCTCGGCGGCCTGGGTCGCGGCGCGCTCCCGGGCGGCCTGGGCGTCGAGGGCTTCGCGATGCTGACGGATGAGCTCCCGCGAGCGCTCCAGGGCCTGGCCGGCCCGCTGCGACAGTTCCGGTGCGGCGCCGCCGCTCAGCGCGTGCCAGCGTTTCTCGAGCTGCTCCAGGGTCGGCACATACATCACATCGTAGGACCGGCGGCTGTGCCGCTCGAGAGCTTCCGCGGCGGCGTCGATCTCCGTGCGCAGCTGCTCCGCCTCTCTGTGCTGCGCGAGGATGGCGTCGCGTTTCGAGGTGAGGATACGGTAGACATGCTTGTCGTTGCCGCCGCGCACCACGCGGATCAGCTCCCGCAGCTGCGCCAGATCGTCGACCGCCTCCGCGGCACGTTGACGAATGCCCGTGTGCGCACCGGCGGTGACGAAACGGCCGATGGCCTCCTGATCGCCGGCCGCCACCGCGGCCGTGAGCGCCGCCTCTTCCTGAGCACTCACGATGGCCGGATCAGGGCCTGTGGGCTGTTTCGCAGGCGTGGCGCCCGGCTCCACCGGCGTGCTCGCGGGGGCCGGCCGCGTGCTCGCGGCAGGCGGCCGTGCACTGGCGGCGGCCGGCGGCGTCGGCGGCTTACCGAAGAGCTTTGAAATCAGGGACATGAATACCACCCTCGGACCCACCGGCGGGTGCGCCGGGAGTCCGCCATTCTAACCTCCGAGGCGACGCACTGGCCTGCCGGTCCCCCGCCCCGGAAGGTTCCGCTGTGCGAACCAGCTCAGCGACGCTGCAGGCCCGACAGCCACCCCAGGGCCACCGCGAGCCCGAAATAGGCCGTGCAGAACTGCAGCCCCACCTCGTACGGCATGGCCGACAGCTGCCACAGCGCGTACACGCTGCCGTCGGCACGCACGGAGTGAATGATTCCAAAATAACTGAGCACGCCGCCGCCGGCGAGCAGCACGGCCGCGGTGCGCAGCCGGCCCTCGATCATTTCCACGACCACGGCAATCCAGATCGTGGACGTGATGATGAAGCCGTTGCCGAGTGCCACGATGACCGCAAGCTGCGGCAGACCCTGCGGCGCGCTGGCCAGCAGCCGGGCAAAGCGCTCGGGCGGCACGAACTTCGGATCGCTGAGTTCAATGGTCAGCATGCGCGCAATCGCCGGGAAGAATCCGAACGCGACCGCCACCGCGTGGCGCGCCGCGATCGCCTGAAACGCCTGCACCATGATATCGAGCGCGACGAATATCAGCACCGGAGCGAGTACCGCGATGGGGATCAACTGGACCAGATCGGACAGCAGGCCGAGCATGCCGCCGATACCGATGCACAATCCGGTCAGCCAGGTATAGGCGGATCCGGCGCCCATCCGCTTGTAGGCCGGGTGGCCGATGTACGGCGTCGTCTGCGCCACGCCGCCGACGAGGCCCGCCAGCAGCGTCGCACCGGCTTCGGCGAGCAGGATGCTGCGCACATCGTAATCGTCGCCGGCGGCGCGGGCGCTTTCCGTGTTGTTGACGCCGCCGATCACCGTCAGCAGGGCGAAGGGCAGCAGCAGCGGCAGATAGGCCATCGCGCTGGCGAAGCCCATCAGGATCCCTGCGTCCGGATGCGGCAGCGCCAGGCGCAAGGGCGTCAGTGCAGGCGCAGCGAACCGCATCCCGGCGAAGCCGAAGAGTTCCAGCGCATAATAGAGCATCGTGCCGGTCAGCACCGCGAACAGCACGCCGGGCAGCCCTCCGGGTATGCGGCCCCGGGCGACCAGCGCGTACAGCACCAGGCCCATGGTCAGGAAGCCGACGACGGGCGCCTGCATCAGCTCGATGATCGGCAGAAAGCCGATCAGCATCAGGGCAATGCCGGCCAGTGAACCCAGCAGGCCCGCCTGCGGGACGATGCGGCGCAGGCTGCGGCCGGCAAACGACAGCGGCAGCTTCACCAGACCCATGATCGTCGTCGCCGCCATGCCCAGGTACCAGGTCTGGAATCCAGCGGCCGTGGGATCGAATCCCGCGGCCCGGAAGCGCGCAAATGCCGGCCCCAGCACCAGCACCGCCATGCCGATGGTCGAAGGGGTGTCGAGCCCGAAGGGCATCGCGGTCACATCGTCACGCCCGCTGCGCCGCGCCAGCCGCAGCGCCAGCCAGCTGTAGAGCAGGTCGCCGACCAGCACCCCGAAGGCGGTTCCGGGGATCATGTGACCCAGGACAATCGCCGGCGGAACCCCGTAGCCGCCGACCAGGATCCCGGCGAGCAGGGCCATCACGGACAGGTTGTCGACGAGCAGGCCCAGGAAACCGTTGATGTCGCCGGGCACCACGCGCAGAACGCCCAGCGCCATCACCGCCGACGCCCTCGCCCGGTCGCACCGCGACCGTCCCGCCACGGCGCCGCTCGCATTGTCTGGCTCCATCTGCTGCGAAGTTCCGTGCCGTGGCGACTCCCCTGAATCCTACCAGAGCGTATCCGTGCCCTTGCCTGCAACGCGATCCCGTGCAGCGGCCGCATTGAGCAATTCTCAACACGGCTTGCGCACTTTGCGAGCTGCCGCAGCGGCCTGGCCGGAAACTGCCTGCCACGGGCCAACCGGTCCGCTGAGGAGAAAGCCATGATTCACAATGCTGTTCGAGTTCCGTTGCTGATCCTGAGCGCCGCCGTGAATGCCGCACCGGTCCTGTTGGCCGACGCGGCACCCTCGCAGACGGTTCGCTTTGATGACCTGAACCTGTCGCAGCCGCGCGGCGTCCATCTCCTGCATGCCCGCCTTGAAAAGGCCGCGGCCAGCGTCTGCGGCGAGCCGCTGCGGGCCAACAGCCGCATCGTGTCGAACGAGTGGCAGGCCTGCGTCACCCGGGCTCTGCAGCGCGCGGTCGACCGCCTGGACCGGCCGGCGCTGACCGCCTACCATTCGGCCAGGATGGCCGCCGGGCATCCCCCGATAGCGATGCGCGCGGCCACCCCCCTGCGCGACGATGACAGGAGCTGAACCTATCGCTGCGAGTCCACGCCGGCGGCGCCGAGCGCCCCCCGCCGCCAAATCCCTCCGCAGGCTTCCGCTCGGCAGCCTGCGGGTCTTCGTGGCGGTGGCGCAGCATCTCCATTTCACGCGTGCGGCCGACGCCCTGGGCGTGACCGCCGGGGCCGCCAGCCTGCAGATCCGTTCGCTGGAGGAGTACCTGCGCCGCCCCCTGTTCCGTCGCAACGGCCGCTCGGTCAGCCTCACGCGCGAAGGTGCGACGCTGTTGCCGCGGGTGCAGTACGCGCTGGGGGAACTGGAGCGGGCACTCGATGACAGCCGCGAAGTGGGCAGCGGCGGACCGCTGCGGGTTTCCATGCTCGGGTCCTTCCTGAATCACTGGCTGCTGCCACGTCTCCCGGAGCTGCGCACCAGGTATCCCGCGATCGACCTGCACATCGACACCAGCGTCGCACTCGTTGACTTCGTGCGCGAGGATCAGCACGCCGCCATCCGCCTCGGCACCGGCGACTGGCCCAACGTCCTGTCGGAGAAGCTGCTCGATGAATGGCTGGTGCCTGTGTGCACGCCGGTGCTCCATGCCCGGAACGGTCCGGTGCGGGACGCCAAGGACCTCGCCCGCTACACGCTCGTGCACAGTACGAGCGAGCCGTGGACGGAATGGCTGCTTGCCGATCGCCAGCGCGGCGCCGCCGCGGCACCGTATGCCGGGGCCTCGTTCGACGATTCGAGTGCGGTCGTGCGCTACGCCCTGCGCGGCTATGGGCTGGCCCTCGCGCGCCGGAGCCTGGTCGCCGACGAGGTCTCATCGGGCGCTCTGGTCATCGCGAGCCCCACGCCGGTACGGCACGCGCGCGCCTACTGGCTGGTCTGTCCACAGCGCGTCCAGTCGCTGCAGGCCTTCATGGATTTCCGCGACTGGCTGCGGGTCGAAATGCGCGCTTTCCCACTGCCTCCGGGCGCGCAGGCGGAGTCAACGACCGCGCCCAGTCACCGCCTGCGCCGGATCACGAAGCAGGCCTGACCGGTCGCGGTGCCGGGCTGGCACCCATTGGCGACAGGGCCATGCCGCCGCCTACGTGCGATCGAACCACGCCACCGTTTCCACGTGCCCGGTGTACGGCATCAGGTTCCAGGCCTTGAGGCCGGCGAGTCGCAACCGGCCCCCTGCGCACAGTCGTGCGCTCTCGCGCCCCAGCGCATCGAGCCCGCAGCTCACGTACACCAGCCTCGTCGGCGGCTGCGCCGCGAGTCGCGCGAGCAGCGCCGGTTCCATCCCCTTGCGCGGCGGATCGACGACCACGGCATCCGCCTCCGGCGCGGCCTCGCACCGCTCGCCTGCCGGGCCGGGATGCACCGTGATCCGCTCCTGGTCGGCCGCCGCAAGCGCCGCGATCCCCATCGACAACCCCTGCAGCGAATGCGCACCGCGTTCATTGAGCCACAGCGTCGACACGCGATCGAGCAGCGACAGCCCGATGGCACCGACACCGGCGTGATACTCCACCAGGCGCGAGCCGACCGGCACCCGCTCGCGCACCTGGTCGATGATGCGGCCTGCCATTTCCAGGTTGCTCTGGCCGAAGGCGCCCGGCGGATAGTGAATCGCCGCGCCACCAAAATGTTCCACGACCGCTGCGGGGCCGCACAGGCGCACGAAATCGGGGCCGAGGATCACGTTTGAGCGTCCGCGGTTGGCGTTGAACCACAGGCTGTGGAGCCGGTGCCCGAGGCGTTCGCGGATGACGGCGACGGACGCCGCCAGCGGCGCCGGATCGTCGGCATTCGCCACCAGCACCACCTGGGCCGACTGCGAGCCGCGCTCCACCGTCACCTGCAGGTAGCGCGCGAGCCCGGCATGCCGGAGATCATCGAAAGCGGCGGTCCCCGTGTCGGCCAGCGCTCCGCGCACGGCCTCTGCGACCTCGTTGATCAGCGGATGGTGGACGCTGCAGTGGGGCACCCGCACCAGCGCATGCGTGCCGCGCTCGAACAGGCCCACGCTGGGCGCGCCTGCCATGCCGCGGATCGCCAGCCGCGCGCGATGACGGAACCCCTGCGTCGCTCCCGCACCCACTTCAACCGGTGGAAGCCCATGGGCCGCCGCCAGGGCATCGAGCGCCGCGCGCGCCGCCGGCGCAATGCCCGCCTCGCCGAAGCGCGGGCAACCCGGACACGGCGGCCGATGGGGACAGTCGGGCATGACGGAGGAATCCTGCGTGCGGGGCGCCGCCGCACATGGATGCGGCAAATCAGGCCACGGCGAGCTTGAGGAGCCGCGCGGCATTCTGCCAGCCGACCTTGCCGCGGTCCTCGCCCGACAGCGGGCAGGCATCGAACCAGCCGGCGCCCTCCGCGATGCTCTCGTAGGGGTAGTCCACCGAGAACATGACGCGGTCCATGCCCATTTCAGCGATCACGTTGTCGAGGGTCGGGGTGTGGAAGTTGCCGCTCGTCGTGATGTGGAAGTGGTCGCGCAGATACTGTCCGAGCGGCTTTTTCAGCACCTTGCCGCAGGACGCATATTCAAAGCGGCGCTGCGCGCGCGCCATCATCGCCACGAGGCCTTCCCCGAGGTGCCCGAGAATCATCTGCTGGCGCGGAAACCGGTCGAACAGACCGCTGGTCATGAGCCGCAGCGCGTGTGCGGCGGTCTCGGCACCGAACGCCCACATGGGTCCCATGAGTTCCTCGTGCCCCTCGTAGATGACGCGCTGGCTCGGCAGTGGCGCGCGCGGATGCAGATAGACCGGTACGCCGAGCGACTCGACCCGCTCCCAGAACGGGTAGAACTTGGGCAGGTCCAGGTACTCGCCATGCTCCGTGTCACCGGCATCCACATATCCATTGACGAGCACGCCCTTGAAACCGAGCTGCGTGATGGCACGCTCGGCTTCGTCGGCCGCGGCCCGCGGATCCTGCAGCGCCACCGCCGCGAATCCGGAGAAGCGGGTCGGATGGGCCGCGATGAACTTTTCGGCCAGCCAGTCGTTGGCCGCCTTGGCATGATCGACCGCGTGCCGGCGGTCGGCCTCGCCCTGGATGCCATTCGCACTCAGCGAGACCACCTGCATCTGGACGCCATGCGCGTCCATCAGCGGCAGCCGCTCTTCCTGGACGTCGAGCAGCCGCGCCTCGATGTGCTTCCAGACTTCCGGCGCAAGGCCCGGCGGATGGAACGTCATCGGCAATGCCGCCGGGAAGACGAAATGCTCCTCGAGCGTGATCTTGTTGCGCAGCGGCGCCTGCGGCGGCGGCGGTGGATCCGCGGCGCCGGCCGCCCCGGTGGTGGCGGACAGGGCGGCGCCGGCCAGTGCCGCGCCGAGGAAGCCGCGGCGATTCATCGGGGTAGTGGACATGGCTTGCACTCCTGGGCCTGCGGTGCGACGCCGGCGGGCGGCGGCCTGACAATCCTTCACGCGTCGCTCTGCGGGCGTCCGGCCAGCAGGAAGGCCGCGGTACCGGCAATGCCCACGAACGGGATGATGCCGAGCAGCACGGCGCCCGTCGCACCGCCCGCGCTCAGCAGTGCCCCAGCATACAGGGGCCCGATCACGGATCCCAGGCGCCCTACCGCCACGGCGGCGCCCACGCCCGTGCCGCGGCTCGCGCTGGCGTAGAAGAGCGGTGCCAGCGCAAACAGGATCAGCTGGGCGCCGATGATGAACAGCCCGCTCACCGCACAGGCGAGCACGGCAGCGCCGAAAGCCTGCCGCGCGGCCGCCACCGCGACCAGCAGCAGCAGCGACAGGGCGATCCCGCCGTAGGTGACCGCGACCCACAGTCGCCGCCGCGCTCCCGCGTGCAGCCGGCCGAGGAAGGCCGCGCCGAGGCTGCCGGCGAAATTGAACGTGATCGACGCGATGCTGGCCTGCGGCCGGCTGAAGCCGAGCCCGATCACGAGGCTCGGCAGCCAGTTGACCATCAGGAACAGCACCAGCTGCGTGCACAGGAAGCCGGTCCAGAGACAGGCCGTGGTCCTGGCCCGCCCCATGCCCCAGAGCACGGTACCGACGGCTTCCAGAGCGGGACGGGCGGCCGCCGGCTGTGGATCCGGCGGGGCGCGGCCGATGGCCAGCGCAGCGATTGCGAGCAGGATGGGCGCGATGCCGCCGACGACGAAGATCGACCGCCACCCCCAGCCGAGGCTGCCGCCGAGCGACATCAGGCCGGCAAGGCCGCCGCCGAACGGCAGCGCCGCCATCACCAGCGTGACCGTCGCCAGCCGACGATGCCGGGCGACGGATTCGGTCGCGAGCGCGATGAAATTGGGCATCGCGCCGCCGCACCCGAGTCCGGTCAGGAAGCGTGCGACGACCAGCGCCGTCAACCCGACGCTGTTCGCGGTCAGCAGCGAGCACACCCCGAACAGCAGCAGCGAGACGTTGAGCGTGGCGCGACGGCCGAATCGATCGGCCACCCGGCCACCCACGGCGGCGCCGAGCAGCAGGCCAAAGGTGGCCGCGCTGAACAGGAAACCCGCCTGCGCGGCGGAGACGCGGATCTCGCGGAACACGGCCGGGGCCGCCACGCCCATGGACTGGTTGTCAAACCCCTCCAGCAGCGCCGCGGCCGCGCACACCGCGAGCGTCCAGCGGGCGGCGTAGCGCTCCGGCCCCGGCGCCGGCCTCACAGGTATAGGCATCGCCGAGGGGCCGCAGCGCCGGGCCTCAAGCCTTGGCATCCCGCCAGTGCGGCAGCAGCGCGAGCGCGTTGTCACGGCCGATGCGCCGCAGGTCGGGCCCGCTGAAGCCGTATTCCAGGTGCTGCTTGACGTACTCCTCGCCGTGGCGGAAGGGGAAATCCGTGCCCCAGAGGATCTGCGACATCGGGATGATCCGGGTCAGCGCCGCCAGCGCGGCCGGGTGCGAGGCCTGGGCCGTGTCGTAGTAGAAGCGCTGCAGTTCGGCCATGACGCCGTTCGGTACGGTCGCAGCAAGTTCCCTGTAGGTCTCGGGAATCCGGGTCAGGCGCTCCACCACGTACGGCACCGTGCCGCCGCCGTGCGAAAAGACCCAGCGAATATCGCGATGACGGTTGATGACACCCCTGAACAGCAGGTTCGCGATCGCACGCGTGGTGTCGGCCGTGTACTCGATCACCGAATTATTGAACAGGTCACGGAGCAGATTACGGCAGCAGACCGGCGCATCCGGGTGTACGTACACAACCGCCCTGCGGCGATTCAGTTCCTGCATGACCGGCTCGAAGGCCGGGTCCCCCAGCCACCGGTCCCGGTAGCTCGTGAACACGGCGATGCCGTCGGCCTTCAGCGTGTCGAGACCGTATTCGATTTCCTTCATGCTGCCATCGAGGTCGGGCAGCGGGATTGCCGCAAACAGTCCGAAGCGGCCCGGGAAATCACCCATCATCCGGGCGCCGTACTCATTGCAGGCGCGCGCGACGCGTCGCCCCTGCTGGTCGTCCCCGAGCCAGACGCCCGGCGTCGTGATCGACGTGATGGCGGTGGCGACGCCCGCCTTGTCCATGTCCTCGATGGATCGCTGCGGCGACCAGCCCAGGGTCGGGCCGAACAGCATGGATTTCATCTCCGCGACGTACGCCGGTGGGGCGATGTGATGGTGGATGTCGATGCGGAAGCGTTCGCTGCCCGGCGCCGCGCCGTCACTGGCGGTAGCCCGTGCCAGCGGCGAAACCGCCGCCGCCGCGACCGCTGCCGCACCGAGCGCCGCCGCACCGAGCGCCGCCTGCAGAAACTGCCGCCGGTCCGGCGACGGCAGCGCTCCCGAGCGGCCCATGCGGCTCGGAAGATCCGTAACGGCCGCCTCGATCCGCGCACTGATTTCAGACGCCATGCTGTCCCCGTTGCCCATGCCCATCGACTCAGTGCTCCGCAGCGGTGGGTGCGACCACCAGGACATGAAAGGTCCCCGGGACCATCGACGGCCACGGGTACGGTGCCTGCGGCGGTCCCAGCCGTGCCGCCGGCAGATACAGCCGGCCCGTGCTTGGATCAAGCGCGCCCAGACGCACGCCCGGCTCCGTGCGCAGCGTCTGGACGAGGCGGATGCGTGCCGGATCCTGGATGTCGAAGACGCGCAGCAGGCCGTCAGCAGCGCTGGGCACGAATGCCCGGTGACGCTGCTCATCGATGATCACGGCGTCCGAACCATTGCCGACTCTGCGGCTCGCCACTTCGCGTCCGCTCGCGGCGAGGATGAATTTGGCAACGCCATTGTCGCAGCCCGAGACCAGCAGATCCGTACGCCGATCGTAGGCGAGACCCTTGGGCTCCACGCAACCGCTCAGGGCAATGCGGCGCACGACCCGGTGCCCTGCCACATCCACGACGGCGATCTCGTGCGCCGTCTGCACGTTGACGTAAAGCCGGCCCTGGCCATCCGCGACGGCGAACTCGAGCTTGCCGCCGACCTGGATCCGGCCGGATACCGCGCCCTTGACGACATCCACGAGCGCGATCTCACCACTGCCCCCGTTCACTGCCGCGATCAACCCCGTCCTCGGTTCGACGACGAGCGCGTCGGGATCGGCGAGTTGCGCAAAGGCGGCCAGCCTGCCCTTCAGCGTCAAGGTAGGCCCGGCGCTGACCGGAATGGCCCGCAAGAGTGTCCTGGTGGCGGCATCGAATACCGTGACGGCGTGCGCGTACCCATTGGCGCCGATGAACAGGCCCCGGCCTTCGAGGGGCAGCACGCCGTGCCACATCGCCGCGGGCAGGCCCACCTGGCTCCAGGTCCGGCCGTCGGCGAGTTCGAGCATCGAGATCTGCCCGGTCTGCGCCACGTAGAGGCGGTGCCCGGTGGCGTCAACCGCCGCGTAGTCCCACATGCCGTCCCGCCCGGCGACGCGGTCGACGATCGCGTACTCCCCGCCACGCGGACGCGCATCCGCGGCCGCTGCCGCCGCCGCGGCCGCCACCGCCGCTGCCGGGAGGACAACGGCCAGCAGTGCCGCGGCCATACCCGCCGGCCCCGCCTTCACGCGCTGCCCTCGCCGCCCGTATCCGCGGCTCAGAACTTTTCCCTGAATGTGATACCGATCGACTGGTACGGGCCCGGCCGCATGTTGAACAGGTGTCCGCCGGCGACGGCATACTCGAATCCGCTCAGCACGAACGGACTCAGGTCCACGGGCAGCAGCGCGTAGTGCGCGTTGGTCACATTCTGTCCGAACACCGCCACCTCGTGCCTTCCGTTGCTGGAAGTCCACGATGCATGCAGGTTCAGCACGCCGTGCCAGGCGGTCAGGTCGGTGATGTAGTCGGGCGTATCCGCCGCGTTGCCGGCTGAGATGTAGTACTTGCTGCGGTAGGACACGTCGCCGCCAAAGGCGACCCGGCCCCGTTCGGCAGGCAGGTCCGTATGCAGGTCCACGGACGCGGTCAGGCGGTTCCGCGACACGAACGGCACCTCGTTGCCGTTGTCGTTCGTGAACGTACCATCGCCGTTGTTGATGACGTAGTCGGTGAACTTGCTGGTCAGATAGTCGTAGCGCACTCCCAGCGTCAGCCAGTTGGCCGGCGCCGCCTGCAGATCGAGCTCCAGGCCGTTGACGGTCGCCGCGCCGGCATTGTTGGTCGCGGTGAAGAAGCCCTGTGGGCTGGTCACGTTGGTGATGACCTGCAGCTGCGAGTAACGGTCCGTGAACGCGCTCAGGTTCGCCTGCAGGCGGTGATCGAGGCCGTCGAACTTGACGCCCACCTCATAGTTCCAGACGATCTCCGAATCAAAGGGCAGCGTCAGCGAGGTCTGGTCGCCGCCCTGCGTATTGAAACCACCGCTCTGGAAGCCCTTGGACACCGTGGCATACGCCAGCAGCGGCTCAACCGGCTTGTAGGTCAGCGTCAGCTTCGGCGTGACGGCGGTCCACGAGTTGTCGAACGCGCCGGCGATCGGCGGACCGAAGAAGTGGTTCGAGTGGTTCAGATTTGCAAAGCCGTTCTTCGACTCATAGGTGTAGCGCACGCCGAGGTCCGCCTTGAACTGCTGGGTCACCGCCAGCGTCCCGTCGACGAAGCCCGCGTAGCTGATGGTCTTCGTGTCCTGGTCGGCGATGTAGAAGGCGCTGGTCCCGCCGAGGCCCTCGCCCGGCGCGCCGGGGTGCGTCAGCGCGGCACCGGCCGTGATCCGCAGCTGTCCGTTGATGGGCCGGCCTTTGTCGGAGTTGAGGTAATACAGCCCGGCGACCCAGCTGAGCCGCTGATCCGTCGGCGAGGCGAGGCGCAGCTCCTCGCTGAACTGCTTATCGTGCTCCATGGTCTGCAGGGTCAGTGTATCGAGCGGATCGCCGGTCTCCAGCGTACGGTCGAGGGCGTTCACGTGGCGATAGCCGGTGATCGAAGTCCAGGTGCCGATGCCGCTGTTGACGTCCGCGCGGACGTTCAGGCCCCAGATGTTCTGGTTGCGCTTGCCGGGGTCCGCCTGGGAGGTCACGTTCGGATCGCTGGTCAGGTTCGGCTGCAGCGACGGTGTCAGGTTCAGGTTGGTCCAGACCGGCGCGTCGCCGCGCTCGGTCAGGTAGTCGAAGCCGGCCACGATCCTGACGTCTTCGCTGGGCGTATAGAGCACTTTCGCGCGCCCGGACCAGCGGCTCAGCTTGCCGATGTCGGTGGCGGTCACCGTATCGGGCACGTAACCGCCGTTCGAATGCCCGGACACGACCACGCGGGCCGCCAGCACGTTGTCCACGAGCGGCATGTTGTACATGCCCTTCGCTTCGATCAGGTTGTCCTCGCCGAACGACAGTTCCGTGCTGCCTTCTTCCTTCTGCACCGGATTCTTCGTGTACAGCGACAGCGTGCCACCGAGGGAGTTGCGCCCGAACAGCGTACCCTGCGGGCCCTTGAGCACTTCCACGCGCTCCATGTCGTACAGATCGGGCTGCAGGTCGGCGATGCCGGTGCGCACGACGTCGTCGACGAACATGTTGACGCCCTGGTCGGTGCCGGTGGAATCATCGATCGTCGAGGTGCCGCGGATCGACAGATAGGTCTCGCTGGCCGACTGCGGCATGAACACCAGGCTCGGCACGGCATGGGTGACGTCTTCCATCGTGACGATCCGGTCGCGCACGAGGTCCGTTGCCGACAGTGCGGAAATCGAGATCGGCGTGTTGGCCAGGCTCGTTTCGCGCCGCGTGGCGGTCACGACGATTTCCTCCAGGCCGCCGGCAGCCGCATCGGCCGCCAGCGCGGGCATCGACACGCCCGTCGACAAGGCACCGACCGCCAGCAGGCCGCAGAGGCTCCAGCGCGGCCGCACAGCCTGCTTGAATATCGATGTAGACATTACCCTCTCCCTATGATTCTAGTGACCAGTGATGGAACCCCGATCCCGGTCACCACGCCCGCCGCCTGGTCGTGCCGGCCGCGTGACGCGTTGCAGGTTCTTCTTCGTGCCATAGTGCAAGCAGCGGTTCTGCCCGTCAACCGGTCTTGGTGTATCGGCATGCGGTGCAGTCTCGGCATGGGCGGCCACCGCACGGCGTTCATGCAGCGCGTTATTTCACCCGCCACCGCCGGCCGTGGTTCGCGCTGCATCTGCGCGGCGGTCAGACAGGCCCGCCTGATATGGAATGTCACTACACTGGAGCGCGGGCTGGAAGATCCTGGGAATCTGATACCTGGACAGAAGATGCGCTACCCGGTACCGGACCCTCCGGGTCGAACCAGCCTGATCGCGTACCTGAAGCAGGTTGCACCCGAGCCATGACTGGCACCGCCTCCGCCGCACGTCTGCTGCAGGAAGTGCGGGCCTGCCGCCTGTGCGCCGCGCAACTGCCGCTCGGGCCGCGACCGGTGTTGCAGCTCCATCCCCGAGCGACCATATTGATCGCCGGCCAGGCCCCCGGAAGCAAGGTGCATGCCACCGGCGTCCCGTTCCAGGACGCGAGCGGCGATCGGCTGCGCGACTGGATGGGAGTCGACGCTGAGCTTTTCTATGATGCCACGCGGGTCGCCATCCTGCCGATGGGCTTCTGCTATCCGGGAACCGGGCCGTCGGGGGATCTCGCGCCGCGGCCGGAATGTGCCGCGGCCTGGCGGGCAAGGTTGCTGGCGACACTCGTCAACGTGAAGCTGACGCTGGTCATAGGTCAGTACGCGCAGGCCTGGCACCTCGGCGAGCGACAGCAGGCGACGTTGACCGCAACGGTGCAGGCATGGCGCGGCTACTGGCCCACGAGTCTGCCGTTACCGCACCCGAGCCCGCGCAACAACATCTGGCTGAAACGCAACGCATGGTTCGAGGCCGATGTGCTGCCCCGGTTGCGGCGCCGGGTGCGGGCGCTGACGCGCTAGACACCCGGTGAACTTCCGGGCGACGTGGACGTCGATCTGCCGCAGGGCCAGACGGCTATCGCCGGATGATGCTGAATGCGAAATGCCGGCCGAAGCCCTGCCGGTAGGCCAGGTGGATCCAGGTCATCGCGAACGGCTCCAGATAGCGCGCTGCCGCGAGCGCTCCGGCATCGACGCCGTCGAAGCCGAGTGAAATCGCGAGCGCCACGATCTTGCTGCGCGCCGCGGCGTCATCGCCGCACACCGGCATGAAGATGCGCCCCTGCAGATATTGCGGGTCGGCCATGTTCTCGAAGCCCGTGGTGTTGAAGGCCTTGATGACGCGCGCATGAGTGGCGAGGCGCGCCAGCTCTTCGGCGCCCGACGAACCGGTCCCGACGGATAGACCCGACAGCCCCGGCGCAATCGGGTTGGTGGCGTCGACCAGGATCCGCCCGCCCCAGTCGCCGATGCCGCGCACCGCTTCGGCGGCCGCCGCGTAGGGTATCGCGAGCACCACGATCTCGGCGGCCGCCGCGACGGCCGCGGACACCGTGCCCACTCGCGCAGCGCCCCCCAGTTGCTCTGCCAGCGGAGCGTACTTGTCGGGATCCGGAACCCCAAAATGCACCTGCTCGCCCCGCGCCACGAGGTTGCGCCCCAGCGCGCTGCCGACCTGTCCCGCACCAATGATCGCGATCGTCATGACCCGTCTCCTGGCTGGGATCGGCAACGCTTCGATTACTCGCCCAATGCCCTGACGACCAGCTCGGCCGTCTCGGCGCCTGAAAAGTTCTGCTGTCCGGTGATGAGGTTGCCGTCTCGAATCGCAAATCCGCGCCACAGTCCGGAGCGGACGTAGTTGGCGCCAATCCTCTGCAGCTCATCCTCGATGCGCCATGGCATCACGTGCCGGCCGCGTGGCAGCAGGTTCATGCTCCAGACCGCGTTGTCGGCGTAGTCTTCCTCGACGTTCGCGAATCCCGTGACCGTCTTGCCTTGCGCCAGATACTGGCCATTTGAGAGGCGCGCGTAGCGCAGGATCGCGGACCCGTGGCACAGCGCGCAGGCGAGCCGGCCGGCCTCGTAGAACTCGACGAACTTGCGGTGCAGACCGGCGGCCTTGTCGAACGTGAACATCGGCGCCTGTCCACCGGCGACCATGATGGCGTCGAATGCACCGACATCGATCGCCTCCACCGGCTTCGTGTTGTCGATCAGGGCCGCAAGCTGCGGCGTGGCGATGAAACCCATGCTGATCAGGTCGGACGATGAATGGCCACTGCTGTCGCGCGGGTCACTCATCGCGTCCGCTTGGCATCTTCCACCGGCCGGGCTGAATACCTCGACTTCATAGCCGTGCTCGGTCAGGACGAAGTACGGGTGGCTCAGTTCGCTCCACCAGAAGCCGACGGGCCACCCCGTGGTCGTGGACACGGCGGGGTTGGAAATGACGATGGCGACGCGTTTCGGCCGTGCGGCATTGACGCGGTTTGGATCTCGGAGGCTCACGCGGGCTCCTGGGCTCTGGGACGGGCGGCGGGGCTGCCGGGGTGTCGCGATTGTCTTCGTACTCTCGTCTGTGATAAATAGCGACTTTGAAAACTCTTTGTTATCAATTAGAGCAACAATCGTGGACCTCAATCAGCTACGGGCCTTCGTCAAGATCGTTCAGACCCGGAGCTACACGCGGGCGGCGGATGAGCTGCAGACGCAAAAGGGGCATCTGAGCCGCACGATCAGTCAGCTGGAGCGGGAACTGGGCGTGAAGCTGCTCGAGCGCACGACGCGCACGCTCAGCCTGACGGAAGTGGGGCGTGAGATCTTCGAGCGGGCTGTCGGGATTCTCGCGGCCGTCGACGAGACCCGGGATCTGGCGCAGCGGGTGCATGGCGAACCTCGCGGAGTGCTGCGCCTGACTTGCGGGACGGAGTTCGGCATGCTCGCCGTGAGCGGCTGGATCAACAGTTACCTGCAGCGTTATCCGGACGTGAGCGTCGATGCCGACTTCACTTCGCGGATCATCGATGTGGTCCACGAAGGGTTTGATCTGGCGATTCGCCTGGGACCCCTGCAGGAATCGCGCCTGGCCGCAAGACACATCGGCACCTTGTCCTACGGCCTCTATGCGGCCCCTGCCTATGTCGCGCGGCATGGCCTTCCGGCCGACGTGGAAGCGCTGTCCAGCCATGCGCTGCTGCTCTTCAGTACGGGCAGCCACCGATCCGGCTGGCGCCTGCGGCGCAACGACCGTGAAGTACGCATCGACTCGCCAGCACGACTGCGCGTCAGCAACAGCTTCGCGGTCAGGAACGCCGCCGTCGCCGCGCTCGGCATCGCCCAGCTGCCACGCATCGTCGCCGCCGCTGCACAGAGCGCCGGGGATCTGGTGCCGATACTTCGCGATTGGGAGCCGGAGCCGGTTCCGGTGCATGCCGTGTTCGCCAGCAGCAGGTACCTGACCCCCAAGGTGCGCCGCTTCATCGATCACGCCAGCGCGCAATTCCCCACGACGAATTACCCCCTCGCGACCGCGTAGCGGAACTCCGCTGCGCGCGCGCCGGCCGCCGGCCGACCTTCACCGTTGCGCTACCGGCCGGCCTTCAGCCGATCCGAAAGATCTTCGCGACCAGCGGCGTGTCCGCGATCACATGGGGCGCAATGGCGTGATAGCCGATTGCATGCACCCAGGCGTTGCCCGTGCGCAGGGTTACGAAACTCTTGAAGCAGCAGCTCGGCGAGACCCTCTTCGACCGGCGGCCGGACGGTCTCGTGCCGACAGCGCGCGGCACCGAAATCTACGAACGTGCCGCAGCCGTTGAAGAGGCCGTTACCGGGCTCACCTCGTCGATCGGCAGCCGGTCGACCGAACTCGCCGGCGTCGTGCGGGTCACTTCCAGTCTGAATTTCACGGTCGAGCTGCTGCCTGGTCTGCTCTCGGAGATCCTGCGCACAAACCCGCTGCTGCAGATTGAATTGATCCCATCGGACGAGGTGCGCAATCTGCTGCGGCGTGAAGCCGACCTGGCGGTCCGTCTGGTGCGGCCCACGCAGCCGGACGTCATCGCCACCAAGGTCGGCGACGTCACCCTTGGCCTGTACGCCCACCGCGACTATCTGGCGCGACGCGGCACGCCGCGCACGGCGAGCCAGCTTGCCACGCACGATCTGATCGGTTACGAGGACGCGGCCGGCACCGTTGGTCGCCTGGCGCAGATCGGACTGCAGGTGCAGGCCGAGCGGGTCCGGATATGCAGCGCATCATGCCGCGAATCGACGTCGCTCGATGGCCCGTCTGGATCGCGGCTCACGACGATCTGCATCGCAGCACACGCCTCAGGTTCGCCTTTGATCAGCTCAGCGACCGACTGCGCGAGACCCTCCGGCCTCCGCAGCCCGCGCCAGTCTCAGCGTAGCCGGTCGACCGGCCGCCCTGCGGTGGACGTTGACGCCGATGCGCCGGTGCCCCGCCTCCTGGACACGCGGCCGCCGCGAACTGCGACGGCTCAAGCCAGCGCCGCAGGGATGGCCGCTGCGAGAAAGTCATACAGCGCCCGAATCCGCGCACTGGACCGGATCTCGCGGTGCACGGCCAGCCAGACCGGCAGCGTCGGCATCGGGAGATCCGGCAGAACGCGCGCGAGCGAGGGCTCGCGATCGGCGAGCCAGGTCGCCGCAAACCCGATCCCGAGCCCCGCGCAAACGGCCTGCCAGAGTACCAGGTGATCGTCGCTGCGAAACACGAAGGAGTCCCGCTCGATCCTCTGCCCGAACGTGGCGAAGTTCCGAATGATCGAGGCGTCCCGATCCAGGCCGATGAGATCGTGGTGCAGCAGGTCGCCTGGTTTCCGGGGCGCGCCTCGGCGGCGCAGGTAGTCTTTTCGTGCATAGGCCGCGATCCGCACCTCCCCAACGCGGCGCGCGACCAGCGAAGACTGCACCGGGCGCGCCATCCGGACCGCGATGTCCGCCTCCCGCCGCAGCAGGTTGCTGATGGCGTTGGACGCAATGACATCGATGGCAATGCCTGCCTCGCGCTCCCGGAACCCGGCGAGCAGCGGCGGCAGCAGGTGCGTTGCCACGGTCTGGCTGGCGGTAATGCGCACCGGTCCCGAGAGCTGTTTGCTCTGGCCCGTCAGCGTACATCCGATCGCCTCGGCGCTGTCGGCCATGGCACGAGCCTGGTCGGCGATTGATCGTGCCGCGAAGGTCGCGACCAGACCGCGACCGGTGCGCTCGAACAGCGCCGTCCCGAGCTGCTGCTCGAGTTCCGCCACGTGTCGACCGATGGTCGGCTGACTGACGCCAAGGTGTCGAGCCGCAGCGAGCAGGCTGCCCGTTTCGATCACCGCCAGGAATGAGCGCATCAGTGACCAGTCAAACGGGGTCGTCGCAGTCGATATATTCATTTATGCATTTGTGACTAACACTGTTATGCAATTGTGGGACTTTCGGAGGCCGCGCACAATAGCGCCCATCGCCAACGGCATTGGCCTCGAACCGGACGGATACACCATGGATTCCAAGCCCACCCTGCTGATGATTCCCTGCTTTGCCGGCGCGCCCTGGCAGCTCGACCCGCTGCGACAGCTCCAGGGCTGGCCCATGCACACCATGCGGCTGCCGGAACGCCTGGACGACCTGGAACAGCTCGCTGACTTCGTGCTTGACCAGGCGCGCGCGCTGGGGCGCTACATACTCGTCGGTGATTCGTTCGGTGCGGTCATCGCCATTGCGGTCGCGGTGCGCCGCCCGCCGGGCCTCGAGGGGCTGGTCATTTCAGGCGGCTTTGCGAAGAACCCAATCACTTCCCCGATGCTCCGAGGATTGGCCGCGCTGGCCCCGTACTTTCCGGGCCCCTTCTACCGCCAGCTTACGCTGCGCGTACACGCGGCCAATCTCAGGTCGCGGTTCGATGCTGAAGGGGAGATTCCCTGGTCCACGGACAAGACCCGCAGCTTCTTCGTGCGCGAGACGCCTCACAGGGCCTATGTGAACTGGGTTCACGCGGTAGGCCGCGCCGACTATATTTCGCGGTTATCAATGATCAGCGTACCCACCCTGATTCTGACGCCTGAAGATGACCGCCTGATCGGCAAGCAGGCCGCCGGGATCATGTCGGGTGCCATCAGGGGCTCAAGGGAGGTCGTACTGCCGCGGACGGGACACATGTTCCGATTCTCTCATCCGGGCCTGTATTCGCAGGCGGTAAGCACGTTCCTCGAGTTGAACATGCCGGCACCGGGAGATCGTCAATGACGCGCCGGCCCAATACCGGCCGGGGCATAGCCACCGCGGCCGCGGCGAGCACGCTCGGCATTGCACCCGGCGTCCTGGCTGCCGTTTCTTCAGCAGCGCAGATCGAGATCACGGCGCCCCCGCACCGGGTCTGGGCGCTGTTGTCGGACATTGATCGCTGGCCGACCTGGAATCCACTCGTCCAGCGGGCGGTGCTCAACGGTCCGCTTCAGCCGGGCAGTGTGTTCAGGTGGAAGTCCAGGGGATTTGCGGTGACGTCGACGCTTCGTGAAGTCACCGGGAAGCACCGTATCGCGTGGACCGGAAAGGCCTTTGGCACGCATGCGGTGCATACCTGGGAAGTCGGACAGACCCACCTGGGAAGCATTCTCAAGACGGCCTAATCGTTCGACGGCTGGCTTCCGAAGCTGATGCCAGGGGCGATGAAACGCGCGCTGGACGAGACGCTCCCGGCCTGGCTGAAAGCCATCAAGGCGGAGGCCGAACGCAACCATTGACGTTGGGGGCTACCTCAGGCGACCTCTTGAACCCGCCGTACACCCTGCCTTTCCAGACGGGCGAGCGCCCGAGCCCGAGACCGGTCACTCACGCAGGCGATCGCGCGGTCAAACACTTCAACCGCGTAGCCGCGCTTCATCGCATCCTTCGCCGTCGCAGTGACACAGGCTTTGGCCTGCAGCCCCGCGAGGCGGAGCGTGCGCACGTGTTCCGTTCGTAGCCAGCGCTCAAATTCTGGATTCACGAACGCACTGCTGGCCCATTTGGGGAAGTACGGAATGCCGTCCAGCGGAAGATCGCGAATCCATCGCGCGCCCGGCGAACCGGCAATGCTCGCGTTGCGTCGTAACAGGTTCATGAGGTAATCGCGGGGCCGAAACTCGTTGCCGATCGCCACCACGACATCGCCGGCGGATTGTGCCTGGCCAATGGCTTGCCGCGCCGCTTGCAGCACCGACGCGACCTGCCCCTGGTCTACCGGCATCCTGCCGGTCGGCTCGATGAAATCGTTCTGGAAATCAATGAGAACCAGTGCGCGGCGCGCTGGGCCTTGCTTCAGCTCTGCGGTCATCTGCTGCTCCTTCCTGGCCGTCGATTCCTCGATCGAGACGACATCTGTCGGGACATGCGCTGCAAACGCACGGCCCCCTGCCCAGGCACCGCAGGCGCCGGGCCGCTGCTGCTCGGTTGACCATTTTAGCCACCAAGATGTACGCTGTCCACCTATGGCCTATCCGGCAAAGATTGACCGGAAACGGATTCTGGCCGCCGCCCTGCGGCTGTTGGCGCGTCGCGGGCTGGGCGGCATGTCGCTCCGGGCTGTCGCGACGTCGCTGAAGATCGCACCCAATGCGCTGTATCGGTATTTCGCGGACCACGCGCATCTGGAAGCCGCCGTCGGCGCCGAGGTTTCGCGGATGTTGTATTCCGATCTACTCAAGGCGAAACGCCCGGACGACGCCGCGCGTTCCATCCGCGACCTGGCCGTTGCGTACTTGAAGTTCGCACGCCGTCATGCCTTGCTCTACGAGGCGTTGCTGATCCCGCGCCCGGCGTCCGGCGCCGAGGCCGTCGCCCCCGAGCAGCTTTGGCTGTTCGTCGTCGAACAGGTGGGCCGGCTTACCGGAAAAGCCAGGGCACCCGACGCGGCGCTGGCGCTCTGGGGGTTTCTGCATGGCACGGCCGCGCTCCAATCTGCAGGCCGGCTCGGCGCCGGGAAGCGGGCCTCCGGCATCGAATTCGGCCTGAGCGCCTGGCTCGCTGCCGCAGGACCGCCCGGTGTCGCCCGATGATGAACCGGGAGCGCGGCGCTCCGATCCGCCCTCGACACGCTCAATGAACCACCAGGTACTCCGCCACATACATCAGCCCGATCACCGAACATGCGGTCGCCCAGTGAGCCCCGAAGATAGGCGTTCTCAAGGCGCAGCGCACGTACCACGCACAGGCGCCGATGCAGACCAGAGCCTCAAACCAGCCGGCCAGACCGCCGGTGTAGCGGGCGTACCCAAGCGGCGTGCCCGAGGTGGGCCAGAGAAGGATATCGGGACGGTGGCTGAGCGCGTCGAGCACCCAGTGCGACATGACGGCCGCGAATATGACCGTGGTGACACGCCCGCCGAGCCGCCAGAAGCAAGCCGCGAACAGTGCCGACCACAGCAGCGACATCGCAAGCGAGTGGGACCAGGGGATATTGAGGTGACCGATCGTACCGCCCTCTACGCGAAAGAGCACGAACACGCCAAATAAGAAGTCGAGCAGTGCAACGCCGACCATCAGAGCCCACGTGGGCGAGCGCGGCTCGATGGTCTTCAGGGCAAGCCCGGCCGCAAAATGTCCCGGATACACCGATCAGGTTCCGTCCGGGGCGCGCACGGGTGGCGGATCCGCCGGTGGCGTCGATGATATCCCTGCCGGTGGCCGATCTGCCCAGACAAGGATCGCCGCAGGAATCGCGAACTGCGCGATATTGGCGAGCCCGTTGATCCAGTCCAGAGTCATCGGATTTCCTCTCCCGCCAGTGCTCAACGGACCAATCGGAATTCTACCGCTCGGGTCGGCCGGCGCAAAGGCCCGGCTTCGAGCGCTGGCTGCGGCCGATCCGGCGGGTGCCGTTCTTCTGGATCAGCTCTCGAGCGCAGTGACGAACGCGGTACCGACCAGCGTAAAGACCAGGCAGACCAGGTACGCAGACGCGAGCAGCGCATACTTGAAGGCCGTGAGCGCGCCCCCTTGTGCATAGTAGCGGCGCATCGACCTGTAGGGATACCAGATGGCGTAAAGCAAGGTCATGATGCCGCTGGCAACGTCGAGCACGGAAAGTCGTTGCCAGATGCTGGCCCACAGGTCGAGAAGACTCAGCAGCGTGAAGGACAGAAACAGCGCCGAGTGGTTGTGCAGGAGGTACACCAGATGCTCGACGTAGTAGCGCCGGGGCCGCCAGTAAAGCAGCGCCATGACCGCCGCCAGCAGCGGCAGGAACACGAACATCATCTTTGGGATGTTGTGCGCGAGCGACTTCAGGAAGCTCGCGCCACCGTCCTGCTTGGCGCGTACACAGGCGTCGCGTGCCGCGCGCTCCGCCGCGGCAATTCCACCGACCTGAATATTGTCGCAGCTGAGGTGCACGGCGATGTCAACCTTCCCGAGGGCGCTGAGTGGGCTGTCCGAGCCGCCTTGCTGCTGCGTCTTTGCAACCTGCGCAAGCGTCGAGGGTGCCGCTTTTGAAATCGCCGGCATGTTGTGCGGAACGCCCGGCGCCAGGCTGAAACTGAAGAACAGCAGACTCAGGACCAGGTAGAGGCGCACCGGGGGCAGATAGCGCGCACGCCGCTCCTGGAAATAGTCGACGGTCAGCTGTCCCGGGCGGACGAGCAGCAGCCACAGCGTGCGCCACAGCCGCCCGTCAAGGTGCGTGACGTCGTGCCAGGCATCGTGCAGGACCGCCGCGAGGGTGCGGGCACCCGCGTGTGCATGCTGACCACAGGTCGCGCAGTACGCACCTGTCAGGATGGATGCGCAGTTGCCGCAGCGCTGCTCGGCGAGCGCGTGGCCGGCAGCTGCGCCACCCGGAACTGTCGGCGGAATCGTTGCCCGTGAGGTCAGGATGTGCTCCCCTTGCATCACATCCCAGATAGCGTGCCAGAATTCCGGCGTGCTTCATACGTCGCTGAATACGGCCCCGCAACCCGGTGCCCGCACTCCCCCGGTCGGCCTTGGGATGTTCAACTAAGGGGCCAATCCATGGCGCCCAAAGGTTCCCGCGCGGTCGGTCAGCTCATGACAGGCCGCAGCTTCGCCACCAGCGCCTCGGCGGCAGGCCCGGAAGACGCCGGGTTCTGTCCCGTGATCAGCAGACCGTCGGCGACGATGTGCGATTGCCAGTCCGGCGCCTTGGAGAACTTGCCGCCAAGCCCCTTGAGCATGTCTTCCACCAGGAAGGGCACGACCTGCGTCAGTCCCGCGGCCTGCTCTTCGGTGTCCGTGAAGCCCGTGACGTTCCGGCCCTTCACCAGGGCCTCGCCGCCGGGCGCCTTGGCATGTCGAAGCACGCCCGGTGCATGGCACACGGCGGCCACCGGCTTGCCGGCCGCGACCATCGCTTCGATCAGCGCGATGGATGCCGTGTCCTCCGCCAGGTCCCACAGCGGCCCATGGCCGCCCGGATAGAACACCGCATCGAAGTCGGTCGCGCGCAGCGTCGACAGCCTCGCCGTGTTCGCCAGAACCGACTGCGTGGCGCGGTCGGCCTTGAAGCGACGGGTCGCGTCGGTTTGCGACGCGGCGTCGTCGCTCTTGGGGTCCAGCGGCGGTTGGCCGCCCAGCGGCGAGGCCAGCGTAACGCTGGCGCCGGCATCCTTGAACACGTAATAGGGCGCCGCGAATTCTTCGAGCCAGAAGCCGGTCTTGTGGCCGGTGCTGCCGAGTCGGTCGTGAGAAGTGATGACCATCAGGATATGCATGGAGGGTGCTCTCGAGTGGAGGTGAATACGGTTATTCGTGGGCCAGCTGAATGACGAGCATGCCGAAATTCCGGCCCTGCAGCAGGCCGATGAATGCGTCTGGGGCGTTTTCCAGTCCGAATACGATGTCCTCGCGGACCTTGACCTTGCCGTCCTTCACCCACCCGGTCATGGGGCCGACAAATTCGCTCCAGCGGGAGCCATAGTCGTCGAACACGATGAAGCCCTGCATGCGGATGCGCTTGCGCAGCAGCGTGCCGACCAGCAGCCCGAGCCGGTCCGGGCCCGGCGGCAGCGCGGTCGCATTGTATGCGGCGACGAGCCCACACACGGGGATGCGGGCCTTGGCGTTCAGCAGCGGGAGCACGGCATCGAACACGGCACCGCCGACATTTTCGAAGTAAACGTCGATGCCTTTCGGGCACGCCATCGCCAGATGGCGGGGCAGATCCGGGGCGTGGTGATCGACGCAGCCGTCGAAGCCCAGCTCATTGGTGACGTAGCGACACTTCTTGTCGCCACCCGCGATGCCCACCACGTGGCAGCCCTTGATCTTGGCGATCTGGCCCACGACCGAGCCGACCGGACCGCTGGCCGCGCCCACGACGACGGTTTCCCCGGTCAGCGGACGACCAATGTCCAGCAGGCCCATGTAGGCGGTGAAGCCCGGCATTCCGAGCACGCCCAGCGCGTGCGACGGATGAGTATCCCCGTGCGGCAACGCCGTCAGACCCTTGCCGTCCGCGAGCGTGTAGTCCTGCCAGCCGCCGGCGCTCAGTACGAGATCTCCGACCGCGAATGCCGCAAGCCGTGACGCTTCCACCCGGGAAACCGTTCCACCGACCATCACGTCGCCGATGGCCACGGGCGCGGCATACGAGGGCGCGTCGCTCATGCGGCCGCGCATGTACGGATCGAGCGACAGATACAAGGTTCGCAGCAGGACCTGCCCCGCTGCCGGGCTCGGCACCGGATTGCTTTCCATGCGGAAGTCCCCGGCCGTCGGGGCACCGACCGGGCGGGCGTTCAGAACGATGCGGCGATTGACAGTGGCGTTTTGCGACATGGCGTGGATCTCGGCGGCGGTCACCGGAGGGATCGGCCGGGACAGTGCCAGCAACTGACACGCAAGCATATGCGCACGCAGGCGCCCACCGTGTCCGTCTGGTAACGTACCAAGGCGCGCAGCTGCGGGTGACGCACTTCCGGCGACTCGCAGTCGCACTGGCGGCCGTCGTTTTTTGCTTCACTGAAGCACCCGCTCGCACAACACGCGATCTGTCGAGGAGTCGGTCCGGATGAAGATAGAATTCAAAGTGAGCGATCACCTGGCAATGCACAAGCGCAAGGCCCTGCAAAGGATCAATTGAGTGATGCCGACGTCTGCACCTGCTGCGGCGCCCCTGACGATCTGGACGATCGGTCATTCAACGCGATCGATGCCGGAGTTCCTTGGTCTGCTCGCGGACTCCCGCATCGAGGCGATTGCCGACGTACGCAGCTTCCCGGGCTCGCGTAAATATCCGCAGTATGGAAAGGAAACGCTCGAAGCGACTCTGGCAAGCCACGCGATCGGCTATCACTGGCTGCCGGCCCTTGGCGGTCGTCGGCGCACCTTGCCCGACTCGTCGAATACCGCTTGGCGTAACGCGTCGTTTCGCGGCTATGCGGACTACATGTCGAGCCGGGAATTCACGCTTGGGCTGACCGGGCTGTTGGAGCTGGCCTGCAGTGCGCGCACCGCGATCATGTGTGCGGAAGCCGTCTGGTGGCGCTGTCATAGATCAATGATCGCCGACGCGTTGTGCGTGCAGGGCATCGAGGTTGTACACATCCTGGGCGCCCGGCACACGGTTGAGCACCCGATGACATCGCCTGCGCGGGTCGTTGCAGGCAAGTTGAGTAACGCAGCCGCGGCGGTAAGCGACTGATTCTGCAATCGTTTCCGCGTTGCCCGGTGACCATCAACACCGGTGACCATGAATTAAGAGTCAGCCCTCGGGGTCCGGGTGCTGTCCGCGACCCGGCGCGAGGCGAAACGGGCGTTGATGCCGATCTGCCGGTAGACCGGGCCGGATCAAAGACCTGATGACGTCCGAATGTCACCGGAAACTCGGTTCGTTGCCGCACCGATCAGAATCTGCACGGTAATCAATGATATCCGGCAGTTCGATGGCTCGAGCCCCCACCCTCGTCCGCATGCGAGAGAAGAGATTTGACTCTGGGGTGACCTGCGGGCTGTAAAGTTCACACGCGCCAGGCCAGACCGGAACAGATCATGACATCAAGCGTTCGCAGTGAGCCACGTCCGCCAGACCGGGGCGCAGTGCCCCCAGGTTCCGGTGATGCGGGTGATCCGTCGCTGAGGGATGCCGTATGCGGCATGAAAGTGAGCGCCCAATCCCCGAACACGCTTGGATATCAGGGAACGCAGTTCTATTTTTGCGGACCCGGGTGCCAGGCCAGATTCGTCGCAAACCCGGCCAAGTATCTGGCCTCCGCGCATGCGCCCGGCAGCGACTCCAACGAGGCAGCCAAACCCGCTGCTCCTGCAGCACTCTACACCTGCCCCATGCATCCGCAGATACACCAGGTCGGTCCAGGCTCCTGTCCGCTTTGCGGAATGGCATTGGAGCCCGTTGACCCCGCGGCAGCCAGGCGCGCGAACCCTGAGCTGGCCGGCATGCGTCGGCGTTTTTGGATCGGCGTGCCGCCGGCGTTGGCCGTCCTGGTGCTCGCGATGGCTCATGACGTCCCGGGACTGGCTGCGATGGCCGACGCGTCCTGGTCGCCCTGGGTGCAATTCGCCCTTGCGACGCCCGTCGTGCTGTGGTGTGGATGGCCTTTCCTGGTGCGTGGCGTGGAAGCGGTCGGACGGCGCCAGTTGAACATGTTCACCCTGATTGCATCAGGCGTTGCGGCCGCGTACCTGTACAGCGTGACCGCCATGGTGGCGCCCGGACTGTTTCCGGCGGATCTGCGCGATAGGCACGGACATATCGGCGTCTATTTTGAGGCTTCCGCCGTCATCATCGTACTGGTGCTTCTGGGCCAGGTGCTTGAGTTGCAGGCGCGTGAGCGCACCGGGGATGCCATCCGGGCCTTGCTCAAGCTGGCGCCCGAGACGGCTCATCGGGTGGCGGACGACGGTAAGGAAGTCGATATACCGCTGGCAGCATCCCAGGTCGGCGACCGCCTGCGCGTACGGCCTGGGGAATGCGTCCCGGTCGATGGTGTCGTGGAGAGCGGCGCCAGCAGCGTCGACGAATCGATGCTCACTGGAGAATCCATGCCGGTGGAGAAATCCGTCGGCGCACGCGTCGTGGCGGGTTCCGTGAACGGCACCGGTGCGTTCGTGATGCGGGCCGACAGGATCGGCAGGGACACCCTGCTCGGACAGATTGTCGGCCTGGTTTCGGCTGCACAGCGCAGCCGGGCGCCGATCCAGCGAATCGCGGATAAGGTCGCGAGTGGGTTCGTACCCGGTGTCATTGCGACTGCGACGCTCGCATTCATAGGTTGGCTCCTGTGGGGACCCGCCCCCGCAATGGCACACGCCCTCGTGGCGGCGGTCACGGTATTGATCATTGCCTGCCCGTGCGCGCTTGGACTGGCGACACCGATGTCGATCATGGTCGCGGTCGGACGAGGAGCGCAGGAGGGAGTTCTGGTCAGGAACGCCGCGGCCCTCGAACGCCTGGAGAAAGTCGACACCCTGGTCATCGACAAGACCGGCACCCTGACCGAGGGAAAGCCGCAGGTCATCGAGCTGCGCGCCTCGCTCGGCATCAGCCAGGACGTGCTTCTGAGCGTCGCGCAAGGCCTCGAACAGAGCAGCGAGCATCCGCTGGCCCAGGCCATTCGAACCTACCACGGTGAGCACCCGGCGACGCCCGCCGTGGTGACCGACTTTGTCTCGATCACCGGCGCGGGCGTGCGCGGCCGCCTGGGCAGCGACATCGTGGCACTGGGCAACCACAAGCTGATGGCCGACGCCGGCATTGATGTCGGTGCAACTGCCGCCGCAGCCGATCGCCTGCGCGGCGAGGGAGCCACCGTGACGTTCGTCGCCCGTGGCACCACGCTCCTGGGAATGATTGCCGTGGCCGATCCGATCAAGACCTCGACGCCCGCTGCGCTTGAGGCGTTGCGGGCCAGTGGTCTCAGAATCGTAATGGTCACGGGAGACAACCGCCGCACCGCCGAAACCATCGCCCAAAAGCTCAATATCCAGGACTTTGAGGCGGAAATCCTGCCGGCGCAGAAAGGCGAGATCATCAGGCGACTGCAGGCGGCTGGCGCTGTCGTGGCCATGGCCGGAGATGGCGTCAACGACGCACCGGCGCTGGCATCGGCCGACGTGGGGATCGCCATGGGTACGGGGACGGATGTCGCGATGGCGAGCGCCGGCATCACTCTGGTGAAGGGCGATCTGACCGGGATCGTGCGGGCACGCGCCTTGAGCCGGGCGGCAATGCGCAATATCCGTCAGAACCTGGTCCTGGCGTTTGTGTATAACGCCATCGGCATCCCGATTGCTGCGGGCGCCCTTTATCCGGTATTCGGGTTGCTGCTCTCGCCCATGATCGCAGCAGCTGCAATGAGTCTGAGCTCGGTGTCCGTCATCGGCAACGCCCTGCGCCTGCGCTTCGCCCGGATACCCGCATGACCTTCCTGCGGTCGACTCACGGATTATGAGGTCGTAGGTCCGTGAGCTGAGTTGTCAGGAACGCTCGCTTGAGCGTGGTCACTCTCGGGAGCGGCTACTGTTTCTTGGGCGGCGCGGCCGACTCTGCCGAGGCCGGTGGTCCGTCGGAATTCCAAGTATCCCGAACGTACAACCACTTTCCGTCCTGCTTTCTGGAAACCGAGAGATACTTTCCGGCATCGACGACATGACCCGACTTGTCCTTGACTGCGTACGTTCCCGACGACCAGCCCATGTCGCCGGACACGCCACCGTCGGGTTTGGTGCCGAGACTGAACTTCAGGCCCTCTCTTGCCGAAGCCGCCATATCCTCCTCGAAGAACGCATGAATCGCTGTTCTCCCCTTCGCGCTCGCTGCGCCCGGCGGCAGCAGCACGGCGTCCTCACCATAGAGACCGACGACCGCCGCGACGTCGCCGGAATTATAGCCCTGCAGCCAGGCCTGATCGGCAGCGTGTATCGCAGCCACCTCTGCCACCGGATCTGCCGCCCAAGCAGTACTGCAGCAGGCCGCAAGTGCGGCGGCTGCACACAGATGCGTCACTGCTTTTCTTGTGGCAGTCATCTGATACCCCCGTCAGCTTTGCGGCGCTCTGTGCCCGTCAGCGCCTGCGCATGATCCTAAGCAGATCTCGAGTATTGGGGGCAAAAGCCCAGCAGTCACTCGCTGAGGAACTGCGGGTTCCCGCACCCCCGCAATGCGCGGCCGGATCCTGCGCGAGGTGTTGCGGGTAATATTCCACAAGGCATCGAGCGCGTGCGGCTGAGCGGCGGTTCCCGCGCAGGAATTTCGGCGTCTTTGTCCTCGTCAGCCGCCAGCCGCTGATTGACTCGAGCAGTACTTTGGGCCACCGACCCAAGTTACCCTAGGTACAGCCGCAGGCCTCAAGCACGAGAGCGCGATCCAATGCAATGGACTGATGAGCCTCGAGAAATCCAGACTGAGCGACTACGTTAGTGAATTGACGTTTGACAAGTTGCGGGAGCTCGACGACGCACTTCTCGTTGCCCTGGCGTTACCAGTCAGAAGGCAGACTGCGATATAGATATCGCGAGGTCGCGACCGGCCTGATCCTCTTGATCCACCTCTGACGGTTGTCACGCAGCGCCGTCTGCCTCGCCGCGTCAAATCGCGAATCAGCATGCCGATCCCCTGCCGCCCCCGGGGCGTCAGCGAGTGCCGGTGGCGTCGCGAAGCCAGAGGCGAAATTCGCGGATTGTCGCGAAGCGGTGAGCACCAACCGCCTCGAGCGCGGCCGTGTAGTCGGGGGATGCTCCGCCGCCAGCGAGAATACCCGTGGCCGGGGGGAGCGCGGCTCTGAGTTCGCGCAGCTCATTGGGTATCGCCGGGTCGTCCGCTGGGTACACCAGGCTGAGCGCGACCGCCGTGGCGCGGGTCTGAATGGCGGCCGCGGCAACTTCGACGGCTGGCAGGCTGGTGCCGAGGTAAACGACCCGCCAGCCGTGGCTGGCAGCGGTCGCTGCGGCCAGCAAGGCACCGAATTCGTGAGTCTGGCCGGCGAGCGTCGTCACTACCACCGTCGGCGCCGCGTCCGAGGACGTTCCGCATTCGATCAACCAGGTCAACATGCGGCGAATGACGGCAGAGGCGAGATGCTCGTACGCCGGGCGCATCAGCCCCCCTCGCCACCGTGAACCCATCGTAAAGAGCAGCGGACCGACGACTTCGTCGACCAGTTGGTCGACTCCGAGAGACAGGATCGCAGCGCGCAGCGTGGACTCGAGTGCGGCCGCGTCGAATCGCTCGACTGCGAGGAGTGCGGCTGCCAGCACCGATTCGGGCGACTCCGCCGGGAAAGCGACGGCCTGCGCCGGCGTGGCTCGCGGCGCATCAGCATCCGTCAGCACAACGGCCTGCAACTCAGGCACCGAAAATTTCACCACCTGGCTGATATTGCGGCCGCCATTGACGGCGCGTTTGAGGAGCGCGAGGCGCTCGACGTCCGCGTCCGAATACAGTCGCTGCCCACCCGCCGAACGAGTCGGCGTCACGACGCCGTAGCGTTTCTCCCAGGCGCGCAGCAGGTCGGGCGTCAGTCCCGTGCGCTGGACGACGATTCGCACGGGGTGCAGGGGGACGGGATTCGGCATTTCAGTGCTCATTAATCGGTTAACTTGTTCTACTGTCTATGTTTTGTCAAGCAATTTACCCTATAGAGCTTGACAATAGTTGGACATTTAGCGAGAATTTATATGGACATAGCCTGGACACAGATTCCCCTGACCCCCACCAAATTTCCTGGAGGCATGTACATGAATACCTGGAAAGAGTTTGCAGCGGCGGCGGCTCTGCTCGGCCTCACGGTCGCGCTGGCTGGATGCAACGACTCGTCCGCCCCCCACCTGACATCGATCAACGCGGTCGCTGCCAGCCCCAACGTCGCCATCGGCGCGACCGACCAGTTGGCCGTGACCGGAACGAACTCGGACGGGACCAAAGTCCCGGTAACCACCAACGTGACGTTTACTTCGTCCGCGCCCTCGATCGCGACCGTCAGCGCCGCCGGCCTCGTGACTGGCGTCGCTCCCGGACCCGCCACGATCACCGCGACGGTGTCGGGCGTGCCGTCGTCGCCGGTCACGGTCACGGTCGTGGCCAGTGCCGTCCAGGTCCTGCATGCCTCGCCCGACGCACCCAAGGTTGATGTCCTCGTGGACGGCGCCAAGGCTGTCTCGGATCTGGACTTCGGCCAGGGCAGCGGCGTTGCGTTGCTGGCGCCCGGCGCGCACACCGTCACGGTGCAGGCGCAGACCCCGGGCAGCCCGACCATGGTCATCGGGCCCGCCAACCTGACGCTGGACGCGACCACGCAATACATCGTCATCGCCGAAGGCGCGGTGGCGAATCTCGCTCCGGTGATCTTCACTCGCCCGGTGACTCCGGTCGCCTCCGGGCAGGCGCGCGTGCAGGTCTTCCATGCCGCGCCCAACGCGCCGGCCGTGGACGTGTACGTGACCGCACCGGGTGCGAGCCTGTCCGGTGCAGCGCCACTCGGGAGCTTTTCCTTCAAGGGCACGCTGGGACCGGCGTCGGTGGCGGCCGGTTCTTACGAGATCCGCGTGACGGTAGCCGGACAACCGACTCAGGTCGTGTTCGACTCGGGTTCGGTGTCGTTGCCCGCCGGCGCCGACCTCCTGGTGGCCGCCGAGCAGAACACGGGCCCGGGTGCCGCGCCCATCACGCTCGCAGTGACCGATTCCGCCGGCAAGAACAGCCAGATCCTCGACGTCTCCACACCCGCCACGGTTCGCGTCATCCACGACACCGCGGATGCGCCGGCCGTCAGCGTGTACGCCAACAGCGACTTCATGACGCCGGTGGTCGCTTCGCTGGCCTTCCCGAACTTCACGTCGTACCTGCCGATCTTCCCGGCATCGAGCGTCACCAGCGTGCAGGTCACGCCGGCCGGCAATTCGGGTACGGTGGTGATCAATGCCCCGCTGACACTGAACGCGGGCACCCAGTACTCGCTCTACGCGGTCGGTACGCTGATGACCATCGGGCCTCTGGTCACGACCGACGATCGGCGTCGACTGGCGACTCAAGCCAAGGTCCGGATCATCCACGGCTCGCCCAGCGCGGGTAACGTCGACATCTACCTGACGGCCCCTGGCGCTGGGATCGCAACGGCTACCCCGATCCTGACGTCGGTGCCGTTCAAGGCGGACACGGGATTCCTCAGCGTCGCGGCCGGCTCATACGATGTCACCGTTACCCCGGCAGGCACCAAGACCGCCGCGATCGGCCCCACGCCGATCACGGTCGCCAACAATGGCATCTATACCGCCGTTGCGCGTGACCACGCAGGGGGTGGAACGCCGCTCGGCCTGATCCTGCTCGATGACTTCTTCGCGGTAGTGTCGCCCTGAAGTCCGACCGGCAAGGATGACGGCATGTCGGGGGTAGCTGCGGTCGAGGCAGCTGCCCCCGACAACCGGTCGACGACGCGAGCTCGATTCTGTCCAGCGCACGAGCCCACGGCCTCTGCCCATTCGCTACCGCCCATTATCCGGGCGGCGGTACTCCACCGATGCCGCTGGCTGCTCCGCCGTACGGTGGGATCTTCAATAGAGAGCAGGCGCTTCCGTCGCGGTTCCATCGGCGAGCCAGGATGAGGGGACTGGGCGGCGCTCACAGCCCCCGGCGCCGCGGCCAATTCCCCCCGGAGGTGGCCACCGGCTCCGACAGCCGCGAGAGCGCGGCTCTCGGAGTGGAGATTCCCCCACCCCGGGCCACCGGCTCGTGTCCCAAAGCTCGCCCGCTCGGCCTGCGAGGAGCACCGCGGCTGGATCGAGGAACAGGTCCAGCTCGGCCGCAACGCCCAGAGCATCCACCAGGATCTGGTCGATCGCTCGCTGCCAAAGCCGCAAGTGTCGACACGGAAACGCTGTTCAATACAGCAGTCTATGGCGCTGGCAATACGATCATCACTGCTAGCCACTCTTATCATGCAGCGGCCAACGAGAAGGACGACGTCGACGGCCTGATTGCCGTGGTAGCAAGGCGCGGATTTCAGCAAGGATCGCCGCATGCTCGCTCGTCAATACGATCGGCGGCCTGCTCTTGATGATGTTTCCCCCTTCGCCTTCCCTGCCCACCAGTACGCCTTCGCCGCGGATCAGATTGATCAGCCGACTGGCTTCTTCTTTCGTGGGCTCCAGCGTGTAGCGATTTCGCACGCGTTCGACGCCGATTGCCGGGCCAACGCCGCGACCGATCGCGGGAGGAGATCCTGGCGGCGGCGCACCTGGTGGCGGCGCACCTGGTGGCGGGGCGGTATCGGCCAACTCGGTCGCGGCGGCGGTACCTAGTTGCGCGGTACACCTATTACGCGGTACACCTACTGCGCGGACCACGCGCGACCGCACATCTCCGAGTCGGATCGCGGTAACCTTTTCGCAATTGAGCGCCCGCGGGGTAAGACAGTGAGCCAGAGAATTGTCGATTTATCCATGTATTTGGAGAACGACGTTATTTCCGATCCCGCGCCGTATCGCCCGAAGATTGATTATATCGATCACCGTCAGTCAATGTCTGAACTGATCGGATTCTTTCCGGGGCTCCGAGCCGAAGACTTACCCGATGGTGAGGCTTGGGCCATCGAGCGTGTTCAACTCATTACGCACAACGGAACCCATTTGGATGCGCCCTATCACTTTGCATCCACAATGAATCGGGGCGAGCGTGCAATTACGATTGACGAGGTACCGCTGGAGTGGTGCTTTCAACCGGGCGTCAAACTGGATTTTCGGCATCTGCCCGACGGTTACGTGGTCACGGCGAACGAGGTGCAGCAGGAGCTGCAACGAATTGGGCACGCGCTGAAGCCGATGGAGATCGTACTCGTCAACACGCGCGCCGGCTCTCGTTACGGATACGACGACTATGTCCACAGTGGATGCGGGATGGGGTACGACGCCACGATGTTTCTGATGGAGCGCGGCGTACGGGTTACTGGCACGGACGGTTGGAGCTGGGATGCGCCATTTGTTCATACGCGGGAGCGTTTCCGCGATAGTGGCAATGCAAAGCTGATCTGGGAGGGTCACAAAGCGGGCCGAGATATTGGTTATTGTCATTTGGAAAAGCTTCACAATCTGGAAGCGTTGCCCAACGACGGATTCACGGTGGCCTGCTTTCCGTGCAAGATACGCGCCGCATCCGCCGGATGGACACGGGCGGTACCAATTCTCCCCTAAGCGTGTCGGGAAACCAGCCGTTCAACTCCATGCCACGACGGCAGACGGCGAGTTGTCGCTGCAGAAGTTCACTATCATGGCGCCATGAATCTGGATGCGAAAGCAGGTTTCCCGCCGTGCCTGCGCTGCCGCGCGGAACGGGCGTCCTCGCTGGGCGTGAGCGACCGGCACGTGCGGCGGGTCACTGAGAGCGAACTCGGCGCATACCCTGATACCGGAGGTGTTCTCCAGGCCCATCGTCAGGGCCGGATGGAAGCGATAGCACAGCTTGGCGCCTATACGCTTTGCCTCGCGGCACTTGTGGGTTCGGTACCGGGGTTGGTCCGGTCGATTAGACAGGCCTGGTAAGCAGGCACCCCGGCGCCCACCCTTCGCCGCGGACTGTCCCGCGGGAGGGTGGGCGGTAGACTAATGACATGGACTCCCCCTGCTCCTTAGGCAGGGTTATGCCAGATTGAGAGTGTGTGTGTCACTCAATCCGGAGCAGGAGGAGTCGGTATGAAGATTACCCGAGTTGGA
>Ga0075017_100000011_pt1 | contig 62753 bp, 93 predicted proteins | sample AleBraG_ABR_2012_FD_71475 | JGI IMG/M metagenome (GOLD analysis project Ga0075017, IMG submission 71475) | Freshwater sediment microbial communities in response to fracking from Pennsylvania, USA - Alex Branch Run_MetaG_ABR_2012 | ecosystem: Environmental > Aquatic > Freshwater > Creek >... | reverse complement strand
TTCCGCGCCCGAACCGCCGCCCGCCGTATTCGAAACGTAAACGTTCCAACCAACCGCCCAAGCAGGCGGCGTAGCCGGGGCGGCAACGTTCAGAACAAGGTTCGCCAAGCAGGCCAGGTTCGTTTCCGATGATGCCGGAGTTTCGTCGCCGTAAGCGTTAACCCAGGTGCATTCAACGTAATAGGTCGTCGCTCCAAGCGCGCCCGCCGACGTTGAAGTAAGCGTTCCGTTCGTTGGCGCAGCGCCCATCGTGGTGTGGCTTTCGGGCGGATCGGCAATAAATTGCCGCCCGGAAGTAATACCGCCGCCGCCAACGCCGGAAAGCCCGAAAACGCCGTCGTTGATCAACCCGGCATAGAAACGGGCATTCTTTACCTTGCCGGTAACCTTACCTTCCCCGATGCCGATGGCTTCCGGATAGATGTTCTGGCCGAACAAACGCTTGATCGAAAGATCGAAATCAACGCTAATCTCCTGCAGAACGTCAATCTTGCGCGGGTACGATACGGCGGGTGAGGTGCCGTCCGTATAGGTTCCCAGCGTTAGAAAAGCCGTACCCGGCCCGAAAACAAATCCACGTGAATCAGCCATTATTCTTTCTCCTTAATGCGTGGCCAACATAGCGACCTCGATAACCGATACCGATTGCCGCCCTTGCGCCATAGTTACATAGTCCGTGATTCGCCCTTCGATCCAAGCGTGCTGAACAAGGTCGCCCAAGGTAAGCACGCCCAACGCCGGAAGCGGCGTCATTGCGTCCTCGATGGAATCCATCAAGTTGTTGATATCCGTTGCCGGGGTATCGCTTTGATAATCGCACATCGCGTAAATGAATAATTGCGCCAGCAACGTTACCTTCGGCGGCCCGCCCAAAAGCGGGTCTTCGTACCGTTCTCCGATTTCGTTAAGGAACAAGGCCGGTTGCGCCGAATCGGTAAGCGACGCGGCATCCTGAAGCCGCCGTGATACCGTAACGAACGGCCCGGCGGGCGCAAGTAACTTGCCGGATAGCAAGTTGTAAAGCGCCGAATAGATCGCTTCTCGCCCCAGCGCCATTACCAACCCACCTCGATGGCCTTATCGGCGTCGTTCGCGTATCCGATGCCGCCGCCCGCAACGTCCATCAGCGGGCGCAATAAGCGAAGCTGCGCCTTGGCTTCTAGCGAAGGCCAGCCAAGGGCGCGAAGGATCGCGTATGCGCTCGATGGGCCGCGATTGATTCCGTTGAAGCAATGAACGTAAAGGATTCGCTTCGGGCGGGTTAGCGCCGCGAACGCGAATCGGATCGATGCTTGGAACCATGCCGCCGGTTTCGGCGCGCCGTTATCCGGGCCGCCGTCGTTCCAAAGGTATTCGAACCCCAACCCGCGCCAATCAACGCCCTTCGGCAAGAGCAACGAATCATCGACGTCGCAAACGTCAAGGATATCGGTTATCCCGGCTTGGTGAAGCTTGGTTAGATCGGCAAATTCGCGCGGGCGTCCGCCAACGAATAACCGTTCCGTGATCCGGTTGAAGTTCATCGGGAGATTTATCCCGTCTTTTTCAATCAAGCTCATTTGAATCCGGCCTCCGCTTTCGCCTTCTCTAGCGCCTGGGTTAGCGCCGTATCGTATTCCGGTTTAACCGCCGTCAACGCCGGATGCATAAACGGGCGCGCCGGGATCGATACGCTACTTTTCAACGCGAACAGGGGCGTTATGCCGCCGCCCGCTTCGGTTCCGAAAAGAACGCCCTTCCGGAAGAACGTTCCCGTGTAGCCGCCGGATTCCGGCGAACTTATGATTTGCCGCGCGGTGAACCGTAACACCTTCGCAGCGGTTAATGCGGCTTCAAGCGGGATCGTAAGGAATTGCGCCGTCTTCGGGGTAATCGTTCCGCCAAATTCGTGAATCGGCCCATAAACCGTGTTCGTTCCAACCGGCCCGCGAATTTGGGTATCGGATTCCTCGAGCGGACGTACCGCTATCGAATTGGATAACAGCCCGCTTCGAATATGAAGCGGAGAACCTTGCAAGTAATTGACCTTGATCGTTCGTTGCAAGGTAATCTGCATCCGCTGAATAGCCGCGCGAACGTTGTCGCGAACCCGAGGTGTATAACGCTCGAATCGCGCAACTAATTCGCGCCCGCCGATCAGCTTTCCTTCGATCCCGTCCATTAGCTAACCCGCGCGCCGTTTACTTCAACCGCAGGCGCAGGTGCCGCCGGGGCGGAAGCGGCGTGGCTTTTTTCCAACGCCGCCGTATGTGCCTTCAACGCTTCGGTATGCGCGGCAATGGCGGGCGCGTGTTTTTCAAGCGCCGCCGTATGCGCTGCGGTTTCGGAAACCGGCTTTGCCGGAGCGGCTTTAACCTTCGCCGCCTTGGCGGCATGGGCCGCCTTTAACTTTTCGATATCGGAAATCAGGTCTTCGCCAATGGTGAAAGCTTCCTTTCCGGCGGCTTCTGCCCCGGATGCGACAACCTTCGCGCTCTTGTTGACGACGGCAACCTTGAAATAGGCCGCAACCGCAGCGCCGCCCATGATCGCGGCAACGCCCATCAAAATATAGCTTACGAAATCCATAGAATCCTCCTGGTTTCTCAATAATAACCAGCAAAACCTCGTTTGATAAGCCGCGCCTTACGTGATTGGATAGGCGTGATTAACGTAACGGCCAAGCGTTGCCTTCGAAGCATCGGTCATCCACTTCGTGTAGTAGGTAAGCTTCTCTGGGCCGATCCCGGTTGAAGATTGTCCAAGCTGCGGGCGCTGGCGCAAAGTTAAAACAACGGTTTCGATTGCCGCCTGGTGGAGATCTTCCGGTTCCGGCGCGGGGTTAACCCCAAGCGGAAAAACTACGCTATTCACCTGCTGCCCGATGGTTTCCCAACCGGCCCAATACACAATCGTGATATTTTGGATTCCCTGGCAGAAGTTGCCGTATCCCCAACCCTTGCCGTACGTTCCGCCGCGAAGGTAGATCATCCGGTCGTCGAAAACGTACCCGCCGGTTAACGGGGTGGTTGATGCCGGGACCGCCGTCGTGTCGATGGTAAGCGATACGCCCAAAACAACCGGGGCGTTTTTCAGGGTTAGCGCAACTTCGCCGCGCCCGTTCCGGATTTCGGTGTATTCTTGCGCCATGATGTGGCGCGAACAGAAGGAATCGACCGTCGCCGAAAAGCCGGTGATCAACCGTTGAATCACGTTATCATCCGGGCCGGTTACGTTAAGGTTCTTCGAAGAAATGTATTCGCGAACATCAGCAACCGATGCAAGATCGATATTGTTCGGCGCGTATGGTTCGGTTTCCGGCATGACGCCCCTCCTAAGAAAAAAGCCGGGCGGGTTACCCCACCCGGCTTTGGTTACCGGCTATTCGGTTTTAAAGCCCGGCTTAATGCCCGGCCTTAACGTTGAAGATGGCCGCGAACGCAGGGGCGAAGTAGCAAACGAAAACCTCGTCCGTGTAAACGCCGTATTCGTACGCGCGCCGCTTCAAAGGCCATTGGATCTCGTAGTAGTCCTGGCGAACATGAGCCTCAAGGATGTTCGGAACGCCGGGAAGTTCGTACGGAATCTTATCGCTCCAGAAGATAATCGTGCCGGGCGGAACGAAGGGATGAACTTCAATCGGGAGATCGTTCCCCATAAACTTATTGAGGTACGAGGTAACTCGGAAGCCCGCCTTGATCTGGCCGGAATTATCCGCCGTGAAGTTGATTCGATATGCCGTAGCGTTCGAACCCGCGCCGCTCAGAAGGATATCCGAAATATCGATAACCTGCTGAACGTTAACCAGCATCCGGTCGTACCCGACCTTGTATTGTTCGTACGCGGCTTGAAGAATCGCATCGAACTGGTCGATAGCCGGATGAGAACCCGAAGTAAGGATTTGGGTTCCGCTCATCTGGACGTAAAGCGCGCCCGATTTCGAAATCTGAACCGTATTGCCTTGCCCGTCAGAGGGAAGGTTACCCGGATTCGTGCTCATCGCCAACGAAGGCGGCTGGCCGAAGATCTCGCCGTAGATTATAGAAAGCAATCCATCGGGAACCAGCGCGTTGGTCGAATGGTCGTTCGAATCAAGCGAAGAAGCCAACTGGGTGCCTGTTCCAACCGCAACCGTAACGGTAAGCTGGTTGGTGAAGGTAATCGCCCCGAGGGTTTCGTTACCAACCGTTCCCCAAAACCAAGCGTACGCAACCGCGCCAAGAACGGCGGTAACGCTCGTGGTGAACGAATCGTTGTTTGAACCCGCCGTAGCCGAACGGTTCTGGGATTTGGCCGCGCTTCCGCCGCCGAACGTATCCGAAGAACCGTCCGCATTGGTACGCGTGATCCCCTGCTTGATGCCGCCGGTTACGGAGCTATTGAGCCAACCCTGGCCGGTTAGCGCAACGCAGATAACGGAAACAACCGTGCCGCTGGCGATACTTCCGCCCGATCCAACATCGGTAAGGGCCGCCGGGCGCGGGGTCGTGCCAAGGGCGTTCGAAGCGTTGCCAAGCAGCAGAAGCTTCTCTTCGGCGATCATCAACGAACGAAGCGTGGCCTGAACCGCGTTGCCGATGGCATCCGGGTTAAGGTTCTTCGCCCCAAGGCGGGCTTCGAAGGATACGCTAGATTCGAAACCTAGCGCCTTATAGGCCGCAACCTGGTCGTCGAGCTGGATGGAAATTACGCCGCCGCGATTTCCTTCCGATACCCCGGCTTCGATATTGCCAACGTTGATCGCGGTAATACGCTTCCAATGGTAAGCGTTGCCGCCATCGCCCGGCGAACGGGGAAGCTTCGAAATCAGCGGAATGAGCTGCCGGAACGGGTACAGCATCTGAACGATAGGGCTTAGGTCGTACCATAGAAGCCCGGTCGCTTGCGCGATGGTATCCGCCTTGGCTAGAACGCGATCCGACATTCCATCCATAAAAGCGTCGTCGGCAAGAAGTTCTTTAATCTGCTCTGGGGTCATTTCCTTATCCTTCCTGAAAAGTTTAGGTTCCTTGGAATTAGTTACTTGATTACGATGCGCCGCCGCCGGTTCCCTTGAACGTCGGATCGGTTAGAACGCTTCGGCCCGCGTTGCCGCGAAGCATTTTCGCGAATGCCTTACCAACGCCGTTCGGGTCGTCTTTCTCGATACCCTTCGCCGCTTCGTTCGGGGTGGCGGCTACCTTGTCCGGGTTCGCGCCCTTTTCGAAAAGCTGGGCGTCAGCAGCGCCCTTCGGCATAGCGAACAATCGGGGCTGGAGATGTCCGGCGTTTGCCGGGGTATTGGCGGCCTTCGCGATAATCGCTTCGGTTACGCCTTCCGTCCGAATGGTGTCGAGGTACTTCTTCAACGCCTTCGGGCTGGTATTCGCCAGAACCTTAATCAGCGCGGCCTCTTCGTCTTCTTCGGTTGCCGGGGTTGCGGCCTTTTCCATCTCTTCGGTGGATTTACCCTCTTCGTGGCCTTCGGTTTCATCCGGGGTAATGCCCTTCATGCATTTGTCAAGATGCGAAGCGGCAACGTCCAGGTGATCTTCCATCGATTCATGGGCGGCTTGGGCGTGTTCGAGGTGGCTTTTCATAGCCTCGTGATCGAACTTGTCTTCTTTACCCTTCGCGGCCTTCTCAACGGCATCGCCGGAATACATCGACATCGCCTTCGCGAGATGCCCGCCCATTGCCTTGTGGAACTTCGCGGCCTTCTCAACATGATCGGCGGCCTTCGCCAGCGATGCCTTGTTGGAAGCGGTGAAGCGTTTCGTCAAATCGGTAGCCGTTGCGGCCATAGAAATCTCTCCTTGCATTGAATGCGCCGCATCGTCTTCGTCGTCGGCGTCTTCTTCCATTTCGTGGCCGATATGGGCGATCATCAATTCGCCAATCATCTCGGCAATCTCGCGAACCTTGCGCGCGCATTCCAAATCCGCCGGGTCGTCGCCTTCCCACATTGATTCGGTTTTCAAACAACGCTTGATGCGCTGCAGACATTCGTAAGCTTCGGCCATCGACGCAACTTCATACATCGATTTTTGAACGTCGGTAGGCTTCGCCAAGGCGTCGTCGCCTTCCGCCGCCAGAATTACCGGCGCGGCCTTGGCTTCGGGCGCGGCTTCAATCCGCTTCTGGAACCCGAAGGCATGGGCGAGCTTTTCGAACGCCGCCTTCAATACCCCAACTTCATCAGCCGGGATCGCGGCATCGCCGCCCGCCGAAACATCGGCAAGGTCGTTCGGATCGGCTATCGCATTGGCTTCGGCCTTCCCGGCAACTTTGATAACGTCGATCTTGCAATCGGGATTAGCCGGGCGGTCAACCAGACTGATCTCAACCATGCGAACTTTCGTTATTTCGTTGCCAAGCTTGGCAAGCTTGTTGCCGCCAACCGAAAAGCCCTTGTAAACGCCGTCTTCGACCTTTTTCCAAGCGTCGTCGTCGGATATCTTCGCGCCGATATAAAGCCCGCGCGAACCATCCGGGCGATCCTGCATTCCGGCCTCGGTAGCTACGCCAACCGCCGAAGGCTGATGCATTTCGCGAATGTTGCGCCATTCCATATAATCCGGAAGGGCTTCTTCAATTGCATCGGCCTTCATCACCTCGCCCTGTAAATCCTTGCGTTCGGTTGAAGCCCAACCCCAAACCATGCGCTGGGATTTGTCAACCTTGCAAAGAGGGGCGAATAGGTCAAAACGTTCGTTCATTGTTGAGCCCGGCTTAAGCCGTGAAAGCCGCGATAGTCCAGCCCTGCGAAAGCATCGCCGCAACGGAAGCGTTGCTGATGTTCGCGCAAACGTACTGGCCGGAACCGTTGGCCGAAATCGTAACGTTGTTGATGATGATCGGCGCAAGCTCCCAATTGGGTGGCGGTACGAGCGTGACCGAAGTGTAAACGTTTGCAGCAGAAGCCATATTAAAACCTCGTTCGGTTAATTTTCAAAGTACCAAATAAAACCCGGTTCGTTAAGCCGCGCTCCCTGATTAGGCCGCGCGGTTTTCGCCGTGGCTTTTCACCTCAAGGGTAGCCGTGCTGGTGTTAACGCTGGATTTGCAATTGATCGCGATGCTTGCAATCGATTTGCCATCCGAAAACAACCCGCGAAGCTGGGCGTTCGTAAGCGCCGTGGTTCCGGTTGCGGTAGCCGTGAACGAAGTAACCGTGGTCGTGGTTCCGTCGTTGTAGGTAACAACAAGCTGAACCGTAATCGTTTCGCCGCCGCCCGCGAACGTTCCGCCGAAGATCAAATCCATCGAAAGCGGAATAAGGGAGGCCGCGCCGGAATCCGAGGAAAGGGTCTTCGCCGTACCGTACGTGCCGCTTGTGGCGCTGGGTACGACGCCGGTTATGTCAACGACGTACGAATCCGCGCCCGCCGGGGTATTCGCCGGAGTCCAACCCCGGAAAAGCAACGCCGCAACGTCGCGGGGATCGGTAACAACGTATTCGCCGCTCGCGTTGGGCGAATAGCTTCCCGCCGAACCTTGAATTGTCTGACCGGCATCAGCCGAAGAGGGGCGCATCGTTACGGAAACGCTCATTTAGAATCTCCTGATTTGTTATAGAACATCGTTCAAAATTCGTCGTGTTCGTGAGTAAAACCACGTTAGCGAAATTGCCGCGCGATGTTAAGCCGCGCCTTCCTCGCTTTCGGCTTCGGCCTCTTCTTGGGAATAGAAAACCAGCGAACAACGGCAATTCGGATGCGCGGGCGGGCAATCATCTCCGGTTTTGAAGGTTTCGTCCATCGCGATGATTCCCTCGTCGGCATTACCGGGGCATTCTTCGCATTCGGCTTCATCCCCGGCGTCGAACCAGGCTTTGAAGGCAACGCCCATCTCGCGCGCCCCGGCGATTTGCCCGGCGTTGTGCGCCGTAACCGTTTCGGTTCGCGCGATCATCAAGGCGCGCGCAAGCCCGAAAACATCTTCCATTATGGCGGTTCGAAGATCGCTAACGCTCCAACCGTTCTCGAGGGCTTCGACAAGCTTCGCCCGAACCATATCGCGGGTGGTTTCGGTTATCGCGAAGACCGGGCTAGGGTTGTCGATTACCGTTCCATCGGCAAGCTTCCGACGGCCCACAAGCTCCGCGCCCCGGCGTTGGGCGTAATCGATACCGTACGCATCAGCAACGTCGAAGGCATCTTTCTCTGCTCCAAGGGCCGCCATCGCCGCGCGCATGGCATCGCCCGCAACCGGCGCAAGAAGAAGCGCGATTTCGTCGCCGATATCATCGAAGTTGATATCAAGCGAAGCCGCGATTTGTTCCGCTAGGTGTTTAGGATCAACCGGCATTTAACTTGCCAACGCCACCAGGTCAACTTCGACGGTTAAGGTACTTGAGGCTTTATTCGATTTGGCTTGCGCCGTCATCGCCGTCAAGAATAAGCCCGATTTATACATCGCCCTAATTTGAGAGTTCGTGAACGATATCGTACGTGAAGCCGCGTTCGCTTGGGCGTTCGTTATGGCAATCGTTACGGTTCCGGTTGAGAGATCGGAATAGGTAAGATTGAGCTGGATCGTGATGATTTCGCCGCCCTTGAAGCTTCCGCTTAGAACGATATCAATCGATTCGGGAAGCACCCCGGAAGCGCCCGCCGGTAGAACGAACGGAACCGCTGCGCCGAGCGTATTGATGGTGGCGGAAGGCGCGATCCCGGTTAACGCCTGCGGATACATCGACATGATCGCCGATTGCCCGGTTATGATGGTAAACCCGGAAGCTACCAAAGCGAGAATATCCTGGTTGTCGGTTACAACGTAATTGCCGGATGAATCCGGTTGATAGGTAGCGCCGCGCCCCTGAACAACCAAGGAAGCCGGGCTTCCGGCGGGCGGCGACATATATGCGACTGGCTGCATTTTGCTCACTTTCTCCTCGGGTAACTTGTTTCAAGATGCCGTTCCCAAACGTAGTGGCCTTGGCTATCGCGCGCCGCCGCTTTGTATGGAAAATGCCCGGCGATAATGGCCGCGATGACGTATAAGCCAAGGCAAGCCATTATCGCGAAGCGTTTTAGTTCGTTCCCTGGACCCATGATTGAAGTTCGGTTATCGATCCGCTTTGGGTTCCGTTTGGTCGCCAGCTAAAGCAAACCTTCGTGATCGTACCAAGGAACGCGCCCTTGGCCGCCGAATAAAGCTGGTTCCAATTAACCCCGTCGAGGCTCCAGTAATACTTTACGTTCGTTCCATCGTTGACAACCTTCACCCAATAGCTAAAGAAAATCGGAAGCTGGTTGCCGTTCGATGCCGTATAAAGGCTGGCAAGAGCGGCGTTCGGCGCGGAATTGTTGGTGTTGAGGTCTTGAACGATCAAACCTTCCGTTGGGTTGCCGCTAACCCATTCGCGCTGGTAATCGATGCCTTCGAACTTCGTCCCGTCTGAAAGCATAACCCCGGAATAGGGAACAACCGCCGAAGGCACGAACCATGCGTTGTTAACGTACGCCGCGAACGAATAAGGCGTGCTGGGCGCGGTGATACATTCGGAATATTGATTGTTGCCGGAACCGGAACCGCTGATCGCGATTCCTGCCGCGCTTGCCGCCGCCGTCGGGCTATTATCCCCGGTCCATCCGGTTAAGCTGGTTGGCGTGGTTAAGGTAGCGCCGGGGAACGGCGAACCCGCCGCGCCGCTTGCGCCCGCCGCGCCGCTTGCGCCCGCCGGGCCGGTAGCGCCCGCCGGGCCGGTAGCGCCGGTTACGCCGGTCGCCCCAGCGGGTCCCGTAGCGCCCGCCGGACCGGTTGCGCCCGCCGCGCCCGTAGCGCCCGCCGGGCCGGTTGCGCCTGTCGGGCCGGTAGCGCCCGCCGAACCGCCGCCGGATGCGCCCGCCGGATTGGTTACTTGCGTGTCTAAGAACGCCCGCGCCGGGATGCCGTTTAGAACTATCCCAACGATAAGCGCGATGGTTAGAAAGAAAGCCGCCTGGGTTCGCGTTTTCATTATCGCTTAGTCTCCGTGCATCCGGCGGTCGTTCCCGAAGCCGAATAGCAATAGATCGGGCCGGTAACGCTAAAGCAAACCGAACCGCCCGCGTTCTTGCTGTTGGGATCGGGCGCAACCACGACCCCTTGCGAAGCGCCCGCGTTCGAATCGGCGCAACGCATGTTGTTCGTGTTGCCGGTATTCTGTACGCAAGCGGAAATGCGCTGATTTACCGCCGCTGGGCAAATCTGAACCGCCGAAGCCGCGCCGGTTATGGTTATATCCGCGTGGGAAATCAGCGAAGTTCCAACCCCGACGGCTTGCCCGTAATCTTCGGCGCGTGCGGAATGGCCGCCGATCAGCGCGGCTACAACCGCCGCTCCGATAATCAATCGTTTCATTCGCTTCGTCATATTCGTATCCCTTTCGCTCCAATGCGATCCAAGATGACAACTTTGTGTTTCGGGCGGCAAGTTAAACAAGGGTACTTATCAACCGGAAGCATCCAGCAAAGCCGGATTCCGTTCGGGATGAACGTCGAGAACGTAGGTTGACAAGGAAGCTTCGAACCGCACGTCGGGCATTCGTGTTGATGGCCGGGTGCCGGGCGCGCAAGCTTGGTTAGTAGATCAATCCCGGCCATGATGCCCTCGTCCGCGATAGGGGCGGTGTTGCGGGCGGCGTGCCGATTGTAACGCTACCGTAGGACCGAAGGGTTGGGTGGTTCGCCCGTCCCAATTCGCGCCCTTAACGGCGTTTTCGGATTCAAGATGAAGCCCTACAACTTCCGGGATAAGATGCCGTTGCTTGCGCGGCCATTGCTGCGCGAAAAGCATATCGCTTCGGGCGCAATTAACGTGATCGGTTGGGTACGATACAACGCCGGATTTCGCCGGGTTCCAAAGCTGGAAGAAGCCGATAGGCACGAACCCATCTTCGCCGTCGTCCATTTTCGCGATTCGCGTTCCCATCGGGAAGTGATCCAGGTGGATGAAGGTTTGCTGGCTGTAATGCGGCATCGGCAACGATAGATGCGCGATGTAATCCGCGAAGGACGTAACCATCATCCGGTCGATTCCGTAGATACCCGAAGGATCAAGATCGGCCCGTTGAAGAAGTTCGCGCGTACGGGGCGGAAGCGCCATATCCGCGTCCATATGAAGATACCAATCTTCGGGCGTTGGCTTTTCTTCTTCAAGGCAACGTAACCCGTGATTGATGGCCGCCGCCTTATTGAAGGCCATCACATCAACCACGCCCCGGTTATCCATATAGAACGCCGACGTCATCTCGCATCGAACGTGGAAGTAATCGCAAACCTGTTTCGTTTGTTCATCGTTCGGGCTAGTAACCACGATCAAGCGTTCGAAAAAGGGTTTATTTTCCTTCAACGTCCACGCGAGGATATCGCCATAATTCACGCAAACAACAACCGCACCGATCCTCATCTTAAAATCCCCCGTTTTACCCCACGACCTCGGTTTGAACTTCAGGGGCGTATATGCCGAAGCCGCCCGGATAAGCCAATTCTAAATCCCCGGCGATCATATCGCCCGCGTTTTCGCATGGCCGAACACCTTCGTTCTTCTTCTTCGCCGCCCGGAAGCTATGATTCTTGAACGCTAACATTCTGGTGCTCCTTGTATGCCGCTTCGATCTTCGCCCAAAGCTTCTCGCCGTGCTTTCGCAAACGTTGTTTTAATACCGCTTCCATTTTTCGTTCTGCGGTCCGGGTAACTTTAGTGTTGACCGGGAAATGATGCGCGCGGGCTTTTTTTTTACGTCCGCTCCGGCGGCCTTAGCTACCGGCTTCGGCGGCGGCGTTTTTATTTCTTTATCGTGGGCTTCTTGCGCGCGTTCTTCCCCGGTTTCGGTCGTTGCCATCGTTTGCTCGTGGGCTTCTTGCGTACGCTGTTCGTTGGCTTGGGCCGATTGCATATTCATGTTGTGTTTTTCTTGGGTTCGGCTTTCGGTATTGGAAGCCGATTGAACCTGCGTGGCCGCCATGGCAACGGCATCTTCAAGCTTGGTTGCGCCGGATGCCGTGATGATTAGAAGTTCATTGGCAACGCCGCCCTTGCCCGCCAAACCAAGCTTATTCCGGCCTTCATCCGGGGTCATCAACCCCTTCGAGGTATAGCCGGTGATCGTTTGCATTTCCTTGAGCTGGTCAAGTTGTTCTTCGGATTTGAAAACGAACTCAATATCATCCCATCCGAAATAGGTCTGGATGAGCGGGTCCACGATTTCGTCTTTGAACCAGGTCATCAAAGGAAGCAACCCTTCCTCAAGGGCCACTTCTTGCGCCGTTTCGGCGGTTCCCCGGTTCATCATCTTCACGAAGGCGGTTGGCGGAATGGAAAACGCGAAGCAAAGGATACGCGCCAACCATTCGTCGTAATCGGATTTTAGGATCGCGCCCTTGATTTCGAATGGCTTGGAACCGCCGGGAACGAACCGAACCTTCGATTTAAGCGCCCGGTTCCCCTGCATCAAGAAATCGAACGTTGCTTGATATTCGGAAACCTGTTGCGGCGTCCAATCTTCCGGAAGGCCAACCATCATATCCGGAATCGTACCTTCTGAATAATAGTTCAATTGGTACAATTCGCGTTGAATGGTCATCTGGATCTCTAGGTAAACTTGCTCAACCGGCGAATAGCCGTAGGGCCGATGATCCGGACGCAAATGCATCGGCGCGTAAATCATGTCGTTGACCGTCATGTTTACGATTGGTAAGCCCTTGATGATTTGCTGGTATGCCGGATTAGGCGGATCGGGCCGCCGCCCGAAATCGTCGATCAGCGGCTTGATGGTAGCGCCATCGATAACCGAAATCGCGTAGGGTGTTCCTAGTTGGGATTTCTGGATGTAAAGCGTGGCGGCATCGATAACGAACAAGTCATCAAGAAGCGTACGCACCCAGGCGTGCCACTTCGTTTGGCGATCCGGCGATTTAAAGAACTTCTTCAGGTATTGAATGCGCGGGTCTTCCGGGCTGTTGTCGCCGGGATCGCGCGGCTTATCAAGGATTCGAATTTCCCAAGGTATGCGAAGAAGTTGATCCTTCCGGGTTTCGATGATGGAACGAAGCAAACCAAGGCTATTCGCGAAGGCGCGAAGCTGGCCGAATCCTATCGGTTCGAAGCTTCGCGGCGTGTAGGTAAGGTTGAACCCGATAGGGTAATCCCACCAACGCGGTTCGCGAATCTTCGGCGGCCCATACGGAACAACGGGCTGCTGGGGCGAAAAGAAGTTGCCTTCGTCGACCGTTTCGATCCGGTTATCCGGTAATGAACTCAACCGGGGCGGTGGCGGTACGTTCAAGGCGGCATCAAGACGGGAAATGTCCGCGCCTGCCGCGCGCGCCGCGCCGCTAACGCCGGGCGATGAGTTACCCTTCGGATCGGCCATTAATTGTCACCGTACAGAACCTTATATTCGGACGAGCGCCCGGAAATGAACGTTCCGATACCCTTGCGCGCCAAATGGCCTATTCCGATCTGTGCTTCTTCGGAACTAAGCTGGAAGGCTACGCAAGCAACGACGTCCGCGAACATATTGCAACGCGCGCAAAGCAAAACGCCCGCCCGGTTGCGAAGCCCGCCTAAACCTTCCCCGGTTTCATTGCAAGATTCACAAACCCTGATAATCACGGCGCTCGCCATGACGCCACACTAACAAACGCCGTCCGGTATGTTAAGCCGAACGGCGTCTGTGCGAACGATGTTATATTTTAAAGGTCTGCGGTTTCAGCTTTACCGCTCCCCGCTGCCGCGCGGGATTCCCATACGACCTTAATATGGGCGGGATTCGAACCCGCTAAACTTCCTGGCGCAATCAAAGCAACGATCAACTTTATCCGGCAACCCGGTGATTGAACTATAACCGCCGCAAGGACAAGTCCGTAAGCCGTTTGCTTGGGGCGTAGGTATCGGGCAATCGCGGCAAATATGTTTCCCGCGAACCCAGAAGAAGCCCGGCTTCTTGCCGCATACCTCGCAGTTCAAAAAGCCCTCCGGAATATCGCCGCGCTTTCCGGGCCGCGCGCGAATTGCTCCGGGGCGATCCCGGCCCGCTTCGCGCCGTAGTAATCGCGCCAATAAACCCAACCGGGCCGGGTGTAGAAACCCCATTCGCGGGTCTTTGGTCCCATCAACGCCAGGGTTAACGTTCCGGGTTGAACCAAGGTGATGCGATGCAGGGTTGATGCACGAATGAAGTTAAACCATCGCCGCCGGTAATATCGCCGGATGAATTGCCGGGCGGTATCCATCCCGCGCGCTTCATTATAGCCGCCGCGCAAGATGATCGATAGGAACGAAACCGGATGATCGTGAAGGTACGGTTCCGGATCGGCGCTTCGAATCCAATGAAGGCAAACGGCGAATAGCGGCGTCTTGATGATGTGAAGCCGCCGGATGTAGTCAGTGTCAACGATGCTCCAACGCCAGAAGCACCAACCGCTACCGGATCGGTATTGCCGCCGTTGTTTGGGCGGGAGCGCGCAATCGGCGATTAGGATCAAAACCAGCCGCAGCAGGAGGATCGCTCCGATTGCTGCGGCCAGCATTCCGACGAGGCTCATTTCGCGAGATCCTCTTCCGTCGCCTTAACCGCTTCCTCGCGGTCCTTGTAGATGCCAACGCAGCGCAGGTTCGGAATGATCCGAATAGCGTGCCAGCTAACCTCGGCGCGCGGTTCCGGGCTGAACCCGGTAACGCGGCCAACCTCGACGTCGTTTTCGTCGATGAAGCTAACAACCGCGCCCAGTTTCCGATATCGTAACTCCATTGGTTCTCCTCCTTGGTATCAACCGGGGGTGATCGGGGCGCGTAAACGGGTCACCGAGGGCTTTATCCTCTCGCCGTTGGATATCCCCGCGTTGCCCGACGACCCGCGCTTGATGCCAAAGAAACGCCGGGGCGTACGGATGGATCGCGCGCCCATCATAACGGCATACGGGGCGCGCGTTCAAGGCCTGCGGCCACGCGCTCATGATAGCTAATCCTTGAGCGCCTCATCAAGAATTTCCTTTGCGTCGCAAATGGAATTGATATCCTGATCGCCCATCATAGCGGGCGAATGCAACGCTTCGTTAATGCGCGCATTGGCCTGCTTTACCGCCGCCTTGATCTTGCCGATACGGGCCGTCATATCCGCCAGCCGCCGCTCCTCGCCAGCCTTAACGTTCATCGAGAAACGCAGCGCGTCGTTCTCCGCGAGGATTTCGTTCTCGGTTCTGTGGAACAGCTCAACGGTGGCGATCAACCGCCGGATCGTATGGCCGCCGTCGTTATCCGTCGTAAACTTGGCCTTGAGATCGTTGAACTCGGGGAGCGTCAACGGCGGCAACGATTCCGGCTTGCCTTTAATCTCCTTGAACTGCGGCCCGGTCCAAACGATAGAAGGCCTCGATGCAACCAAGCTCCAACGCCAGAAAGCCCATTGCGATCCGGTTCGATATAGCCGCATTCCTAGCACCATTCCATCGTGGGTTTTGCGCGCCGCCGGTCGCTTCGTTCAAGAATCCGATGCAACGTCCAGCGGCTTACATCAAGCGAAGCCGCCGCGCGCGTTATGTTCCCATCATACCGAATCATAGCCTGGTGCGCCAGTAATTCTGTCAGGATGGCGTGGTTCGTGGGTTTGATTATGTTCGCGTTCGATACCCTATACATCCGATTCGATTTCGCTCTTATAGAACGGCGTGCCGCCGCCCGGCCAAAGGTTAACAATCCAATCGTAATCGCTTCCCGGATATGCGTGCTTGATGATTTCGCCCTTTGCGCCGCAGTACCGGCTAGGAACAAGCGTACTATCCGGAAGCACAAACCTTGCGGTTTCTTTTACGCGAACGGAATCGCCGGGTTTCATTAGCTTAGCGCCACCAACGCTACTACGCCCGCGCCCGCCGGGCTGGTTACAAAGCCAGCTTGATATGCGCCAACGTTCGCCTGTTTGTGTTTCATACCGATCCCCTTTATACAATTTCGAAATAGATCGCAACTTCTTCGGGTTGGCCGCCGGGCGAAGTTATCCGCAATTCGGTCCCGGCCAACTTATAGCAACGTTCAAGAACTTGAAGGGCTTCGTTCGGAGTTCCGTACCGGGGCGAATCGCCGCGCCATATCGCAAGCGGAACCATAAACCGCTGAAAAGGGTTAGGCCTGCCGTTTACCAAATCAACGTGGGTGGTTTTTTCGCATCCGTCGAACGTTCGATATACGGCCTTCATAGTTTCCTTTAATTTGATGCGCGATGCCGGAACGCTACGTTATGTTTCCAAGCAGAACGAAAGAACCATATCCGTGGGGCGGAGTGGTATCTATTCACGTTCGGCATCGCGCATCGGTTTGGCATTGGTTAGCCTTTACGCTAACCGGGGATGGGGCGGGGTGCGTCCAATCGCCGGACCCTTTTAGCCGAAAAGGTCGAACGAACGATTGTGGCCTCGTACTTGCCGCCCTATCCCCGCTTAGCGCCGGGCCGCTTACGGAAGTGGCGGCGTTCGGTAATCTTTTTGCATCCGCCTAAAGAGCCGGGAGTTCCCGCCTTCCTTCCGTAGCGCGCCCGTTTTTTAATCCTACGCCGGTTCGCCCTTGCCGCGCAACTTTTTAACCAGGTCGTGCGCCGCGCAAAGCCGGTCGATCTCGACCAGCAATTCAGATTCGCCAAGATTGAACATTTCAATCGTGGCCATAAGCCGGGGAACCAAGTAACCATCGCCGTCCGCAAGCCTTGGGCTGGCCTTCAGCTTGTCAAATTCCGCCTTGGATAGCGGAACCGGCTTCGACGCGGCTTCTTCGTTGATTGGCTTCCGCCCCGGAAGCAACGAAGGATCAAGCGGCTTATCAAGGCCAACCGCGCCGGTTACCGGGTACGGAAACGTTCGAGGGGCGTCGCCGCTACCAACTTCGATCCGTTCGATTGATTCAACCTTGAACCCGGCGCGTTGGAACACATCAACCAGGCCGCCAACCAAAACTTCCTCGGGTGTATCCGAAGCGTCGCGGCCCGCCGCCGGTTCCAATTGGTCGATCCGCTTATTAAGGCGTTCTTCAAGGAAGGCTAAGCGTTCTTCAAGGTAGGCTATCCGGCTTCGTATCTTGCCGTGCGCCGCCTTGTTGTGTTCGTGGCGATCGGTAAGGTACGAACAGATCTTTTCGTTGTTTTCGTTCGCGGTATCCCGAAAACCGGCCATAGATTCGTCGAAGTACCGGATGCTTTCCTCGTGTTCCCGCCAGCCTTTGCGAAGGGCTTCGATTTTTTCTTCGTTGGTTGGTTCGGCGGGTTTGGCCGCCGGGTTTGGTTTCTTCTTTGCCATATAACCTCCGTTTGGAATTTTACGCCATGCGTGGCGCGAAAATCAAACTTCGAATCTAAGGTTCGGCCTGCTGTAGCACCTCATAATCAAAGGCTACATCAAACCCCAGATTATCAAAGCCAGGTCAATCGCCAAGGATACCGCCGCGCCAACGATAAACGCCCCGATTAGCCCGGCCATCAACCCCAGAAGCGATCCTTGGCGCGCGTCGTTGCGTGCCTCCGCCCTATTATCCGCCATAAAAACCCCGTGTTTGTTACGTTTTCCCTTCGTTAGCCAATGCATAACATTCGGAAAGGAAACCCCGTTTCAACCCTTAGAACGGTTCCGAACGCTAGGTTTCCCGCGTAAAATGCCCGTGAATTGCATCGGTTCGATATACCTCGCTACAAAATCCGGGTGGGTTATATGCCGGGCGATCAAGGCAACGTATTGATGGTATGTGAAGGTGAAGGGTGAAACCTGCTTTAGTTCCGGAATCCTACCCCTACCGTTAAGGTGTTGGTGCCGGGCGAAGTAATCGTCGAATAGTTGTTCGGCTTTCATTCCGGGGTTACCACCTCGATGTTATTCCATTCATGGGTTACTTGCACCCGGTTAGGGTAGTCCGGCCCTGCTTCGTCGCTACAACCTGCGCCCGATCAAGATAATCGGCAAGGGCGGTTTCGGCTACCCGATAATGGCCGCGCGCCGCGCCGATCCGTATTCCTTTCAGCGAACCGTTAAGAATCATCGTTCGAACCGTTGCCGGGTGGCATTCCAAGCGAGCGGCAACTTCCTTCAGCGAAAACATCTTCTGTGCTTCCATCGTGTAACCCAAACTTACCTCGTTTTTAATTTAGATTGATTATATCGTTTCCGTGAATCGGCGCGCCAGTTTTACTGGTGGCAATCCTTCATCGCGGCATCATCGCAAACCCGTACGCTATCGGATCGCGTGGCGCTTCCATCCCCAACCAAATTAACGTGGATTTGAAGGATCGTAGGGCCGCCGAAGCTAATCCCCATCCGGAAGGCCAAGAAGAACGCCAAGGTAATCGCGCCGATCAAGAGGCAATATTCGGTTACGGTTTGCCCGCGCGCCGCCGGGCGAAGCTTCAACGGCTTCGATTTAAGAATCCGCCCGGCCTTGATCGTGTTTTGCCTTCCGCAATTATCGCAGGTATGAAGAAGCCTTTCCTGCCAATGAGCCGCGCCGTACGAGCCCGCCGGATGATACTGGCCGCATTTGCATGTATAACCAACCGTTGCCATGATTAGAACCTCGGGCGCGTCATCTTTTCGTAAAGGCAAACCGCGCCGAACAACGCCGCGAACATTGCGCCAAGAAGCGCGAAGCTATGGTTAACCGGATCGGCCTGCGCCCAATTTTGAAAGATTTGTAAAACTTCTAACATTTGTTTATCTCCTCTAAACTAAACATACAACAAATGGTTGATTTTATACAATACCTTTTTCAAGGTGCGCCCGAACTTTCTTCAACCCGGATCGAAGAAGTTGACTCACCCGGCTAACGCTAATCCCGGTTGCGCGCGCGATATCGGCGATCTTCATCATGCCGTCGTCTTCGTGGACTTGAGTAACGCATTTAACCCGCTTGTGGATGCGTTGCTGATGAAGCGTGCCGCGATTCTTCCAATTACGCCGGGGTTTTATCATCGTTCCCGCGCTCGGCGGCTATAGCGGCTATTTCGGCATAGAAACGCCCTTCGCAATCCGGGCAATACCGAACCATAAAGGAACATTTTTGAATCTGCGAGGAAGATATTTCGATAATCCTAATCGGCGCGGAATCGTCCGGGCGCTTGTTCGGTAGGTACGCATCCCGGCGGCATACGTTACAACCGCCTTCCCGCCCGACCGTACTATCGCGAACGGTTACGAGGGGCGGGCGGTTTGATTTCTTCCCAGCCTTTGGTGTCTTCATAGGGCTCCATCCGCGATCCTTTGCATTCATCCGGCGGACTAACGAACCCGCGTTTACCGGGTTTGCCAGCGAAGTGAAGGGCGCTAAACGAATCTTCGATTTGGCTTGAGTACCGTTCCAGTATACGCCCGCATTTCAAGCAACGCCAGGAATTGGTCATTAGGCCAATTCCTCTTTTGCCGGGAACAACCGGGCATAAAGATCGGGATTAAGTTGGCGCTTATACTTGCGGATAATCTTCTTCCCGAGAACCGTTTGCTTGGCCGATAGCCGGGGCGCGTCGGCTAGGCTATGGCCTAAGAAAGCATCGATCTTGTTGAAGCCGTCCCCATCGCGCGCCGCCGCCCAATCGCAAGTCCCGGCAAGGATTTTAAGGGCGGTATGAACGTCCGCGATTTCCGCCGGGGTAATGTTGGCCGCTTCCGTCGCAACCTTCTCGCGCTTAATATCCTTCGTTGCCGGAGCGTTGATGGTTTCCGGAATCTTGATTTCTTCTTCGTCGATTTCGATTATGTTATCCAGCGCCTTATCCGAAATACTCTGCTTGGCAAGGCAAATCTGGATCATTTTTGCGCCAATTGAATCATCGAAAACCAAATGCTCAATGAGAACCGTATTCTTCTGGCTGATACGGTGGGCGCGATCTTCGGCTTGGGTAACGTTTCCCGGAACCCAATCTTCCTCAACGAATACAACGTGGCTAGCCGCCGTAAGGGTAAGGCCAAAACCCGCCGCCGTGATCGAACCAACAAAAAGCTGCGCGTTCGGATCGTGTTGAAAGGATTGAACCGCCGCGTCTCGGTCTTCTAGGGAGGTCTCGCCGTAGATAACAACCGCGCGATCTTGAAAGGCCGAAGCGATGGCTTCGATGACGTCGTGATGCCATGCGAAAACGATTACCTTGTGCGCCGGGTCTTCCAACGCATCCGAAAGGTGTTCGATAGCGGATGGGATGATCGCAACCGCTTCTTCGTGGCGAACCTTCGCCATTTCGGTGAAGGCAACGCCGGTTGCCGCGTGAAGCTTCTTAACCGCTTCGGTATAATTGGCTTCGTTGTCGTCGGCCTTCGCCAGTTCAACTTCGGCTTGCAAGCGTTCGATATCGGCGTGTATCTTTTCAACTTGCGCCTTGTGAGCAGCAATCACCTCCGCTTCCTTTTCCGTGGTTGGGGTTACTTCAACGATCTTCCGGCGCTTGGGCGGAAGATCGGTTAAAACTTCGGCCTTCAAGCGCCGAACCATAAATTCGGTACGCATCTTCTCTTGAAGTTCTTCGCCGTTGTGTGAACCCATCCCGGCCTCGGCCCTTCCGCCGCAATAGCGGTTAAGGAAGCTCCAGAACGCCGGTTTACGTTCGCCGCGCTTATCGGTGTAGCTCCAGGTCATCGGGTCTAAGCGATAAAGGGTGTTCCAAACTTCGCGATAGCGATTCGGGATGGGCGTGCCGGTTAGATACGCGATCCGCTTGGCGCGAATCATTTCAACCGCCTGGGTTCGCTTCGCTTCCCCGTTCTTGATTCGGTGGGCTTCGTCGATGATCAAATAATCGAAGTTCCGCGCCAAGGAAAGGTGCTTAAGCTTTACCGCCGGTACGCGATTCCTTTTCGCAAGCTTCGCGTTCGCCGCTTCGATTTCCTTATCGGTTTCAAAGATAGCTTCGTAATTGATGATTACGATATCGGAATCCGGACAACCCTTGCTATCGCCGATCCCGATGGTTGCCGGGCGAACAAGCCATTTCTTAAGTTCGCGCATCCAGTTACGCTTCAAGGAAGCCGGGCAAACAACGCAGATCGTTTCGATCTCGGCGATAATGTTGGCGGTTCCGATAGCCTGGATTGTTTTTCCCAAGCCCATCTCATCGCCGAAAAGAACGCCGCCGTTGGCGTTCGCCTTTGCGAGGGTTTCGAACCGCTTCGCCGCGAACGCAATGCCGCCTTTTTGGTACGGAAGGTATTCGCAACCTTCCGGCGCTGGGATATCGATTGCGGCATCCGTGGCGCGCGAAGCGGCCAACGCATCCCGGCGCGCGTTAAGGTTTCGTTCGGCCAACACCAGAAGATCGGCCTTCGCTGATTCGTCTTTACAAAACGAGGCAAGCTTGGCCGCGTTGGCTTTGCTACCCGTCCACCATTCCCGGAGGTCCGGGTTCCAGCGGAAGCCCGCCTGCTTGGCAACGTCCTTCTGGTCGAAGGTACAAACGAAAACCCAACGGTCCGGATTTGCTTTTTTGATTAGCTCCATAAATTAACGATAACCCAACGCAAAATTCTTTAAGGAACGAAATTAGGCCGATTGCGCCGTTTTCCGAATGCCGACAACCCATAAAAGATCATCAGGTTCTAGGAACGGAAGGCATTTCGCTTCATAGATCGGATCAAGCTTAAGCCCGTGATATTCGGTTACCGGGGCGGGTTTATGGTAATCGATTCCGGCATCAACGAAGAATAATCGCGGCATCAATCGCCAAAGCGGAGCGTAACTATCTAAGCGTTTGTCCGGATTCGCCCCAACGCGAACGCCGACAACGGTTATCCATCGATCACCCAACCCGGCAAGAACCCCGGCTAACGACATTCCGGAACCAACCGGCATAACGATCCGCTTGATTCCTTCGGGTAGATCAACCACTTGCCCGGCGGTTTGCCGTACCGCTTCCGGGCATTCCATACCGAACGGAATGTATGTGTAATCGCGCCGGGCCGCCGCGTCTTCGATGGCTCGCGCAACGATAACCGAATTATACCCCGGCCTGTGTTGAATAAGGTGAACGTTCGGCCCGCAATGCAACGCATCGTTTAATTCGGGCGTTAACGCCCCGGCGGGAACATGAAGCCGTGCCGGGATGCCTTGCGCCGCCGCGATATGAGCGACGATGTTAACTTGCGGAGATTGGCGCGAACCGGCGGTAATTAACCCCTTCGCGCCGCGCGCTAACGCTACGCACGTTCGAACCTTCCCGCCCGCAACGCCGCCATATTCGAAAAGATCGTCGCGCTTGATCCAAATATCCCCGCGCCGTTCGATCGGGGTTGGCGTCATTAAGGATCGACCCACCCTTCGCCCGGCTTGAAGATTTGGCGTTTCTTATCTTCGTATTCCGGCCCGTTCTTTGGATTGTCGCGGGCATCTTTGGCGATTTGTTCGGCGGTTGCCGCCGGACCCATCTCTACGATTTGGCCGGACGGCGCGATAAAAAGAACCTTGATATCCGAATCCGCGCCATCCGCAAGGCGTTGATGAACCGCCCGGCCTTCCGCCGGGGTAATGTTGGTGATTTTACGCATCTTGATCTTCTTCTTTTCATCTTTGGCGTCCCAAATATCCAAAGCGAAAAGCTTGCCGTTTAGCTTCTTCGATAGAAGCTGGGCAAGTAAATGCTCGCCGTCAACGCCGGTTGGCTTATGCGACATGATAGATTAGCTCCTCTTCCGCGATATGCGCCCGCGTGAAGCCGCCACAACGGCCTTCCGGCGCTTACGTTTGATTTCAACCTTCCCGCCCGCAGGCAAAGGCATTCCGGTTGATTGGCAACGATGCCGTTGACTCCATTGGCCGCGATGTGGGTGAACGCGGGTTCGCGGCCTTGCGAGCGTTACCGCCGCCGCCATCCGCCGCCCGCCGCCGAATAACCACTTAAGGTAGGTATCGGCGCGAAGGTTCGAAAGGAAGCGGCTTAAAGGAACGCCACGTTCCGTTGGTTTGCCGGTTGCAAAGGTTTCCTTTTCCAAGTTACCCCTCCGATTCTTCGGGCATCGCGCCCAATTGCCAAGGCCGCGAATCGGTATCGCCAATCGGGCCGCCGGGCGCGGTTTCTTCAACCTTGCGCGCCTTGTTGCGTTCGAATGCCGCGATGAACCGGCGCAAATCCCCGGCGTACGTTCCGTACCGTTCGATAATGGATTCGAACTCCTCGACGTTGTGCCGGTTAAGCGCCGTTCGAATCATCCCGGAATCTTGATCGTACTTCGGCTCGCCGGATTCTTCGTCGTAAACAATGGCAACGTGCGCCAATTCGTGATCCATCAAAGCTTTTTGAAAGGTGTCGTCGCCTTTCTTCCCGGCTTCGTTCCAAAGGTCTTCCGCGATAGTAATCACGAAATCGTATCCGTGGAGCGCCCGGTTAAGATCGTCTACCTTCCGGCAAACCCCGGCGGCGTGCGGGATTTCTTTCTTGAAAAGGTAGCAAATCTTGATTTCGTACTTCTTGATTTCCGGATAATGATCCGCAATCAAGGCCGCCGCCATATCCGCGAGCGTTTCGCTTTGCTTGTAATATGCCATCTACTTTACCTCCTCGCCCATTCGAACCAATCCGCGCGCCGCAATCACGATTTTCATGTTATGCGGGTAGGGCGGATCGTAAAGGGTTTTGCCGGGGCGCGCGTAACTTCGAAGATCGGCTTTTTCGGCCCGGCGTTCCGGCGTTTCAACGCGCCCGGATCGCGGGTGGTTCTCCGTTGAATGTTCCGCGCGCGCTATCGGGCTAGAAAAACGAAGCGGGCAAAACCGGCACCCGTGATCGTTGTGGGTTTTCTTCTTCATGCCGCAACCTTACCGGTGGCGTTATCGATAAGCTTGATTTGGCGTTCAAGGTAGCGCGCGATCTTACCTCGCGTCCATTCGTGGCCTTCGAAAAGATGTTCGGTAAGCTCGCCAACGCCGCAAGCGTTCTCCGATTCGTAACAACGACTGCGGCCTGGCCTCGGATCGATAACCGGGCAAAGAAGCCGAACGTCGGGCGCAAGACCGTTAACTATACGGATATAACCTAAACCGCCAAACGAAGCGGTATAGGCAACGCCGCTCTTGTCGAACTTCGCCACCCCAGCGCCAAGCAAAATCGTTCCAACAGCGCAAGCCCGGCATTTCTTAGGGTCGGCCTTACCGTCGTCGATCCAGGCGTTAGCGAAATAACCGCCGTGACCCGCTTTAACTAATTTCATGCCGCGCCGAAGCGCGCGCGTTACCTTCGCAAGTTGCTGCTTGGGTTTCATAGATTACCTCGGTGCTTGTTGGATTTCCGGCGGTTACAACGACCGCATTTTAACTGAAGGTTATCAACGGTCGTTGTTCCGCCGCGCGAAAATGGAACGATGTGATCGTATTGAAGGTCATCCGCCCGCGCGCATGATATGCACCTCCCTTTATCTCTTGCGAAAACCGCGATTCGAACATCATCAGGAATATAGCGCGATTCGGTTTTCTCGCGCAAATTTCGCTCTTTCTCGAAGCGTTCCACGATTCCGGCATCGATAAGCGCCCGCAACGATTCGGTATCGTACGGTTCGCGCATTTCGTTACCAATCCGGGCAGCTTCAAGCATCAATTCGATCAAGTACCACTTCGCATCCGGGGTTAACCCGGCCATCCGATGATCCCGAAGGATATTGTCGGATAGCTTGATTTCCCCGCGCCGCCGGGTGGTAAATTGGGCTAGATTTTTGATTCGAATATACATAAAGGAGCTTGAAAAACGGTTTGCTGGGCGCGGTCGGCGGCGTTGCCGGTTATAAAATCAAGCCCGCCAACGGTCGCTCCGGCTTCCCGCAGTAATCAAAACCGCCGCGCGAACGCATCGCGCATAAGCCGCAATTTGATCAAGCACGATAAGCCTCCTGAAGATATCGAATCATCAAGCGCCGGAATTGAACCGGCGTGTTTTCAATCCACATCCCGCTAGGGTCTTTGTATCTTCCAAGGGTAACCGGAACCATCCGGCGGCCCATTACCCCGGCGGCAATCTTCCGGGCTAACGTTTCGCCGCCTTTGTCGGGTTCTTTGATTACGAACAACGACGCGAACCGGCTTAAAGCCGGGGCGTAATCTTCTTCGATCCAATGATCCGCACCCGGAACGCCAAGGGCGTTCATTCCGGCGGCCCATAGGGCGTGGCAATCGGATTCGCCTTCAACGATGATTAGCGGCATCGCCGGATCGTATTCGCCGATTCGCCAAGCGCCATACAAAGGCGGCTTTGCGCCGGAGTTCCAACGGAACCGGTCGCCGCTCATACCAACCCGGAATCGAACGTCGGCGCTTGGCTTATACGGGATCGCGATAGCCGGAATATCTTTCCAAACGGTATCGCGCAAACCCCAACCGCAAAGGCGTTCGATATCGAATTGCTTCACGCGCGCATATTGCGCGATGGTACAACCTTCCGGCGGTTTGCGCGGCTTGGCTTGTTGCTGGCGGGTCTTTCCGGATTGAACCGCCCGCACAAACCGTTCTTCGCGCGCCTTTTTGGCGGCTTCCCGACGATCTTCTGGGTTGGTTTCCCGGTTGCCGAAAAGATCGCGCATCCGAAGGCCGCAGGCACGCGCCACGTCTTGAACTGTGCAACCGGCAAAACATTTCAGCACTACAAAGCCATCGGCCAATTGCAATACGTGAAGTGATCCGTGCGGGTCTTGATGCGCCGGGCAAATCGCGTGGTATCCGCTTGAAGAATCCGGCCCAACCGGCGGCCAGACCTGCTTAGCTATTAACAAACGTTCCGCCCTTCAAGTTGTATTCAAGAGCAAACTTGGCGGCATCGCGCCCGATAAAACGTCCGATATCGGTTTCGGTAATGCCGTCGATTCGCGTTGCGCCCCAAACTTCAAGATTACGCTCAAGTTTGGCTTTATATTCAACAAAGCCGCGAACTTCGTCGTCTTTAGCGTAAAATTCGTACGAATCTGCCCCTTTCGGATTATCCCGCTTCGCCCATCCGGTAAACGCCATCACAAACCTCCGGGCGGATGCGTACGGACGCTCGCTTGAGCTACGGTCGCGTGGAGCAACCGCCGGATCGCTACTCCGGTCCTTCCGCAACTAAAGGCCATCAGCTACCATGAGTTGATTTTATCAAGAGCCGCGCCCGGCGCGCAAATTTAAGCGTCGGCGTACGGCATTTCACGAAGCTTAAAAACCCACATCCGAGGCACGCCGTCGCATTCCCAACGGTACGATCCGTCGGCTTGGCGTTCCCACCCTTCGGGCGCTTCGATGATTCGGTAATAATCCCCGGCTTCATAAGAGATCGGGGTTCCAACCGGGCAAGCGCCGGTCGCTACGTCTACCGAAACAACCGGATAGACCTTTTTTGGCTTCTTCATATCACGCCCATCTTCTGCGCGCATTCCTTGTGGAAGCTATACTGGCCTTGCATAATGCGCGAATTACCTATTGGAAGCTTGCAATGATGGCAAGCGGTTCCGCCGGTTGTGAGCTTATCCATCGTTCGGTGGTAGGTTGTATCTTTGCGCGGTGATGGCGCTGGCGCGGCTTCTTCGGCAACGCCGGGCGCAATCGTTCCCTCTTGCCGGGCGCGCGCCAATGCCATCGCCCGGTAAACCTTAAGGATCGCCGGTTCGGTATTGGCTAACGCAAGGATCAAAGCTTCGGCGCGATCCGGCGATTTAACGCCGCGCTTGGCGGCCTTTTCCTTCGGTTCGATGCATATCCGGCCTTTGTCATCTTCGAAGTACCGAATACCGGCAAGTTGCTGGATTGTTGTTTCATCGGTTAACCCGGCGATCAAACCATCTTTGAAAAGGTTTCGAACGTTCCAGTAAATTTCCGCTTTGCGGCTATTGTATTCTTTGTCTTTGTGGGGCGGTTGGCCGACGTTAACGCGCGTAATCGGGAACCCGGCCTTTTCCATATCATCGGGGAAGTACGTTCCAACGCCGATCACGTCAACCGAAATGTTATCGATTTCTGGTTTGAACGGTTCGAGGTATTCCATCGCCTTTTCTTTGGCGATTAAGCCGTGCCAGGCCTTGAACCCGATAACGTTCCCGCCCTTCGTACGATAACAAACGGTTTCATCATCGCCCGGCCCGGCAACGTCGATCCCTACCCGTTCGCGTTCGTTGTTCTCGAGGGGCTGGCGTTTTTCGGCATCGCGAAGCCATGCCATCGGGAAACATGCATCCTCGCCCTCGGAAGGAAATTCGCCCCGGACGCGGCTTTGCCAATGCGGGCTATTCTCGCCCCATTGATGAAATTTTTCGTAAACCCAGTACCGCTTCGTTAGGCCGGGATAGGGCTCCTTATCATCTTCGAAGATCGGGTCTTCCTTCGGCAAATCCGGCGGCAAGGCGCGAAGTTGTTCGAGGGTAAACCCGCCAAGGTTCGGCGTATCAAATGCGTCGATGGTGATGCAATGAAAGCCGCCCTTGCCTTGAAAAGCGTCGTAGAAATAACCGCCGGATACCGTAGGGTTGCCAAGAAGAACAAGGTGGGCATCGCCGCCCGCTAGGTTGCCTTCAATAGCCTCCCAAGGAATCTCATCGCCCGCCGCTTCGTCAACGATAATCAAGATATGCCCGGCGTGATGGCCTTGCATCCGCACCTGGTTCTTGGGTGCCATTCCGATTATGATCGGGCGGCCTTCCTCGTCTTTGGCTTCGGCGTTCGCGTTAAGTTCCGGAAGGTTGATCTTGGCTTTGCGCCGGGCCGCCATATATTCAACCGACGCGATATTGCGAACCTGTTGCCAGCCGGAAGCGGTTACAAGAACTTTGCCGTCAAGCGGGTACTTGCAAGTCCACCAAGGGATCAATCGGCCAAGAAGAAAGGATTTCCCGCTGGCGTTACACGCCTTAACCGCCACCCGCCGATACTTATCGACGGCGTGTGCGATTTCTTGTTGCTTCGGCCACAAGCTTTCCCCGATTGCAACTTCGATGAAGGCAACCGGGTCGTCTACGCCGCGCGTCAGTTCTTCAATATCGGCTTCGGTTAACGATCCCACGATTGATTAGAAGCAGCCCCGGAACATAAGACCCGCACGCATAGAAAAGCGCCGGGTTGTATTCCCAAAGCATCCTAGCCCAGAGATTCATCTTCGTCCATCGGCGAATAGGACGTTTCTATCGCCGGGAACGCTTCGGGATCAAGCTGCCTTCGAAGCGTTAGCAACAATTCCGGTTCAAAGTTGTGCGATGCTATATAATCCAGCGTCTCGCGCTCAACCATCGCCGCCGCCGAAGATAACCCAAGGTTCCCTAGCGCGTGAACCGCGTGAACCATCCCAAGGGCATACGCCGCCTTCTCGCGATGTGTTGCCATTTTAGAACGAACGCGAAGGATCGGCCTTGTGGAAGTTGCCGGGGTTGGCCGGGGTTCCATTCTCAACACCAACCATGATCCGGTTTGATTCGTTAAGGGCGTTCGCGCAACGATCAAGCTTATCCGCCAGCGCATTGATTCCGGTTGCCGCCGCAACCATCGCGCCGAACATTCCGGCCATGATAGCAACTTTCAATTGTTCCACTTACTCCTCCGATAGGCGCTTCGCCGCTTTGAACGGATCGCCCTTTGCAAACACCAAGATATCCTGGTGGGTTTTAACGAACTTCCGGCTTGCAACGTACTGCTTCGGCGCGCGAAGGGACGCCGATGATATCGACGTTAGAAGCACCGCTTGATTGTAAAGCCCAAGCCCGGCTTCGGCGAACGCATCAACCGTCAAGCCATACGAAAAATTCCGGTAAATCCCGGTCTTCTTGTCCCGGATATCCCCAGTTATCCAAACCGCAAACGCATCCGGGCGCAACCATTGGGCGGCCTGCTTGATGATCCATTTATAAGCGGTTTGAAACCCGGCCCAATCCATCGTGGAAAGATCGCGCGGATCGTTGCTATAGACCTCGAGCTCGAAGTACGGCGGGCAAGAAAAAATCGTATCCGCTAATAACCCCGGATGGAGCGCGGATAGGGTAACGCTTAGCATTTGGCTATCGGCGCAAATCCAATCCGGTTCCGGCCAGGGCCGGTACGAATCGAAGATCGTACCCTTGCCGATGTTTTCCTGATGCTCGCGAACTCTCCTCCATTGTTCCCGGTTGGCGTCGATTTGTTCTTGGCGAAGTTCGAAACCGACGTACTTCCGGCCAAGAAGCGCCGCAACCATCCCGCGAACCGAACCGCCCGCGAACGGATCAAGGATCGTTCCGCCCGGCGGGCAAAATCCAACATACATCGTTTCGGTTAGAACCGGATCGAAGATGCTTGTATCTACCGGCTGGTTGTCGTCGGTATGATCGGCGCGCCATTCGCTGATATGGAACGCTCGCGCATCGCCGCCGCCGCGAACCGTATGCCCGTCCGCGCCAAGGGTAGCCGCAGGCCGAGCACTGCCGCCCGGAGCCGGGTTGTAGCCGCGCCCGGCGGGTAACGGCGAACCTACGGTATTAGCCGAAGCGCCGCGCCCTAATTCCGATTGCAACCCGAAAACCGCCGCCCATGCGCGCTTGCGATCTTGCCAGCGGCGTTGTTTGGCGTCGTAAACCGTAAACGGCGGTTCAACGAATCGGTCGGCTAGAAAACGTGATTCCTCTTTCAAACCCGAAGGTGCGAAAAAGCTTTCTTGTTGGGCTTCGATAGATATCGCTTTAGCCAAGCGGAGCCTCCGAAGATGGTTCCGCCGGGGTTGGGTTAGCGGGTTTTTCCTTCGCGGCCTTCCGCGCCGCCCGCCATTCAACAAACCAAATCGCCCAAGGCCTCAGGTCGCGATATGGAAAAATTATCGCCAACCCAACCCCAAAAAAGAATAGCGTCCTCATGGAACGCTATTCTAACGAAAAATTGTCGCGTAGCGCAAATTTACGAGGTGGCTTCTACGTGAAGCTTAAGCTTACCGCCGGGGCGCATGTAAACCGATTCCTTGATTGAAACCGGAAGCCGAACGTTCGAACCATTGCCGTCGTCGGCGGTAACATAAATCGCATTTTCGCCGACCGCAAGCTGCATTGCCTTAATTGTTAGCACCGCTTCCATTCGCTACTCCTTGTTTCCGTTGCCGGAAAGCTTCAACAAGATCGTTAAGGGATACGGATTTCCCGGTTCCCTCCTGGCTTTTCTTCGCATCCTTCGATTCGCGCCCGATGCCATAAAGCTTCGCCTTGGCATCAACCGCTTTGATAACGGCATCAACCGCTTTGTAGTTTGCGCCCTTTCCCTGGTCGGTGTTGATAGCAATCGGGAAGTATTTATCGATCAAAGCCTGCGGATATTGCGCCAACCGTCGCAATTCCCGCCGGGCTTCCGCCGGGTCTACGTTTTCCTCCCATAGCTTGTGGATTCGGTCGATATCCCGGCTTACCGTTGCCTGGCTTACCCCTAGTTCGATAGCAATTTCTTGTTGGGATTTCCCCAGCATGGTTAGCCGCTTGACCGTATCTATCCGGTCGTTCCGGCGCATTCTATCAACCTTCGTTATTGCCATATCGAACCTTCAAGCAATCCTCGCAAACCGGGTAAAGATGAAACGGCTGGCGGCTTGAAAACTTGGTATTAAGCGCGATCCATTGATTGCAAGCGGATATCGCGCCCCGGAACCAATGCCAACGCCGCGCGTTGCGCCCGTTGCTTATAGATTCCCAACCCGTCACCGATTCCTCGTTGCTGCCAGTTCCGCCGCCGCCGCGCCCGACGTATATAGCCACGTCGGGGTGCGGTTCTTGTTGGGGCGATCCGTACGATTTACCGTCGCTCGCAGGAAATCTTCGAACGATATCGAAGGTTCTTTACCGAACCGCGCCCGATAAGTATCGGCGGCCAACGTAATCTCGTCTTCGTCCAATATCGGACAAAAATTCCCGTTACCTTCCATCGTCGTGGTTCCTTTCCGTTTGTTCGCGAAGCCGGTCGATTTGAAAGGCCAAGGATCGAACGGCTTCGGCTATCAATTGCGTATCCTGGCGCGTCGGGATTGCGGTTTGCATCTTTTCGGCAACCCGGCCCATCTTCGAATAGATCGCCTGTAATTCGTCGTTGTTAAGCTTCGCCGCCATTACGAATTGCCTCGCATCGGGCGCAAGGATGCGCCTTGGTTAAAGCCATAAGGGCTGCGTCGTCTTGTTCGGTCCATACCGGGCTTAACGGATTCGCTTCGGTCGCCAGGCGCATTTGGTTCGCCTGATCAATGGCGTGTTCGTGGAAACGGTGCGTTTCCATCCCGGCCAAAGATTCCAAGGCCGCCGCGATTCGTTCAAGCGCCGCGATTTTGCGATCTTCCCGTTTTACCGAATCTTGCGTCATGGCTTTGGAACCTCGTTGGTTGTTTTGCGCGGGCGTCCGCCTTTCTTGCCGTTTAGCCGGGCCGCGCGCGCTTTCTTTTCGGAAGTACGCTTACCTAGCGAAACGGCGTGCGGGTCTTTCCCTTCGCCGTTATTCGTCGTTCGCATCAGAAGCAGCAATTTCCTCCTCCTTCGGCGCGGGCTTTTGCTTCGCTTGTCGTGATACCCTCCGATATCGTTAGAATAACCCAACGCTGGATTTTATGCAACCTGTTTTGTGGCTATCTCGTCCGCCCGATGATATGCCGCTTGAGCGCCGCTAGTTCGTCGACGATGGCCTCGCGTTCAATCACTAGCGCGTGCGCCTTGGTTGAGTTTTCGGATAGCCGGGCGCGCAGCCCAGAGAGCCGCGATGTTAGATAGCCCAGCGAATGCTCGCTGAAGCCGTAATTGTCCATTATCCCCTCCGTGATAGTTCCGCCCGAATTTCCGGGGTTAGAAAACTGCCCTTGATGAGCGTGGTGCCGTAGTGGACGCACCAGCTCGATTGATTCAGGCCAGAACCCGTAACAACCCACGGATCGGTATCCGGCCAGCGAACGTACTCGACCTTATGCAGGCCGCTAAACGTCGGGATGTAGAAATCCTCTGTCGGCTTGCGCTTGATGTAATCGCCAACGGTTACGGCGGCATCGTGGCGCGCCGCGTCGGCGCATAGTTGGCGGATCGTTTCGTTCGTCATAGGATTAAGCCCCCAGTTGATTGCGTCGTTCATATCTCCAGATTAAACCCAACGCTAGGTTTTTGCAAGCGTTAAAGTTTGACCTGTTGAAGTTTTTCCCACGCCCATATCACGAGCCGCGAGAACTCCTTGCCGTGGTTCATTTCGGGGTTACGCATGTGAACGAACTCGTGGACCAACGTACCGATTACGCCCTCTGGTTCGCCCTTGTGGATGCTGGCCTTTGATTTGGTTCCGCCCTTGGCGTCGCCGTAGCTCAGCAGGATACGGCTGCTGTGGAATACCGTGAGGCCGAGGCATCCGCGCATAAACCCGCGCCATTCTACCCGCCAACCCTTAGGCCACGGCTCGCCGTAGATCGCGCGATACAACCGCCGCGCGATGGGGTTTGGGTTGTTTGGCGCACGCCATTTTTTACGACGTTTTTTCATTCTCGAGCCTCCGCTCGTCGGCTTCAGCTTCGGCGTTCTCGTCAAATTCTCTGCAGGCTTTTTCATACTCCTCCATCGTAACGCCCGCCGGGAGGGTTATATTGTTTCTTGTTGGGTATTTTGAAGCCATTATTCACTAACCGGGATCAGATCCCGCTCCTTCCAGTTTAGCAAACGTTCCTCTAACCACCCGGCATAGCGGCGTATCTCGGCGGCCTCGTGGCGCAGGTGTTCGACATAGGCGGCGTAAGCGCCCGCGAGGCTGAGGGAATGGCGCGAAAGCCGCCCGCGTAAATCCCTCCACGAGATGTCGTATCCATTGTGATTGATTATGTCCTCGCGCGCGATGCGCCGCCAAACGTACTCGGCCCGGCGGCGTTCCCACGTTGCCGGAACGTACTCGTGAACCATAACGAACGGCAACCCGGCGGCATCGCGTTCGTGGATCGCGGCCTCAACCTCGAGGTTGATAGCCTCGGCCATCATGGCGTTAAACCGGCCCTGAATCAAATCGCAAGCCTTCTCGTACGGCAGGTGATGCGATCCCGGACATACGCCAACGAATCGACTCCATTCTACTGAATAGCCGTGTTTGGCCAGAAAACCGCCGGGCAGCTTTTGCAAGTTGCCACATAGCTGGCATTGGCCGCTGTGGGTTGCCTTGTTCTTGTTTGCCATAATCCAATAGTAAACCCATCGATGGGTTAATGCAATATCCTATGTTAAAATCTTTCCGGGATTTGGAAAAAATAAAAGGTATTGCAAATAACCCAACGATAGGATATCATCTGAGTATGGCAAGGATTTACATCGGCAAGAGCAAGGCTGGCGTTACCTATCGTTATAAGGCGCGCATTTCTTGGGATGTGAAAAAGTACTTTACCTGCGATTTCGTAAACGACGATCCGCAGTACTTCCCATCGCTTAGGCTGGCGCGCGAAAACGCCGAACGGCTTGGAATTTTATCAACCACGGAGGACAAATAAATGGCTCGGGTGATTCCGTTCAAACCCGAACCGCCGATCCGATACGAATATCGGGGCGCGCTGGTTTGGCGCGCCGCGCCAGCTTCGTACCGGGTTTCGATAGGCGGGTCTGTTCTTGGGGTTCGCCCTGTAACCCTACACGCCGCGCTACGATATGTAGACGGCCTTCACGAAGGAGAGGTTGATGGCATCCACGATTAGCCGCGAAGAAGCGATTGCCGCCGTTCGCAAAATCCGTCTTTCGTTCCGCAATACGATGGGCGGCCAATTAGTTTACGCGCCGTACCGGGGTGGGTGGTTACCGGGAAAGATCGAATCTACCGGCAAGGGCCGGATATTTTGCAAGGTTCGCGTTTTCCATAACAACGGCAAGGAAATCATTCACGATTGCCGGTTTGAAGATTTGCGCGCCAGGCAGGAAAAGTACGCGGGCGATGACCTTCCCGAAATGGAAGCGCCGCCGCCCGCTGCCGAAGGTTAATCCTCTAGCATTTGAAACGCGGTCGAAACGAACCGAAGGGCCGGTTTGGTAAGTGACGTTACCCAAACCGGCTGGTTCGACGCCCCAAATTCCATCTTTACAATATCGTTATCGCCGAGGTCTTTCATCAATTCGGAAAGAACCCAGATGTTATGATGCGATTTGAACGGCGTATTAATTTCGCACCCCGCGCCAATATCGATCAGCGGCAACGATTCGTCGTATTCCGGGCGATCCGGGTGGCCGACAAGCAACCGAAGCGATTCCGGGCCGCCGATAAACTTAACGTTAGGTTCGTCCGGGCGCGCGATGGCCGCGCGATTGAAGAAATCACCCAATAGCTCAACCGGCCCGACGATGGTTCCGGCGATTACCGGAGCGGTATTCAAAAACGGGCGATAATCGGGGAAGCTCCCCTCTTGAAGCTGGGCTTCAACAAGCATCCCGGAGGTTGATAACCGGATCGCCCGGTCGCTTGTTTCAAGCGTAACCGGCGCGCCGTCTTCTCGTGCCGCGATGGTTTTAACAAGGGCGTCGGCGGTCGCGATGCTTATTAGGCTTTTCTTCTTAAGCTCTAACCCCGGAATCGTATTAGCGATCAGCGCCTTCCCGGTTGTTCCTACGGCTACAGCGCCGCCGTCTTCGCCGCCGTTCGGTTCAAGAAGAACGTTGATATACGGTTCGCTGCTTTTGATGGCGGTTCGCTTCGAAGCCATCGATACCGCAGAAACGAAGCTATCGACGTCCGTTATCGTAAAACCGGCTTCGGATTCGAACGCCGCCGGGCGCGGGAATGAACGCGGATCAAGCAACGGCAACCGATACTTCGATCTTCCGATGGATACAACCCCGTTCGCGTCATCTTCGGTTTCGATGATTACCTTGTCGGCGTTAACCGCGTCGACCATTTTTTTAAGGCGCGAAAGGTCAACCATAAGTTCCGTTCCGGCTTCATCCGGCCCGGCAAGGATGCGCGCGGCTTGGTAGATCGTACCATCCGAGGTGCGCGCCTGGATTTCCGCCGATGTAACGTCAAGGGCAATAACGCCGGTTTGCTTCGGCGATACACGTAACGTTGCAAGGCATTCAACAAGCGATTTGCGTTCGAAAACAACCTTCATTAGTTACCCCGCTGGCTTCCTTCCTGAAGAAAAACTTCAACTTCGCCGGTTTTGATATTCGGCTTTCCCCAGATGATCTTGGTATCATCCGAAACGATCCGGTCGTAAACCGTCATCGTAACCTTCCCATCGTTCGCCCGGAGGAGCTTCGCCAAAACCGCCGTGTAATCGGCCCGTACCGATTCCGATTCCATCAAGGTTCGATAAACCGTCCCGGCTTGTTCCCGCGCTACAACGAACATCCGGTAGAACCGGCGCGCCGTTTCGCGGGTAAGTATCCAATGGCTTCCGTAACGAAGGACCGCGCCGATATTAAGGCCGGTTGCAAGCGCCCGGAGATCGTTTACATCAACGGATACGATCATAAATCCCCTTGATAAAGGCCGCGCGAAACGATCTTGTGGAAAAGCGCGCTCATTCCGTACGAATGCGCGCAAACCTTCTCTAGCGCCGCTACGGCATCGCGGGCGTCGGTTTTAATCTTGGCGATAGCCTCGCCTTCAATGGCGGCCATATACGCCCCTAGCGCGTTTCGTGAACGTATCCCGGCGGGCGTCTTGGCCGGTTTACCCTCGGTATATTCCCTCGCGGCATCGATGAACGCTTGGGCGGCTTGAAGATCGCCGGAACCCAAATCTTCGATCATCTTCTTGACCGCAGGCCAGTTTATTTGGCCGCGTACCGCGCCGAACGCATCAAGCGCCCCGATTCGAACAACTTCTTCAACAATCCGGGATGCTTCTACTTCTGGCGTAGACATTAAGCGCCTCCTTGGCTAATTTAAGGGCCGATCCGTTTTCGGCGTCTTCGGTTGTAACCCGAAACAAGCGAAAACCCATCATCGTCGCGGTATTGTACTTCTCGAGGTCTTTAACGAACCCCGAACCGCGCGTATGGCGGCCTTTAGCCCAAACCGCGCCCTCAACTTCCAATACTACGCCTCCGGCGAGAAGGAAATCAAATTTCCACCTGCGGTCCGGGGCGAATTTGTGATCGTAATCGTATTCAATTCCGGCGTTGCGAAATTGAACCGCAAGGGCAAGCTCCCCTTTGGTCATCTTTTCCGGAATGATGGCGCAATTAAACTTCACGCTTCTTTCCGGCTTTGTAGATTCCGATAACGGATCGGATTCCGGCCCGGCGAAGCCGCGCCCACTTATCAACCGCCCGGCGCAGCGCAACCGGGGAAAAACGAAGCACCGCGCAAATTTCCTTGAAGGTGAAGGGATCGAAACGGGGTTCGGAAAAGTACCAAACAAGGCGCTGGCGTGGAAGCGGAACCGGATTCTTGCCATCAACCCAAACGTTACCGCTTGGCGAAAGTTGAAAAGATGGAACCCAGGTCATGCAATCATCATCGAAGAACCAGCCTTCAACTTCGGCCTGCCGGTAGATCAGCCAGCGGTGCTTATCCGTTCGCTTTTCCGGCGCGATATCAAGGGCGTCGTAGGTCGCTTCGATATCGGCCAACGCTTGCGCCAGCATCGCGATATGAAACCGGCGCGTCGGGCGGTCGTTAAGACGGGAAACCTGCGCCGGAAGAATGCAATCTTCTTCATCGCTCGCAAGAATCCCGTCCGGTTCGGCCCGGCTTTCGGATTCGGTTATTACGTCAAATTTAAAATCAAATTCGGCCTGCAACCTTCCGCAACCGGTCTTGAAGCACGAAAGGTTCCGCGCCATACATCGCCGCGATCATGCTAAGCGATATCTTGCCGGTATCCTTTTCGATCCATTCGAGGGCTTCGGCCCGGTATTCCGGGTCGGCTAGGTCTTCTTTGACGTTTTCGATGAAGCGTTTCGCGAAGCCTTCAAGAAAGGCGTGCGTTCCGTCATCCGGCGCAATGAAGCGTGGTGGTTTTTCGCGCCCCGGCGCGAAGATTCCAGTAAGGCGTAACTTTGGCGGTTTGTTTTGGCGGAGAATTGAAGATAACTTAGAACGTTGCTGATCCGTAAGCGCATCAAACATAGGTTTAGTTAAACTCCTGTGTTTCTAAAGCTAGACCATTCTTTAAAAAAAGGCAAGCGAATTGTTCCGGTCCGCCCGTTCCTTTGTTTAGCAACGCATATAACCCCTTCGTCTTTCTCGGTGTTGTTATAAACGTACGGGCGATGCATCAGCATTATGCAATCGGCGTCTTGTTCAATGGAACCGGATTCGCGAAGATCGGCCATTACCGGCGTATGGTCGGCCCGGCGATCTACGTCGCGGCCTATTTGCGCCAACACAAGAACCCCAACATCAAGGTCCGTTGCGATCCGCTTAAGCCCTTGGGATATCCCGGCAACTTCTTGCTCGCGGTTTTCCCGCTTGGTTCGTTCTTTCGATACCGTCGGAACGATTTGGATATAATCAACAACCACCAGCGCCTGGTTGCGATGTTCCCGAAGGTGCCGGATTGTTTTCGCGCGGATTAGCGGAACGGCTTCGTGGGCGTCGCTAATGTAAAGCGGAAGAGAACCAAGCGCGATCCCGGCATGTTGTATCCGCGCTGTATCATCTTCGGAGAAGGTTGCGTTAGCGCCCCGGCTTCGCAAGGGTTCAACCTGCGCCAAGGAATAAAGCGCGCGTTCGATTAGCGCCGCCTTCGCCATTTCATAGGAAAAGAACAGCACGTGGTAGCCGAACTGCGCCGCGCCGATTGCGATATCCATTGCAAGCGACGTCTTGCCATGCGAAGGCCGCGCGCCAAGGATCGTAAATTCGCCAAGTTGGATACCCGAAGTTAACCCATCAAGCTTAGGAAACCCGGTTGTTATCCCGGTTAGTCCGCCTTCGCCGGAAGTTATGCGGTGGATTAGTTCATTGAGGTTATCGCCGATCCGTTGCAACGATTTCGGGGCGCGCCGGGCGAACAATCCGTCGAACTTAACTTGAACTTCGGTGATAATCCGGGCGGCTTCGTCGGGTTTGGCAACTTGAACGTCCGCAACGCATCCGGAAGCTACCTCGATAAATTCGCGAAGGATTGCCGCGCCTTGGATTTGTTCGATGAAAATCGGGGCGTTGTCCGGCTTTAAGATTTCCCATGATGCCGCCGCCGAAAAGTATAGCGTGGGGTCTTTCGAAAAATGCTTATCGTCGCCGTTTTGCCGGATGGTTTCGGCGATAAGGTTAGGTTCGCATACGCGCTGATCGGCGGTTAGAAAATTACCGCGATCCGCAAGCATTTCGAAAGCCTTGAATACCGCGCGGGTATGGGGCGATCCGAAATCTCGGTGGCTAAGTTGTTCGCGCGCTACGGCCAACCATGCCGGTTCGACCAAAATCGCGCCAATTAACCCGGCCTCGGCGTGCGCCGCGACGGTCTTAGATGGATTTCCCAACAAGGGCTCCGGTTACAATCGCGGAAACCATCTCCGCGCTCTTTGTATCGATGTTACGCTTTTCGGCGCTTTCAGGCAAAAATTCATCGCGGGCTGGTGCTTTCGGCGCTTCAACGTTACCGAACCGTACGGCGTTCAAAACCCAAGTCCGCCACGAAGCGTTCCAATCCGCCGAAATTGTACCCTTCGCCCGATGGTAGTTTTCGAAGGCTTCCCATTCGCGCTCCGCATTAACCCGGCGATCTTGCGCGAATTTCCGCATAACCCCATCAAGGATATAATTTTCAGGGAATGCGCGCTTCTTATTCACCTGAGGGTTAATAATGGGTTCTTCTTCTATGAGAGATTTACCGGCCCGTGTGGCCGGTACTCTACCGGCTTCTGTGGCCGGTTCGTTAACATTTGTGGCCGGTTGGTCCGGCCTATTAGGCCGGTTGGTTGCTAATGTGGCCGGTTGCTGCCTACCTTTCCAATCTAGGCGGTTCTTCTTTGAAGAATTGCAAAGATTGCAAAGAACCTCAAGGTTTTCGATAGTTGTTTCTCCGCCTTTGCTTCGCGGTATTACATGATCAAGGGTTAGGTTATATTTAACGCCGCAATTCGGCCCTTGACAAGTAAAACCATCACGAACGTAAACCCTTGAAGCAATCGAAAACGGAACCGGGCGCGAATCGTTCTTAGCTCGCGTCGGATACGCCGGGATCGGCGCGGCTAATTGATACCAATCGCTGGTAGGTAAATCTTGAAATCGACGCGGAATCCGCAATATCAAATGCAGCTCTTCTAATTTTGCAAGACTACGTCTAACCGCCCTTTCCGATAACCCGGTACGCTTCGACAAGGTAGCCTGGCTTGGAAAGCAAACGTTATCATGGTCGGCGTGATCGCCAAGGGTTACTAACACGAATTTTGTTGGCGTATCTAATTCCTGTTCGTACGCCCAAGACATCGCATTAACGCTCATTCGGTAGCTTCCTTTTTGGCTTCGAATCCCCAACTAACCCACCCGGCGCGGGCGTTGCGCGCGAAAAGTTCAATCTTAGGAACGTCCGGATACATCCCCTCAAGCAGGGCGTAAACTTCATCCGGCTTCTGGCTATGTTCCCGGCGATCCGCGTAGATAACCGAAGAAGTTCGATTTTCCGGAAGCGGGGTGATTGGCGCGCCATGCGCCCCAACTAACAAGCATTCGTGCTGGGTTCGGAAGTAATACCCCGGCCCGATGCTTGGCTTAACCCATACCGCCATTGAACGATAATCGAATCCCCAAGCTTCCATCACCGTGATCGCTTCGGCTACCTTGGCCGCCGGAGCCCAAAGGAAAAGCATCGCGCTTTCGGTTAGAACGTTCTTAACCGGAAGCTTGCGAATTTCCTCAAGCGCCATCGTTGGGTAATGGTTTTCGATATCGCGGGATTCGGAAACCGGGTGTTGATACATCCAGGGCGGGTCGGCGTAAACCAACGCGAACTTCGCGCCGCCGCATTCCATCGATGGCGTACCTTCGTCAACGATCTTGCCGATACGCTTGCGCCACTTCGCGGCTTCGGCGGCTTGCCGGATAACCTTCGCGCCGGATTCCGCAACCTTGGCTTGTTCGTCCTTGGGAAGATCGAGAAGATTGAAGGCATGGTTAACCTTCGCGTTGCCTTCGTCGATGGCCTTGATAAGTTTGGGGTCGCCTTGTTCCAGAACCGCGATGGCAGCGTAAACGGTGGTTCGGCCAACGTTGAAATTATCCGCGACCTTATCGACCAATTGCTTGTCTGATCCCGGATAATACTTCCGGGCGCGCGCCGCCGCGATGGCGCGCTGTGATTCGTTTAGGTGCCGCCGGTAGTAATTCATCGAAAGAACGAACTCAACCAGCGCCGTTTGCGATTGCGTCCCGGCATACATCCGGAAACGCGGACTAATCCCTAGTTCTTCGCAAGCCCGCGCGCGATGCCGCCCATCAAGAACCGCTCCGGAATCATCAACCCAGATCGGTTCAAGTAAGCCGCGCGCCGCGATGTTCGCCTTTAATTGTTGGAAATCCGCTTCCGGCATAACCGGAAGCACGTCCGCCACGGGATTTATTTTCATCAATCCTCGATGTTAGCAAGGGCCGCTCAAGGAGGGCAAATTTGCTTTCGGGTTTTGGGTTGCGCTACCCTTTTTAGCATGGCGAAAAACGAACCCAAAGAACAATCCACTCCTGCGGTTCCGCCGCCGGAACCAACGATAACAATCGACGTCGAGAAACTGCGAGCGATTCCGTTTGGCGTTCGCGTTTGCATGGCGCGGCTTTCCATCGGCTATATCGAAAAACGCGGGCGCAACGATTTCCACAAGTACGATTACGCTACCGCCGGAGACGTCCAGGGCATTTGCGGGCGGCAATTGGCCGCGCTTGGTATCCTTGTTACCAAGAACCCCGAAGCGGAAAAGCTAAGCTGGAGCGAGCGGCCAACAAAGAACGGCGGCAAGGAGCGCGTTTGCGAAATCGACGGCGTTTGGGCGCTTCGCGATGCCTTCAGCGAAGAAAAAATCGAAGCGCCGATTCACGGCGAAGGCGCGGATAGCGCCGATAAGGCGTATTACAAAGCCGCAACGGGTGCAATGAAGTATTTTCTGATTCACGCCCTCGAGCTTGGCATTGGCGACGATCCGGAAGCTTCCGGGGATGAAGAACGGGGCGATAGCCCGCAACGCGGCAACAACCGCGTTGATCGTTCAACCGCGCAACCGGAACCGCCCGCCGATATAAGTTGGAAATCCGCTGCCGGCATAACCGGAAGCACGTCCGCCGATATAACCGCCGATCGGGCTTCCGAACTTGCCAAGCTGGCCGAAGAAGCCAAGGTGGATATCGCGCGCCTTGTTGGATTCTTCAAGGTGGAAGGCATCGATAAGCTTCCTTACGAAGCGGCCAAGAAGAAGCTTGTTGCTACCATCGAAAAGAACAAGCAGGCCGAAACCGCCGCCGCGCCAGCAGCGCCGAAACCGATGCGCGAACCCGGCGATGAACCGGACTACGACGCCGGAGTTACCGGAGGTTTGCCTACCCCATGAGCGAAATCATTAACGGGGTCTCCCGCCGGGTTAACCTAGAGCAAAATTCGCCCGAATGGTTGAAATGGCGCGAAGGCGGCCTTGGCGCTTCCGAAATCCCGACCGTTATGGGCGAGAACCCTTACGAATCAGCCTTGAACCTTTGGCGGCTTAAAAGCGGAATCGATAAGAAGCCGGGCGATAATTACTTCACCCGGCATGGTAGATACAACGAAGAAGCCGCGCGCCAGCTTTATAACGAACAATACGGCGAGGTGATGATTCCGCATACCTTCGAATCGATTGCGTTCCCCTGGCTTCGCGCATCGCTCGACGGCATCAACTTCGAAGGCGACCTGGTTCTTGAAATCAAATGCCCGATCAAGGCAAAGGTTTTCACCCTAGCCGAACAAGGGATCGTTATCCCGTACTATATCGGACAACTTCAATGCCAGATGTTCGTTACCGGGGCGAAGCGCGCTCATTTCTTCGTTTACTTCGGAACGAAAACGGCCACGGTTGCGGTTGAAGCCGACCCGGCCTACCACGACCGAATGTTGCGGCAAGCGTTCAAGCTATGGAAAGCCGTTCTTGACCGCCGCGCCGATCCTAAGTTCGATTGGCCTTGGGGAACATCAAGCGGGATTCCGGAAACCCCGGAAGAAGCGGTTGCCGGGGCGCTTGCCGTAAAAACTCTTGATCTATCGAACGATCCCGAATGGGCCGCCGCCGCCGCCGCCTATATCGCCCACAAGAAAGAACTTGATATGGCCGCCGCGCTGCTTGCGCCACACGAAGCCGTCTTGAAGCGGAAGGCGGTTGCGCCGGTTACTTTTGGCGCGGGTGTAACGGTTAAGATAGCGCCCCGAAAGGGTAACGTTGACTATGGGACGATCCCGGCGATTGCGGCCATGAAACCCGAAGAACTAGACGCCTTCCGCAAGAAAGCCGGGACAACCACGACGATTGAAATTTGATTTCGTGTTTTTGGGAATGGTAAAATAAAGCAATGCTTAACAAAATAATGATCATCGGCAATCTTGGCCGCGATCCCGAAGTAAGGCATACCACAACCGGGAAATCGGTTTGTAGCTTTTCGGTTGCGGTATCGAAGAAGAAAGGTAATGACACCATTACCGAATGGTTCAACGTTCAGGCCTGGGAGAAGCTTGGCGAAAATTGCGCCAAGTACCTCGCGAAGGGCAAAAAGGTTTACGTTGAGGGCGAATTTGAAAGCCGAAAGTACGAAGCCAAAGATGGCTCCGGCGAACGCACAACGTTTCAAATCAACGCCCGGAACGTTGTATTCCTTTCGCCCGCCGATGATAGCGGAAGCCGGGCCGGATCGCGCCGTGACGAATACCCAGACGACGACGATGCGCCGTTCTAAAGAGGTTGCAAAATGATATCAACGCAAACCGCCCTTGCGATCCAAGCAGCCCGCGATTCGATTGCTAACGAACCGGCAAGTTACAAGTTTCCTGATAACCGGCGCTTAACGTTCTTCGAACTTCCTCATATCGCCCCGGTTTTCAAGGCCTGGCAGGCACGTCTGGTAGAGCTTCTTAACGAACGCTGAGTTTGCTAAAATGAAACTTATCGAACAACTTGCCGCCGAAAAACCGCCTAAAGGTAAATGCGTCGTTTGTTCTATGCCAGAACGCGACGAAATCGATGAAGCGTTCCGGGGCGGTTATGGGGCGACACGTATCGCCAAAATCTTTATCGAACGAGGGAACGATGGCTCGATCTTCCAAAAGCTCCGGTATCATCGCTTCGCAAACCACCACCTTGGCGCAGGAATTGAAGCTTCAAGAACTTCGCCAAGCGAACGCCAACCTAGCCCGGAACCTTCAACGCGAACGCGAAAAAAAGGAAGACCTCGTTAGCGCGATTCATTCGGCTATCGATACCGCCGCCGCCGGGTTGATTATTCCAAGGGTTCCGCGCCCGCCGATCCGTTTCGGCAACCACGGCAAGGAAGAAGTGGCGCTGATTAGCGTTTCCGATCTTCAACTTGCGAAAGTTACCCCGACCTACAATACCGAAATTTGTGAACGCCGGATGGAAACCTACGCGGAAGCCATCAACCGGATCGTAAACATTCAACGATCCGATCACCCGGTTCGCGATGCCCGGATTTACTTGATCGGCGATATCATCGAAGGTGAGCTAATCTTCCCGCACCAATCGTACCAAATCGACGCCGGGTTATTCACCCAATTGATGGTGGATGCGCCGCGCATCTTGGTGAATTTCGTTCGTTCGCTTCTTACAACTTTTCGCCATATCCACGTCGTTGCCGTTGAAGGCAATCACGGCGCGCTTGGCGGCCCGGTTCGGAAGCAATACAATCCGGAAACGAACGCCGATAAGATGGTCTATCGGTATATGAGCGCGCTAATGGCGAACGAACCGCGCGTATCTTGGCAGATCGCCCATCGCGCGAACGAGGTTGCTTGGTACGCCGTTGATTATCCCTTCGCGCCGAAGCGCGATCACGGCGTTATGATCTTCCACGGCCATCAAATCCCGAACGTTGGTTCGGCTTCAACCGGAACCATCGCGCGCCGGATTTGGGGTTACGCATCCGGGGCGATCCCGGAACCGTTCGAAAACGTTATATTCGGCCATTGGCACACGCCGAAATACATCCCGATGAACCGGGTCCACGTTTTTTGCAACGGTTCGGTTGAATCAACCAATATCTACGCACAAGAACGGTTATCCGCTATCGGACAACCCGTTCAACTTTTGGCCTTTATGCATCCGAACCGAGGCGTTACCGCGCAATATTGGGTCACCCTAGAGAAGAACCCGATCTTCGTTGAGCAGGGTTACGATTTGCCGCCGCCGAAGGCGTACGCCCCGGTTCCGATGCCCGAAGCGTTCAAGGAGGAAAAATGAGCAAAGCTTTGATTTGTTCGGCTTGCAAGAAAGACCTAACCGGGGTGTTAAGGCATAATTGCCCGGAAGCATCCAAAAGCCCACTGACCGCGCCAGAAACCCAAGAACGGCATAAAAAACGCATCTACCTTGTCGGTCCAATGGAAGGGATGCCGGATAGCAATTACCCGGCATTCGATGAAGCTGCCGCGCGCGGGCGGGCGCTTGGTTATGAAATCATCAATCCGGCTGAAATCGACTGCGATCTAGGGATTACCGCCGATAACTATCGCCCGCGCATCAAGGAAGTAATTCGCCACGACGTCGAAGAAGTTCTAGCAAGCGACGCGATTGCGTTGCTTCCCGGATGGAACGTCGGGGATCGTAAAGGATCGCCAGCCGAACATCGAATCGCGATTTGGGCCGGGAAGGAAATTCTCGACGCCCGAACGTTCGAACCGTACGAAGACGATATCGCGAACATCTTAAGCCGTACCATCGGATCTGAAACGGTCGTATTCGAAGCCCCGGATGCAACGCAGCCGGTTCAAGCTTTCCCCGCGTTTAAACCCGGCCTTCACGAAGCCGCAGGCGGGTTCGTTTTAACCGATACCGGCAACCGGAAGGTTTTTGCTACCGGCGCGCAACGCGACGCCGCTGGCATGAAGGGGTGGTTTCATGGTATCCCGTTCGTGGCAATCGAGCGCTGGGCGCAATGGCTCGAAGCGGGCGGTAAAAAATACGGCAAGCACAACTGGCGCAAAGGGATTCCCCTATCGAATTATCTTGATAGTGCCGGGCGTCATTATTTCAAGCTATGTGAGGCTATGGTTCAGGGCGTTCATCCCGGCGAAGATCATGCCGCCGCTACCCTTTGGAATATCGGCGGGTTCATTTGGACGCAAAACGAAATCAAGGAAGGGCGCTTACCGGCGTATCTTGATAACGTTGCCGATGACCTTCCGCTACGCCGGGCGCAAGGCGAGGACGTATAATGCCGATTGCGGATATCGTAACCCTGATCGCAAGATATTGGTATCTTCCGGTTATCGTTGTTCTAGGGGTATGCCTGAAGATCGAATCTTGGCGGCTTCACGCCGCGAAGGGCCAAAACGCCCCGCTGGTTGCCGAGGTGGCGACCGTAAATAAGAACTTCGCGTCGTTGAAATCGAACGCGGATGCTTGTTCGCAGAAGACGCAAGAGCTTGCGTTAAAGCTTGCCGAACGAACAACCGCTTTAGCCGCCGCCGCTGATGCCATCGCCAAGCGAGAAAAGGATATCAACGCCGAAGAAGCAACCCTTCTGGGAACTATAGACGCTTCGAAATCGTGTTTACAAGCCCAGCAGGATAGCGTAAAGTTCTATCAAGGTCGTCACAAATGAGCCGTTCGTTTTGGGTTAGGGAAGGCACTATCATCGCCGCCGGGTTAGTTATCGGCGCGTGTTTGTTTTACGCTTCGGGTTGTTCTTTTTTTCCGGCGGACCAAACCGCGCCATCGATCACGGTTAAAACCCCGGTCGATAATTGCCCGCCGCCGCCGGTTCTAACCGCGCCGAAGGAACCCGTCTATAATTTACTTCCGAACGATCCGCCGGACAAGATTGAAAAGTACCAGGCTGATTCGATTATCAACCTTGAAGCCGCGTACGATTCTTGCCGGGATTATCTTGAAGTTTACCGCGCCCTACCCAACCCGAAAGGGCGGTAAGGCGTAGCATTCCGCCGCCAATCGATCTACCCGCCATAACCACCCGTGAAGGTATTTTTGCTGATCGGGGTGCTTTACCGCCACTGCGTTATGATGCGCCCGGCGGCAATCAAGGAAGCGATCCAAATCGGCGATATCATGCCGCTTGATGGTTGCGGCAACCAGGTCCGAATTGATTGTGATTGTAACGACGCGAAGCGCCGTCGATAGAAATTCTACCGTTTCGTTTTCCCCGCATAGATAGCAAGTATCCGAAACGGCCAGCGCCCACCCCAGTTCCATCGCGTTACATCGAACCGGAAGATAGTACTCCGAATAAAAAATATCGGCTTCTTCTTCGGGCGTTATCGCGGATACGGGTTGCGGTTGTAACCCTTTGCGCCGCCGGTAAGCGTTGTATGTGATTTGCGTAATCCCAAGCTTGGTTGGGCCGCCCCGATCCGTTGGGTCGTTGGAATATCCGCCTTCGAACTTACGAATCGATTCTAGGCAAAGAAGAACTTTTTGATCCATTGCGCCCCCTCGTTTTGGCTATCCGAACCGTCGGATCGAACAACAAAGATCGGATTTCCGCGATATCATCGCGAACGCTTTTCAGCGCCGTGTTGAAATCATCCTTCAATTCTTTCTTCATGTCGCCAAGCGCCTTCATTAAGGCGGCGTTAGCGGCTTCGGCGCGGGTTTCCCGGCCCTTGTCTAATTCTTCGTGGGCCGCGAAGGCATCCTTGGTTACCCGGTTGTGCATTTGCCCGGCAACGGCGGTAACTACCGCCCCAAGAATAACCATCAAGATCGCAACCAAGGTGTAATCAACGACGGTCATTTTACTTATCCGGCTCCTTTGTAGCTTCAACCGGCTTCCGGATGCGATACGCCCCGGCGGTTGCCGTAAGAACCCCGGAATACGCCGCGCCCATCCCGCCCATTGCTATCGCGAATTGACCCATATCAACGTGAAAAAGCTTTGGAAAGAACACCGACGCCATAAAAGCAGCGAAGAACGCCCATAGCAAAGCCGTGAACGATAGGAATCCTAAAAGGATACCCAAGGCCAACGTGTCGGCGGTCCGATCCGTTGAATCAAGGAGCTTTAGAATGAAGGCGCGCATTGCGCCATTTTAGCTATAAGTGAGCGTCATGCTAAGGCCTGATGCCGTGGCATCCGGACTCGCCGGGGCGACGACGGTTATTTTATCGCCCGGCGTAAAGTTCGTACGCGAACCCGAGAAGGTTGCCGTTGGTACGCCTGCCGCGAAAGTTGCCGTTGCGAATTGAACGTTGTTCTTATGGATCGAATAAACCGTTGCGCCCGTCGAAACGTTATCAAGGGATGCGTAGGAACCGTTAAGGTTCGAAGGGAACGAAGCGTTTTGGCCTAATGTCTGTTGATAAAGAACCTGCAGCGATGTGGGGATCGGCCCGTAGTAAACGATAATCGATTTCTGGCCGGGTGAAGCGCCGTTTCCGGCTAGAACGTATGGATACGCCGTAACCTCCGAAAGCTTTTGTTCTGTGCCGCCCAGAACGTTGAAGGCGGTAAATTTGAAGTAGAGGGTATCGCCGATAAGGTTCGGGGTTGAAGGAACGGTATAAACGAAGATTCCCGCCGCCGGAAGATCGACGGAGCTAAGATAAGCGAAGATGCCGCCGGGCGAATGCGATGTAATCGGCGAACCCCATAACCCGCGACGAAGGACCGGGAAAAGGTCCCAGACGTTATTGGGAAGCGCCGCGTCGCTAAAGTACGACATCCACTCGCCGTCAAGATAAAATAGGTTGCCGCCAACCGACTGGGCGCTCGTCCCGGAAGGCGGGATTTGAACCGCCGATAGCGACAAATCAACCGTTACGGTTTCGATTATGTCTGGGTCCGGAATCGCGGCAATCGAATTGATAAGATAGCCGTTCGGGTTCGAACCAACGCACGAACCGATCTTTTTATACTGACCGTTGATTCCGGATTTGCTAAGGTAAACCGAACACCCGCCATAAGCCGCGTCCGTTCCGGATATCGAAAACCAAATTTGCAACGCGCCGCTTGTTAGCGCCGCCCAGGGTTCGAAGATGAACGGCGGGTTGATGCTTCCGGGAACGGCGCTATTATCCGAACCCATATTCACGACCGGCGGTTGGTACGGAAGCTGTTGCGTCGTACCGGGAAAGATATCTTGCGCGGTGATTTTCAGGTTGAGATTTTTATCTTCTTCGATCTTCGAAATTCGAACCGGGTACGCGCTAAAACCAAGAAGCGGTTCGGTAAGCGAAACGATATCCATCGGATCAAGATCGACGTGATTCGGCGCTACCGTAAATTCGTAGGTGTTGAACGCGAAGTTTAACCGTTGAAGCCGAAGCTGGGCGACCATTCGGGCAATCGCGCCGCGCTTGATATGCGGATAGTTCAAGGTATCCGCCGGGCGCAACGTGAAGTTATCGATGGAAGTTTGAAGCTTCGCGTTCGCGATGTTCTGGTTGTATCCCTTGTTTCGATCCTTGAACTCCACCCGAATTTCGTTATAGCGATCAACGCTAAGCGGGCGCGCGATAGTTACCGGCGGTTGGCCTTTTTTGACGATGAAATCCGAAGTTGTAAAGGTTCGAACGCTTCCAACCGGGTTGTATGTGATGGTTGGAAAGAATACGTTCGCCGCCGCGCTGGTAATGGATTTGTCCGCGTACGGGCGTAGATAAAACGCTTCGTTCGTGAAAATCAAATCCATATTGCAGATTTCGAGGATTTCGTTAACCCATTCCGCCGCCGGGCGTTGCGAATCAAGTAGAATCGAAAGGTAAAGTTGCGCCGCTTGAAGGTACGCCCACGCCTCCGCGAATTGTTGGTAGAAGAAGCCGTACTCCCCGGCTTGACCGAGGGTTTCTTGGCCGATCATCCCGACCGGGATTCCGCAACCATGATTAGGATCGGTTAGCAAATCGGCCAACGCATCTGAAGGAACCACATCGAACGCGCCGATATCGAAATACTTGTCGTTAAGCGGATCGTTAACGAGGATTCCTTCAACTTCGAAGGTTGTCTGTGGCGGTTGGGAAGAACCGCCAAGGTTCCAAGCTTCCTGCGCGGCGTACGCCAATAACGAATAGCCGATATGAAGCCCGGATATTGCGCCCCAAGGATTCTGGCCTTGCGCGCCTTTAAACAAGGTCCAAAGCGAACCCGCCGCTGATGGGTTTAGTTCGGTGTTGTTTAATCCCGCGCCGCCCGAAGACCATACGCGCCGGATTTTGTTGATTACGCCATAGCATAGCCCAAGCGCCGCCGAGATTTGGTACGTTGAAAACGCGGGCGCGGATTTGCCGCCGGGCGAAAACTTCTTACCATCCGGCGGTGGGATGGTTTGAAAGTTTCCAACTTCGATAAACGTTGGGGTTATGCGATCCGTTCCATACAACAAAGGAATCACAACCCCGGATTGTGATTTCATCAATTGATGCATGTTCGACCAGGGGTTCTTTGTTCCAGAACCGCCGCCGCCGCCAAGTAAGCTACTCATACCGGACCTCGAAACGGATCGTAAAAAGCCGTTGCTTCGTCATGAAATCCCGGTTCGTGGGATGCGTCGATAAACTTAACGCGCCGCCGAACCGGCCACGCGGTTATGATCTTTTCCGGCCATTCGACGACGATGCCGCTATGAACCGCCCGAAGATCGGTTCGATACTTTAGGCCGAAAAGAACGATATTGCCGGGCGTTGAATCCGGGGTTTCGCGCGCGTACTTAACCACCCAGTTGCGGTAAAATTCTTCGGAAGTATGAAGCCACCAATCCGGGTTGTATTCCGGCAATTCGATATGCGGCAACACCCCGGCCCGTTCATAAACCTCGGCCAATAGCCCGGCGCAATCTACGCCGCCGCCAAGAATGCGCCCGCGATGATGGAACTTGGTATTGATCCATTTTTGGGCTTCTTGGATAACGCGATCCCTTGGTTCTACCATGAGGACTCCACGTCGGGGATGCCAGGGTATCCGCCGTAATTCTTGATGTTATTGAACCGCTTGCGGCAAGTACGGACCGTCCAATCGCAGGCCGGATACGCTTTCAAGGTGTCGCCTATCGCAACCGGCTGGAGCGGTTGTTGAAACATCGAAAAAATCGCGTTCGGCCCTAGAAGTGGAGGGTTGGTTGCCGCGAAGGCGTGCCGGAACGCGATATCGCCGCTCGCCGCGTACGGATAGATCGCAAATTCCGCAATATTGCCGTAGAAGTACTCCCGGAAGGTGTTTCCGGCGGCGTATTGGTAAACCGCCCCAACGGTAAAAAGATTCGGGCTTTGAGAATAAACGAAAAAATCCGACGTTGAATCGCCCCAGGAAAAATGCGAACTTCCGCCCGAAGTATCTGTTCGGGCAAGCGATCCGTTGATGTAATGATCAATCGTACGCGAACCGCGAAAGACGATCATGTAATGGGTTGGGCTTCCTACGACCTTGTCTTGTTGCGGCCCGGCGGTCATCGAAGGCAACCATTCGGCAGTTAACGAATACTGCGCGCCGTTTTGAAAGCCGGGCGAATCCCAAAACCGCAACGGATATTGTTGCGCCCCGGCTGAATCGAATACCGCCGCCGGGGAACTAACAACCGATGGCGGTTGATATTGCGGGTTGATGATAAATTCAATCGTAACGCCGCCCGCGAACTCCGCGAAGTTCTTCGGGGATGGAATCGGAAGCGTAACGTAGCCGCCCGCGTTTTGGCCTTGCGCCGGATCGCCGTGTACCCAAGTTGGCGCAAAGAACGCCGAACCGCCCGACGGATCGGAAGTAAGCAACGAACCGTGGCCAAGGGTTACCAACCCGTTAAGGGTTCCGTGGTTGTTATTGCCGGAGATATCATAGGCGGTTGTTCCGGAAGGTTCATTAAACCGCCAGTAGCCAATCGGGCTATCGCCCAAAACAATCGCGGCGTAGTTTTGGTTAGCCGCGAAATGCTGTTGAATATCGCCCTTTAGCCCAACGTTCGCGCCGCTTGTCCATCGAATAAAGCCGCCGTCGAAGTATCCCGAGGGTTGGGTTGGAAGATTAACCCCTAGTTGGGTTCCGGCAACGGAAAGAATCGTCGTTGGAACCGCGAAGCTTTCCGGATCGAGCGTGCACCCTTTATCGTAAACGGTCCATTTGCAACCGTGGGTAAAGACGTGCTTCGGAATGTTTACGTTCATCAAAATCCGGGCATCGGCAACGTTGAACTCAACGGCATACCGGGAAATCTTCGAAAATTGGGCGATGTAACCAACGAAAAGCGGAATCACGTTGCCAACGGTAATCGTGCCGTCGTCGTTGATCGTAAACGGCCCGATGGCGCGCCAAAGCTTAACCTGCGCGAAATCAAGCAGCCCGCGCGCCGCCGCTTGTTGCCAATCGAAGCCGCCGTCCGCGATGTAACGCTGATCGCCGGTTATTTGAATCTTCAATTCGGCGGGCTTTACCCCGGCGGTAAAGGTTAGGCCGGATCGCTTAATCGCCGGGCCGCGATTGAACGTGAAGGTTTGCCCGAGGTAGTTTTGGGTTAAGATTTGGGTGCCGGGGTACGGCGGCCCGGAATTGATAGTCCGGTCGTGGCTTGTAAGGTAAAGCGACGTTCCATCGGTGAAGTTGAAGGTATAAAGATCGGCCCATTCGGTGTTCTTGTTCGGGCTTACCGGGTGCGCTGAAAAGGATTTCATGAGTTGATCGCCGCCGTTAGAACAACCGCAGCCTCCCAATGGTTTTTCATAAAGTAGGCAAAATCGGCCATATCCTTAGCGAACTTCACCCTATAATAGAACACCCCAGACCAAGTCAAAACGGTTCCCGCCGTTGGAACCTGTCCGTTACCATTAACCCCGTTCCCGAAGCCGATGATATTGTCGCCGAATTGCTTAAGGCCAAGATTCGCAACCCCGTTCCAAGCGATAGGCGTGCCGTTGCCATAGACCACGATTGCCGAATCGCCGGGGTAGATCGTGATTGCCGCCGGGGCGTTCACCGCGCCGGAAGGAATTACCCCGACGGGTTCGATTCCGGTCGCTGCCGATCCTACAACGGATCGCGTTAAGGTATATTGCGCGGTTACGCCATCGCTTACCGCAATCGGTTGGGCGGTTACCGGCCCGTGGTCGTCGGGGTCGCGAAAAAGAAAAGAATCCCATCCCGCGCGCATGGCGTTATGAAACGCCATTAATTCGTTTACGCCAACGGCCAAATCCGGGCCGATGCGTCCCTGCTTCACGAAGCTGTATTTAAGATTCCAAGTTGATACGTTTTGCGGATAAACCGGAACCCGCTTGTTCTGGCCGCCGTCGCCGTCGTCTTCTAACGTTTGAAAGGATCGCTTTTGAACCCCTTGCCACGTTAAGCCGCGAAGGTCAAGCGGATAGAATAGATTACTCATTGTTTGATCGATTTGAACTTAACCGAACCGCGTTCGGTATTCTTGAATATTTGATCCAGCGTCAAATCATCCCCTTCGAATTGGCAACGAAACCAGAAGTTACCGCTCCAGGCTACCGTTACGCCGCCGCCCGGCGCGTTTCCGGCGGTAAAGGTAACAAGCCCAGTCGATCCGACGTTGTAGGTTCCGCCGCCCGCCGGGGTTCCATTCAAATATACCACCGCGCCGGGTTGTGGAGCAAAAATCGGTTCGGAACCGATAACGTTCCCGCTGGAATCGTAAAGGTTTCGAACAAGCTGAAATTTAAGCTTCGCGCCGTCGCCGGTTCCAATCTTTGCTGGTGCGGCAACCGGAACGGTATCGTCCGTCGGATCATCGTATAGAAATTGCCCGACTTGGGCGTAGGTTGCCATAAAAAGCCCGATGATGGACTCCAGTTCCGCCGGGGTTAAGCCGCTTCGCAGGAAGTTGTAAGGCAATTCGAAATGCCAAACCGGATACGTCCACATCGTCGAACGGTAAATTTCCGTTGCCGCCGCGCGATGTTCGTTATTGCGCCATTCAGGCGTTTTGTTAACCGGGAACCCAAGCCCGCGAATCGTTGGAAAAACCGGATAGACGTTGCAATGCGCGAAGGTTCGCGCGAAGGTTGTCATCGTTGGGCCCTTCGAAATGTTGTTTACGATGGCAACGCCCGCGTGCATCGTCGGGGCGCTTGGCGGCGACATTGACGCGTGTTCGAAATAGATGCGCCGCAAGGATCGCGGAACATAACGCCAGCGCCGTACGTCCGCCGATGGTATCTGAACGGGTATCGCCGGGGTTCGCTTCTTCCGTTTCGTCCAGCCAAAGTGTAGGAACTTCGGAACCGCAAAACCGAGCGTTTTAGAACGGCGTTTTTTTGGCGTAACTTGGCCGCGCGTTGCCGTTGGGGTTATCCCGATCCGAAGGCGCGGCTTCGCGCCGGGTATGGTGGTGGTTAGTACGGTCGAACCCATAACCAACAAGGCGACCGAATTAACCTGAAGTTGGGTCGTTGGATACGCCGGAGGGCTGGTGGCCTTTAGCGCGATGGTTTGGCCGGACCAACCTATCGCTTGCCCGGCTGATGCATCCGGGGCGCAATATTGGGGCGAATCGGCCATATCCGGCGCGCCATACCCCAACATGAAGCATCGAACTGGCGTCATGAGGTCGTTGTTCCAATACTGGTCGCAAACCGGCGAAGCGGGATATTGAATCGCCCCGGCTTCATTGCCGCCGAAATGATGGTTATGGCCGAAGATGTAAACCAGCGCCCCGGTTTGAACGCTAACGTTCAACGCTGGCGGAACGCTTAGATCGTGCGCTCCTACCCCGGCCTGGCCTTCATTATCATCAATCGGGAACGATCCGTCTACGTTGCCGAAGGATATTAACTGGCAGTTAAATGGAACCGTTGCCGTATCAACCGCGAACGAAAAAGCTGAACTATCCCCGCTTATCCATTTACGCCAAAGAAGATCGCTCGACCACGTTGAGTTCGGTTCGTTGTCTTGCCGAATCGCGGTAAACGGCGAATGAGTTGAGGTATAAAGAACGATTCGAAGCGATTCGCTTTCGGAACCACCCCAGTTGGCGTTCGGTAAAGAACCGGCGGCGTTTTTATAGCCGTACGCCGCAAGGAAAGCGTTGCTTTGATTGTAAACGGTTCCTACTTCGTACGAAGGAACCGTTCCGCCGCCGCCGCCGTTTCCGGCGTCGATATACATTTCGTTAGCGTTCGCGCTGCTTGCTGCCGGGATCAGATCCGAATTGTTTGCAAGCGCCGTATCGATATTGATCGTTGCGCCGCTTCGCGATGCAACAACGATGATTCCCCAGTTGTTGAACGGGCCGCCAACGCCGCCGGAAGCCCAGGTTGCGGTAGCTCCGGCGTCGCCACCAACCGCCGTTTTGGTGGATATAACAAATTCTGTCGTCGGGCTTCCGGTTGTAGCCGTAGCCTTCCGGGTAAATCCCGAAGGATCGGTCATGTTCCCGGCGCTATGGAAAATCGCCGCGAAGCCAACTATCAAATCGCCCGCTTGGGTAGTTACCGGGATCGTGCCGCCGGTCGTTGAACCGCCCGAAGAACCGTTATTCTGGTCGCGGATATATAGGTCTTGCGATCCGACAAGTTGGCCGGTTGCTTGGCTTCCGGATTCCTTACCCTGGCCAAGGATCGCTAGGATAACATCGTTCAGGCGCGCCGTCGGCGGTACGTTGGGCGTTCCAGCGCGGCTTGTTGCGCTACCGCCGGTTGGCGCGGATACGCCCGTAAGAATTACATCCCCGGCTGCGGCTTCATAAACCGGAACCGTTTGCATTACCCAATCCTGCGACGATCCAATAACAACGGCGGGCATCGTTGGAAGCGTCGTCGAAGGGCATCCGAACATCGAAATATATTCGTACTGCCCGTTAACTTGATAGAGGCAGGCCGGTCCTTCCGGAAGCGTTAGGTTCGCGGTTCCGCCTTGGGTTAAGAACCCAAAAAGCATCGTTGATGCTTGCGGAACCGTAGGGCTGGGCCAGGTGGCGGAAGTTCCCGTTCCGTTGCCGGTCGCGAGGGTTCCAACCGAAAGCGCCGATCCCTGCGTTGAATAAAGTTCAACGATGATAACCGAAGCCGCCGTTGCCGAACCGGTCCACGAAAAAGTTACCGTTCCGCTTTGGCTTGCCGAATTAAGCTTGAAAACTTGATTAACGGTGGTGTTTTTCGTAACCGCCGCGCCGCAGCTACTCCATCCGGAAGCCGCGATCCCAGTTGCCGCTACGCCCTTGATCGATACAAAGGCAAGCATCGTGGCGCTTCCGCCCATCGGGCCGGGTGAAGTTGGATATGCTGCCGCGACGGAAGTTCCCGATCCGGGAGTTCGCGCTTGGTTTCGAATCAGGATCATTGAAAAACCTTTTCCCCGATCTTAGCCGCCGCGATTTCCGAACCGGTCCAAGGAAGGCCGGTGTAGGGATTGGTTATAGTCATCGCGCGCCGGAACGCGAAGGACGTCGAATCGCCCGCCGCGCCGCCGGGCGTACCCATACCCTGGATCGCCGCCGTATCAACCGGAACGCCGCCCGCCCATGATTGAATTACCGGAGCAGCCATACGTCCACCGCGCCCGTTTTGCGCTACCGAAAGCTGAACTTGCGTAGCCTTGATCGTAGAAATCCCAATCGAACCCGGCGTATAAACGTCGGCGTCGCCTTGCGTTGCGTCGTAGATATATCCCGCGCCCGGCGGCTTCGTGGTAATATCGCCGATGGTATTGCTATCCGATGAGGTGAAGTGGGTAACGCCCGAAGTTGAAACCGGGAAAACCATTTGGAAGCGTTGCTTTCCAAGCATCGCCGAAGCGCCCGCGCCTTGCGGGTCTAACCAATACCAAGGGCCGAAACGAAGAACGCAAGTCTGGTCAAATTCGCAATCGAACGTAACGTCGTCGATCACGAATGAATTGATGCCGGTAAACCGGGTGTTACAATTCGAATTGGTGATCGCCGCCGATCCGTCGATGTTAAGTTGCATCGATCCTTGTTTGTTCGTTCCGCCGGATGCATCCCCGATGAAGTAGAAAATCTCGAGAAAATGCCATGTTGCGGTCGAAATCGAAACCGTTCCGTGGCTGGAATTGGAAGCATTTTGCGATCCGATAACGCCCGCCGAACTAAGCGAAAGATACGATTGATCGACGCCGTAGGGCGGAACTTGCGATCCGCTATTCGCGCGTGAATCGTTCATTCGGAAGAACGCAACCGACGTCGACGGCAACGTATCGATGATAAACCAGAAGCCGCATATCATCGCCTGAAGCCCAGCCCACTTCCGTGGCGTATAAACGCCCGCGCCGGGGTTGGTTCCGGTTGATGGGGCGCTGGTTGCGGTTGCCTTTAGGGCGTACCCCGTACCTGAACCCGGAAGCCACGGCGGGTTGGTTACCGCGACCGTGCTCCAGGTGTTAGGATAAAGAACGTTGTACGGCGCGCCAGCAAGTAAGCTTCCTGCCGCGCCGTACGCGTCCCAGCCTTCCATATCAAGGATTCGTGACATAATCCCCGGCCCGGCTTACGATGCCGTGATATAGCTTCCGGTATATTTGATCGTATGGTTACCGCCGGTTGAATCAAGCGCCGCGCCGGTTTGATTGAAAACCGCAATTCCCCACTTTTCTGGAAGCTTCTGCGCGCCAAGGGCCGCCGCAATCGATCCGAAGGTTCCGATAAGCGTCGCTCCGGATGCTACCCCGTAACAATCGATTTTGCCGAGGTAATACATCCCCGTGCCGGGTAGCCGCAGGCCGGTAGCGCCGCGCTCGCGCAAATCTTCAAGAAAATCCCAAGGGATCGTGCGCGCGAGAGTAATTCCGGCGTCCGATCCCGTTGCGGGCGTACCGTAAAGCGTGCCGTCCGGGGCGCTGGTTACCGCAAGGTATATATCGCCCGTTGGGGCGCTTCCGCCCATCTTCAACTTCGCGACGATTTCGGCATCGTCCATCAACCCGGTCGTTCCGCCGCCGCTGGTATTATCAACCGCCGTTGATTCGCGCCCGGCCAATAAGCTCGACGCCAACGAAGCCACCGTGATGGTTAGCGCCGTTGGGGTTCCGTATGCAATTTGAATATTTGAGGACATTTTATCTCCTATCCGGCGATGATCGCCAAAGTTGCCGTTACGTTCAAGATATTACCCGGCGAAGTTGGTTGTGCGCCGGTATCGAAAACCGCTTCGCTGTAAAGGTTGCCGGTTGTTCCGCCGAGGGTGTTGTTATCAACCATAAACAACCCCTGGATCGTCGGGCTATACGTTGCCGCGATTTGATACGTTGCCGGGCTTCCCGTGTTATCGATTGAACCAACGCTAATCGAACCCGGAACCCAAAGTTGGCGCGAGGTTTGGGTTATCTGAACCGACGGAACTTCCGTCCATCCGGGGTGCGAACCCATCGTATCCGAAGTGGCGAACGTTGGTGCGCCCGCCCCATAGATCAAACCAACGTACCAGGTGGGCGAGGTTAAGCCGCCCTTGAAACATGCGTCAAGAAGCTTGTTAGCCCCGGAATACGGCACCATATTAACAGCGCGAGCCCGCCAGCGCGGTTCGCCATTCGCCCAGCGGCATTCCACCTCATAGATAACCCCGAAATGATCTTTATCGATTACCGCTTTCAATTATGGCCTCCCTAGATACCCGCCGCGCCGGGCGTGGTTATTCAAAATCCCCGCGATGGTTTCGGCGTGTTCGCTAAGATGATCCGCGAAATCCTGCGTATCGATGGCGTGGATATGGACGTGGGTATCCCCGGCGCGCCCGGCGTTGCCGGATTCGTTGCCGTCTTTCCCGATCATGCGTTGAACGCCTTCCGATAGCGCGCGCGGCAAAACCATCTCGCGCGGATGTAAAACCGCAAGCGTTCCGCCGTCGGCGCTTCCGCCAACAACCATACCGCCCGCCGCCGAAGGAATTACGCCGCCGCCTTCAAGGAAGCCGCCGATTACCGGAACGGACTTAACCGCTTGAAGCGCCGCGATTAGCGCCAGATAAACCGTATGGATAAGCGATTGCGCCGAGGTGATAGCAAGATGAACCGCCGTAAAGGCCGCGTGCGCTACAAACGCGGCGTAATGTCCAATCGAAACTGCGAGGTGCGCCGCCCCTTGGGCCAGCGAACTAGCCTGAAAGGCTTTAATCGCCGAAATCACGCCGCCTTGGCCTTGCGCCGCGCCCGCAAGCCCGCCCGCCGCCCCGACCGCCGATTTAGTAGCCGCCGAAGCCGTGTTTGCGGTAATTGCCGCCGTATTCGCCGTAAGAGCTGCGGTTAAAGCCGCCTGGCCGCCGCCGCCGCCAAGCCCGGCCAATCCAAGAAGCCCGCCGATTAGGCCGCCGCCCTGACCTTTTTGGCCGAAGATTTTCGCCCCAAGGGTTCCTTCGTTACCGCCGAAGATCGCTGATTCGATAGTATCCCGCGAAAGTTGCTGCGTGAACTTAATCCATATCGCCTTAATCGAATCGGTTCCCTTCCCGGTTGCCGTAAGCATCTTATCGAACAAGCTTTCGAACGTATCTTCGATTTTAACCGTCATCCGCTGCTGGTCTTGCAGAATTTTGTTGTTCGCATCCTTGTTGATTTGAACTTCTTTGTCGGCGGCTTCTTGCCGGATATCGGTTAGGTTCTTCTGGTGTTCGATTTCGGCAACTTCAAGATCGGTATTAAGCTTCGCGATTGCGGCCTTATTCAATTCGGCGTGTTCGTTTAAAAGTTGAAGCTGGGCGTTGAGGGATTTTTCTTTTTCGGCGTAACGCTGATTTTCCGCCGCGACCAACGCATCGGTTTCGATGTTTTGGGCCGCGATTAACGAAGCGCGCTGATCGCCGGGCGTGGTTCCGCGAACGCCTTTAAGGGCGTCTTCTTTGGCTTTGGCTTGGCGTTTGATCGCATCGATGACCGCGCTAACCTTGGCATCGGCGATCTTCTGTTCGTTGGTTAGGTCTTCCAACGCAAGGCGCTGGTTTTCGGCTACTTGTTCGTTCTTGGCCTTCTGAACATCAAGCAACGCCTTCCGGGCTTCCGTACTGGTAGCGCCGAAAAGCTTTACCGATTCGTTGTAAATCTGGGTTTCCGCCGCGATCTTGAAAGCTACGTCTTTCTCGTGTTCGGCTTCTTCAAGGCGCTTCTCCGCGATGAAGTTCTCAAGGATTTGTTTTACCTTGCCGCCCTTGCCGCCCGCGCCGCCGATTCCTTCATCGCCTTGTCCGCCGCCACCAAAGATCGAACTTGCCGCCCCGATATCGTTGGCCGCTTGAATCTTCTTCTTGGCTTCTTCGTATCGATTTGCGATATCGTCGATAATGCCGCCCGCGCCCGCCGCGCGCGCCGCGCTTCCGGCCCAATTTTCAACCGCGCCCGCCGCTTCGCTAACCGCCGCCGTGAAAGGGTGAAGAACCTTTTCAACGAATTGAATCGCCGGGGCGAGCTTTCCTTCAAGCCATTTTACGGCATCGGATATTACTTCGATCAGAAATTCCCAACCGAAGACCGCAAATTCGACGTATTTCGCAACGGCCTGGATCGCCGGAACTAAGGCAACAACCAAAGCCCGGCCCGCCGATTCAACCGCCGTGGCCATCGTAGAGAGCGCAATATGCGCCTTCTCCATCGATTCGGCTTGTTCTTTGTTGGTTGTACCAAGGAGTTCGAAATCGCTTTGAAGGCGCTTAATGCCCGCCGATCCTTCGTTGAACAACGGGATCAATTGGGTTCCCATGCGCGCGCCAAGCAGCCCGGCAACCGCGCCCGCCTTATCCATACCGTCTTTCATCTTGGCGGTGGCATCGGCAACCCGTAAGAAAACCTGATCGGCGCTAAGGCCGGATAGTTCCCCAACGGTTAGGTGAAGCCGGGCGAAGGCTTGCTGGGCCGAAGAACTTCCTTCGCGCGCTTGAACAAGCTTAACGGAAAGCTGGCGCATTGAACGCTCGAAGCCTTCCATTCCAACCCCGGCCAACCCGGCAACCTTCTGCAGCGACGCCAACGAATCAACCGAAATGCCGGTTCGTTGGGCCATGTGTTCGAGGGCAACGCCGGATTCGATGGATTCGCTGGCTAATTCGCGAAATTTGTTAACAACTTCAAGAATCAGCCCAACAATGGCAAGCTTGCCGAACTCCTTGAAGGTTAGCTCAAGGCTATGAACGGCTTCGTTAACCCGTTCGATTGGCGCGGGCAAAGAAATTGCGCCTTCCTTAACGGCATTGAACGCTTCGCGCGAACGCGCGCTCATGCTATTAAGCGACGTCGAAATCCGCCCGGACGATTCTTCAACCGACCGGCTGGCTTGCTCCATCCCGGCTTGAAGGTTCGAGAACGAAGCGGTTAAGGCAACTTGAAGATCTGAATCCGGCATTTATTCTCCGGGCCGCCCGGCGGCTAAAACCGCCGCTTTATCCAAAAGCCAAACGCCGAAATTCACCATACGTTCCGCAATCCAACGTCGAACGTATAGATTCCAAAGTTGCGCCCGCGTTGCGAACGCCTGCGCCTGAACGTCGATTAACGCTTCCCGACGCGCCTTGTCGGCGTTGCGCGCTTGGCATATCGGGCAGCTATTCGGATCGTGTTTGGTATGCTTTCCGATCATCATTCGCCCCGGTTCGCCGCCGCGAAGCGCGCGAACAAATCTTCGATATCTTCGGTTTCCCAGGTCGGTTGATCGGGGTCTTCGGGCATTAGATACGCCTTAACCAATAGATGAACCGGCGGCTTCTTTTCCCAGTACTTGATAAGGGATTCATACCGCGACATCGTTACGTGTTCGTCGATGTAATCCCAGGTCCATCCCGTCGCCGTAATAATCAGCCCGTAGATATCGTCCCAATCCGCCCGCTTGCCGCCGCTTAGGCGGCCACCATAGGGTCGCCCGGCTTTCGAACCTCCAGCTTAACCGCCATCGCAACGGCGTCTTGAAGTTGCGCCAAGGTAAACCCCGATTCGAGGTCTTCCTTGGTTGCGTCCGGGTAATGCCGTTTTACCGCCAGTAAAACGATGTCATACATCGCGTCTAGGCGTTCATCTTCGCTTAGATCATTGTTCGCAAGGCGCGCCATCGTGCCGTCTTTTTGAAGCTTCCGGATTTGCCCGAAGGCCAATTCCGGCACGATTACGTTACCAACGCCCGCAACCGTCAACGTCTTACCGTCGCCTAAAGTTACCCGATTTTCCCAACTCATCGCTTCCCTCCGAAGGTATTTTGTTCGCGCGCATCATGCGATCCGTCGTTTTCGGTTCCGGTTGGGAATCGGCGTCCTACCGGATACGCGAACGGTTCCCCGCTTCCCGATTGGGGTACGGCGGGCTGAACGTTCGGCATCGGCGGTTGCTGAATCAACGGTTTTCCCTTGAAAGACGGATTCGGTATCGATACGGCATTAGGTTTCACGCCTTTAATTCTACGCCGCGATTTTTTTTCCCAAATAGGCGCTTCAGGTTATTGCAATAACCCAACGATAGGTTTATTCTTTGACTATCCAGGAGGGGAAGTAACTTGCAGAAGCATATTCCGATCTTCAACGGCCCGGCGGTTGATTTCAACGCGGTTCTGAACATCGATAACCGCCGGGTTCTTTGCCACGTTTACGTTACCAAGGATACGCGCCCCGGATGCTTCCGGGTTCGCCAAATCAAAGACGCGGGCGCGGCCCATCATATCTGGGATCACCCGGCGAAGCGGCTAACCGGCGCGGCCATTCGCGAACAATGGCAGAACGACCGGCGCTTCCATCGCGCCACCGTTAAGGCAAGCATCGTTTACGAACGCATCGCGGAGCAGGGCTAATGAAGGAACAAGAACGTATCGCCGCCCTACGCCGGGCGCTGGCCGAAATCATGGACTTATCTTGTTTCAACAACCCGAAAATCAACAATATCGCCGCCGAAGCGATTGATCGCGACAACGAAATGAAGCGGGAAGGAGCAAACCAATGAGAACGAAAGGCAAAGATCGCGCGCTAGGATACGTTAAAGCCCAGCGCCAATGGGTGCGCGAACACGGCGGAGACCTCGCCGGATATACGGCGATTTACCGCGAAAACGCGGACGGTATCTGGCAGGCCGACATGGCCGAACTTTTTTATTGGATCGATACCGCCCGCGCGCGGGGTGCTACAATCGAAGAAACGATTGCGGCTTTGCGGCTTCAACCCGAAACCGAAACGCGCCCGGCGGCATGACGAAAGGAAAGGCCGGGGCGATGGAGGTAGTCGCCCCGGCCTTGTATCGTACGCCGGGTAAACCCAAGAAAAACCGGCGCGCGAGCAGGAAACCTATTCCGCTAGGTATAGATACCCAACGTTCCCCGAAGGATCGGCAAATGCTTCGAAATTGATTTCGCCAAGAACGAAATCCTGCTGTTTCGTTGGCAAGTTGAACTTGCTCGAAACAACGTTCGGAAGCCGCAACCCGATCCGGCGGCTGGCGTAACGCCCCTGGTATTGAAGGGCGTAAATACCAACCTGGCCTTGAACCTGCTGGATGATCGTTTCGGTATAGCCGCTCGTTACCGTATAGCTATACGCTTGAAGAACGATAACGCCCTGATCGGAAGCGTTCAAGGTAACAACGCCGGTCGTCTTGTTGAAAACGTACTGGCCTTGCGCCGGGCTAGAAGCAACCGGGGTCAAGAACAATCCGCTCGAACCATACGCCAAGCCAAGATCGGCCAACGGCGTCAGGGCCGCGTTCGCAACCTTGAACTGATTCGCGTTGGTTCCCGAAGGAAGCGCCACGCCCGCAACAAGGCCGCTTGTCGGTTCAACCCATGCCGTGGTTAGGCCGATAGGCGTCGAACCGTTCTGGCGGGTTTCCGCGCCCGAACCGCCGCCCGCCGTATTCGAAACGTAAACGTTCCAACCAACCGCCCAAGCAGGCGGCGTAGCCGGGGCGGCAACGTTCAGAACAAGG